>Ga0208105_1000035_pt1 | contig 72298 bp, 70 predicted proteins | sample CryBogCBE16Jul07_FD_184574 | JGI IMG/M metagenome (GOLD analysis project Ga0208105, IMG submission 184574) | Freshwater microbial communities from Crystal Bog, Wisconsin, USA - CBE16Jul07 (SPAdes) | ecosystem: Environmental > Aquatic > Freshwater > Lake | place: Crystal Bog, Wisconsin, USA... | reverse complement strand
TCTCCCGGTCGGTAGGTCGTGACCGAGGGTGCGGCAGGCTCGTGGAAGTCCGGGCCGACCGCACAGCCGCTGAGCAGCGCCGTCACGACGGCGCCAACGAGCAGACGTTTCATGGGGCCTCCGCGGGCGGCGTTGCCGCGTCGGCGCTCCGGCCGCGCGGCGAGAACGCATCGATCAGCACCGGCAGCACGACCAAGATCAAAATCGGCGCCAGCAAGATGCCCCCGACGACGACCAAGGCCAGCGGCTTTTGCACCTGCGAGCCAATGCCGGTCGAGAGTGCGGCGGGGACGAGGCCGACGCAGGCCACGACGCAGGTCATGACGACCGGTCGCATCTGCACCTCGCAGGTACGCCGGATGGCCTCCGCACGACTCATGCCCAGGTCCAGATTTTGGTTGTAGTACGACAAGACGATGATGCCGTCCATCGCCGCAATTCCGAACAGCGCCACAAAGCCGATGGCGGCCGAGACGCTGAATGCCGTACCGGTGAGGTACAACGCGAAGATGCCGCCGATCAAGGCCATGGGGATGACGCTCGCGGCCAACAGTACGTCGACGATACTGCCGAAGTTGATGTAGAGCAGCAGGCAGATCAAGACGATGCTGATGGGCACCACCACCCCGAGCCGAGCGAGGGCCTCCTGCAAGTTGCCGAATTCGCCGACCCATTCCAGGCGGTAGCCCGGCGGCAGTGCGACGGCCTCGTTCACCTTCTGCTCGGCTTCGAGGACAGCGCTACCGAGGTCACGGCCGCGCACCGAGAACTTGATAGGGATGTAGCGTTCCTGCTGCTCGCGGTAGATGAACGAGGCGCCCGACACCAGCTGCACGTGCGCCACTTCGCTGAGCGGCACCTGGATCGGACCGTTGGGTCCTTGCGCGCCGAGCTGGATCCGTGAAATGGCCTCCAGACTGCCGCGATATTCGGGGCCGAGGCGGACCACGATCGGGAAATGGCGGTCACTCGACGGTTCGTACAGGTCACCGGGGGATTGGCCGCCGATCGCCGCTTGGACCGTCGCGTTGATGTCGCCCGGTGCGAGTCCGTAACGGCCCGCACGCTCGCGATCAATATCGATCTTGACGGTGGGTTGCCCGAGCGACTGCAGGACCGCGAGGTCGGTCACGCCCGGCACGCCCGCCAACACCGTCTTGATCTGATCGGCCGTGCGCTCGAGGGTGACGAGGTCCGGCCCGTAGAGCTTAATCGAGTTCTCACCCTTCACGCCGGAGGCGGCCTCTTCGACGTTGTCTTGGATGTACTGCGAGAAATTGAACTCGACGCCCGGATACGCGTCACTCAACGCTTTCGTCATGCGCTGCGTCAGCGCCTCTTTGTCTTCGCCCTTCGGCCAACGATCGGCGGGTTTGAGCGGAACGAAGAACTCGGCGTTGAAGAAGCCCGTGGCGTCGGTGCCGTCGTCGGGCCGCCCGTGTTGGGAGACGACCGTTTCCACTTCCGGAAACGAGCCGATGATGCGGCGCATCCCGTTCACCGGGGCATCGCCTTCGCTCAACGACACCGAAGCGGGCATCGTGGCGCGGATCCACAGGTTGCCTTCTTCAAGCTTCGGCAGGAATTCGAGGCCGAGCCCGCGTGCGGCCAAGACCGCCAGTACGAGTAAGACCCCGACCGCAAGAAAGGTACGGCGCCGGTGGGCGAGGGCGAATTCGACGACGGGTGCGTAGATGCGACGCAGTGACCGGTCAATCCACGTCTCCTCCTCGCCGTGCCCACTGCCCACTTTGAGGAGGAGAGAACTCAAGGCGGGCGAGATCGTGAACGTGGCGATCAGACCGCCGGTGATCGCGTAGGCATAGGTCTTCGCCATGGGCCCGAAGATGTGGCCCTCAATGCCCGCCATGGTGAACAGGGGGACGAAGCCGGCGATGATGATTGCGGCCGAAAAGAGGATCGCTTTGTTTACCTCGGTTGCCGAGTTGGCGATGAGGGCAAATTTTCCTTGCAGGCCCATCGTCGTCCGCAAGCGATGCAGTCCCGGCCGCTCGTCCTGCTTGGTGGCGCCGCGTTGATTGAGGTGTCGGAAGATGTTCTCGACCATGATGACCGAGGCGTCGACCACCAGACCGAAGTCGATGGCGCCGACCGAGAGCAGGTTGGCCGACTCGCCCATGGCGACCATCAGCGCGATGGCGAAGGACAGTGCGAAGGGGATCGTCATCGCGACGATAAAGGCGCTGCGCAGATTGCCCAGGAAGAGCCATTGCAATAAGAAGATGAGACCGATACCGACCACCATGTTGTGCAATACGGTGTGGGTGGTCAGGTGTATGAGGTCCGCACGATCGTAAATGCGCTCCAGCCGGACGCCCGGTGGGAGGACGTTGGAGCCGTTGATACGCTCCACCTCGGCATTGACCTTTTCGATCGTCGGCATGCTCTGCGCACCCCGACGCATCAGCACGATGCCCTCGACGATATCGTCGTCCCCGTCGTGGCCGGCAATGCCGAGGCGCGGCTCGTTGCCGATGCTCACGGCAGCGACGTCCGAGACGAGGATCGGCACGCCACGGACGGTGGCCACGGTGGTGCGGGCGATATCGTCCACGGAGTGTATCTGGCCGACACCGCGGACCACGGCCGCCTGCGGTCCGATATCCACGGTCTGGCCGCCCACGTTGATGTTGGCATTGCCTATCGCGGCGAGCACTTGCGGCACGGTGACGCCGTGCTCGGTCATTTTGTGCGCGTCCACGGCGACTTCGTAGGTCTTCGTCTTGCCGCCCCAGCCGTTCACGTCAATGACGCCGGGTATGGCCTTGAAGCGCCGTTGCAGCACCCAGTCTTGCAGCGTCTTCAGGTCCGCGACGGGGTAGCCCGGGGGGGCGACCAGTCGATAGCGATAGATCTCACCGATGGGGCTCGACGGTGAAATCTGGGGTTGCACCCCGTTCGGCAGCGGCGGCAGCTGCGCCAGCCGATTAATGACCCACTGCTCCGCCTGTTCGTAGGTGAAGTCGTAGGTGAACTGCAACTTGACGTCGGTCAGGCCGAACAGCGAGATCGTGCGGATGGCCGTGACGTGCGGAATGCCCGCCATCTGCACTTCGATCGGGATCGTGACGTACCGTTCCATCTCCTCGGCGGAGAGACCCGGACTCTGCGCGATGATATCGACCAAGGGCGGAACCGGATCGGGGTATGCCTCTATATTGAGACGCCAAAAGCTGAACGCGCCGACCGCCAAGGTCCCGATGAGCATCATCAGGACGAAGAAGCGCTGCTTGAGCGCAAACTCGACAATCCGGTTCACGGCCTATTCCCCGGCGACGGCGTGATCGACAAACAGGGTGGAGGAGGTGACGATCTTCTCGCCCACCGCGAGGCCCTCAAGCACTTCGAGTTGGTCGCCCATCCGCCGTCCGACGCGGATGTTCCGTCCCTGAATTTTGCCGTTCACCTCCACGAAGACGCGGGTGATCTCGCCGTCGTAGACAACGGCGGTGCTCGGCACGGACGGATGGCGGACGGCTTCAGAGGTTGCAATGCGCACCTCCGCATACATCTCCGGCTTCAGCCGCCCGGCACGGTTGTCCAGTGCAATGCGCACCGCGAGTCGGTGATTGTTGGGATCGAGTCCCGACGCGACCGAGAGCACTTTGCCTGCGTAGCGCTCGCCCGGCAGCGAGGCGACCGTGATCTCTGCCGTTTGACCGGGGTGCACGGCCGCCGCATCCGCTTCGCGCACCCAGCCCATCACCCACACGGTTTTGACGTCGGCGATCACAAAGACGGGCGTGCTTCCGCCGTTCGCGGCACTCTGCACCAGTTCCCCGACCGCGATGGCGCGTTGGGTGACGGTGCCATCGATCGGCGCGGAGACAGTGGTTTCCACGCCTCCGATCGGGGCCTTCTCCAGCGCATCGATCTCGGCTTCGCTGTGGCCTAAAATGCGCAATCGAGCCCGCGCCGCATTCCAGGCGGCTTCCGCGGCGATGCGATCGGCCTGCGCTTGCTGCCAGTCGCGCTCGGCGGACGCCCCGGCCTCGTACAAGTCCTTCTGGCGGCGTTCGTTCGCTCGCGCCGTGTCGACGACCGCGCGGGTGCTGGCCACGTCGCTTTGGCCTTGCGCGTACTCGCCGCCGGCAATGGTATAGAGCTTCTGCCCTCGTTTGACTCGGTCACCGAGGTGCGCCGCAACGTGGGTGACGCGCCCGGAATAGGGGGAGTACACCGGCGTCATCGCCTCGTCATTGAATGCCACCACACCCTCGGTGGCGATTTCCGAACGGAAGCTGCCCTCGGTCACCGCCGCGATGGCCAGGGCGCGCTTTTGCGCTTCGGTCGGTTGGAACGTGTGCTCGGCCGGGGACGCGGCCTCCGGCGGTGGCGTGTGCGACCACAGCTTGACGGCCAGTAAGCCGCCGACGACGGCGATGCCGGCGATCAATGCAACAAGCCGTCCACGACGCATCGTGCGGCGCTCGGTTGATGGGGGCAAATTCACAATTCCTTCCTCGGCGGGGGGGCGGGCGGCGCGCGGAGTATATGCGACTCGGTGCGTCCCCGAAGGTTCCCTGAGCGCAGGTTCTGTTTCCACGATGCAATTTACACGTTGCAAGAATATGACGAATCCATCGCGGTTGTTTCGGGCTGGGCGATTGTCGCCCATGCGCTGCGTGAGGCCGGAGACTTGTGACTTCTTTGCAACATCGATATGTCTCAATGGATATATCGAAATGACCGCTCTATAATCGCAAATACCGCGGAACGACCAAACGGTCGTTGCGAATTTGCGCGCGTCGCCGGGACGCGAGTCGCCAAGAGTGCGTTGCAAAAACTGTGACCTTAGTTGGCGTCGGTTTAACACGATTGAAATATTTCATACACATACTGCGCGCCATGCCATCGCAGGCGGTTCCCCCCCGTCGCGATATAGGAATTGAACTGATCGACTCAGAGGCTCTGGAGGGCCGACTATGACTTCTATTAACCGTTACCTCGTGCGCGGCGCTGTCGCCATTGCGCTCAGCGTTGCTGTTCCGTTTGCCGCCCATGCCGGCACCGCCAAGGACAAGGATAAGGAACAGATCGCGACGCAGCAGACCGAGATCCAGTCGGTTCGCGATCAGATCCAGATGCTCGTCGATCGCCTGAACAAGCTCGAAGCCGCTAATGCGCAGTTGCAGCAGTCGAATGCGCAGCTCGTCCAGCAGAACGCCGAGCTGAAGGCGCAGGGCGAGAAGGTGGAGAAGCTTGAGAAGGCCGTCGCCTCGTCCGAGAAGGCACGCGACGATCAGAGCGACTCGATTGCGAAGGTGGCCGCGAAGGTTGCCTCGGTGGCTGCCGGTAGCGGCGTCGAGTTGTACGGCATTTTGGATGCGGGCGTCGCCACGATTCAGCACTCGCTGACCGGCGGCACGACGTTCTCGTCGACCTTCCAGCCGTTTGACCCGGTCTCGCAAGGGATCGCCGTCGGCAAGGGCGGTCAGACGCAGATGTACAACGGCGGTCTGAACGACTCGCGTTGGGGCATCCGTGCCAACAAGGACATCGGTAACGGCCTGCGCGTCACCTTTGCCCTTGAGTCGGGCTTTAACCTCCCGACCGGCCAGTTGAACAACCAGGCCATCAACATGGCCGGCACCACCGGCGTGAAGACGACCTCGGGCAGCACGACCACTACAACGTCCCACACCGCCTCGATCAACCTGAACAGCGCATTGGACGGCCAATTGTTCGGTCGCCAGGCGTGGGTCGGCATCGGCAAGGACGGCATCGGCACTCTGCAGCTCGGTCGCAACACGAATCCGGTTGGCGACGTGCTCGGCGGCTACGATCCGGCGCTCAAAGCCGACTTGTTCTCGCCGTTCGGCATCTCCGGAACGATCGGCGGCGGCGGTGGCGTGTCCGAGTTGACCCGCCTCGACAACAGCGCCAAGTACGTGGCGAAGTTCGGCAACGTCAACGTGACGGCCGCCTACGCGATCGGCGGTGCCGCTGGCATCCCAAGCGCGGATCAGGGCTACGTCGTGAACGTCGGCTACGAGAATGCCATGTTCGGTGCGCAGTTCGTGTACTCGAGCTTCCGCAACGCGATCAAGGACGGTACCAACACGTGGTCGGTGACCTCGCCGTACTACCTGAAGGACACCCTGTACGATGTGAACGCCATGTTGGTGGCGTTGAAGGCGAAGCCGACCGACAACCTGACGCTGAAAGGTGGCTTTGAGCACTACGCGTTGACCAAGCCGTCGCTGACGCTGACGTCGACGTCGGTCACGGACGGGATGATCTTCGGCATTCCGGCGACGTTTACGTCCTACACGGACGGCAATCAGCCGGTCGACATCTACTTCGTGGGTGGCGATTACAAGTTCAGCCCGAAGGTCCTCGTCGCGTTGGGCGTCTACGACTTTGCGTACGGTTCGTACAAGACGGCGAGCAACCTCGCGATTCCGTCGGGCGGCATCAAAGACGTTTCGCTGATCTTTGATTACACGTTGGGCAAGAACACGGACTGGTACGTGGGTTACATGTACTCGCAGTTCGGCGGTCAGAAGGGCGCGTCGGCGATCAGCACCTCGACGGGTGCGGCGTCCCCGAACTTCAGCACCAACAGCATCCTCGGCTCGGGCCTGCGCTTCAAGTTCTAAGCGCAGATCGACCTGTCGATGCAGGAAGCGCCCCCTCGTGGGGCGCTTTTTTTGCCCGATGCAAACGCCATGACCGGTGCAGAACTGCCGCGCCGATGGGCGCTGTCTGCGACCGTTACGGCGCCTGCGCGTGCTCGATCAGGGCGATGATGGCGGGGCTCGGCCGATAGGCCGGCGTCGCCGTGGGATCGGCAGTCCAACCGCCGCCGAGCGCAACCTGCAGCCGAATGAAGGCGGTCGCGGCGTCAGCGAGCGCGGCGGAATACTCCAGCTGGGCGCGCACGGCCGCGCGATCGCTGTCGGCAACGGCCGCAAAATCCGTGAGCCCCGCGGTGTAGCGTGCTTGGGCGAGTTGCACGGCCGCAAGGCTCGCCACGACCGCCGCGTCGAGGTGCTGGGCGCGATCGCGCGCCGCGTGCAGTAAGGTCCGCTGGCGGTCGACCTCGGCAACGGCATTGAGGATCGCGCGTTTGTACCCGTCGAGCGCCGCCCGTTGCTGCCACCGGGCCGCTTCGATCGCCGCATCCAGCGCGCCGAAATCGAGTATCGGCCAGATCATCGACGGGCCCACAGACCAGAGGTGGGTGCCCGGGATCACGCCGTTTTGCACGGGACCTTGTTCGGCACCCACGGCCGCCGTCAGCGCGACGCGGGGGAACAATGCGGCGGTGGCATCGCCCACCTTGATCCCGGCACGCTGCCAGTCCGCGACCGCCTGACGCAGATCCGGCCGACGCTGCAACAACGCGACGGGTGCGGAGTCGGGCGGCGCCGTGGTGCTGGCCGGTATGGGCTTGGCGCTGGCCAGTTCCGGTAATCCGGCTTCGGGGTATCGCCCTAAGTACACGGCGAGCGCGCCACGGGCGTTGTCGCGGGCCGCTACGGTGAGTGCGAGCGTCGCTTCCGAGGTTTGCGATTCGCGTTCGGCGATCTGCGCATCGAGGCCGTTGCGGATCCCGGCCCGGTAGCGGTCGTGGGCCAAGTCGCGCGCTTGGCGCGCCACGGCCACCGCGTCGGTCAGGATCGAGACGTCCCATTGTGCTTGACGATAGCGGACGTACGCCTCACCGATATTCGCGGCGACGGCTTGTCGCACGCCGTCGCGACCCGCTTCCAAGGACGCCCGCAGCGCATGCGCGTCCGCGATGGCGAGTCGGGTGCGACCGAACAGATCCAACTGCCAGGTAGCGTCAAAGCCGGCCGCCTGATTGACGTTCGGGACGGCTTTGCTGTTGAGGCCGGCGCCGAAGGGCGTATCGACACGACCCTTGGTCTCGTCAACGCCCGTGCCGTGACCGCCGCCGGCGGTGGCGTTTACCGTTGGCAGCAGGCCCGCGACACTGCCGGCTTCGTACGCACGCGCCGCACCCAAGCGATCGAGGGCGATGCGGACATCGATGTTGTCGGTGAGGCCCTTTTGGACCAGGTCACTCAGGACCGGATCGTCAAATTGCTCCCACCACGGCACGGTGAGGTCGGCCGCCGTGTCCGTCGCGCCGACGAAGGCGCCCGGGAGCGGCACGGCGGGCGGGGTGAGGTCCGGGCGGATTGCGCACCCGGCCAAGACCCACGTGACCGCCAGCGCCAACGCGCGGGTGCGCTTCATGGCGTCGCGTGGCCGGTCGTTGGCGCGGTCGCGTCGTCCATGACCCGCACGGTATCCCCGGTCTTCAGGGCGTCCGCCGGATTGATGATCAGACGATCGCCCGCGGTCACACCGCGCCGGATCTCCACGGAGCGGCCATCGTCGCGCGCGATTTCGACACTCGCGACCTGGACGTGACCCGCCGCGTCGACTTTCAACACCTCCGGGCCTGTGGCGCTCAATCGCAGGGCTTGCGCGGGGATCGCGACCGCGCCACGCGGCGCCAAGTGCAACGCGGCCTCGAGGGCGGCGCCGGGCAAAATCCGGTGATCGGTGTTCGGCAGGTCGACCTCTATGCGCAGGCTGCGCGTCTGCGCGTCCAGCGCGGCCGAGCGTCGGGCCACTCGGCCCGTGACCGGCCCGTCGCTGCTGCCGGGCAGGTAAATGTCCGCTTCGCCGTCGCCGCGCGCGAGGTCGGCCACCCAAGCTTGCGGGACGCTCACGTACACACGCAGCGGCGCATCTTGAACGATGCGGTAGAGCGGTGTCGTTGTGCTGTTGCCGGTGGTCACGAGCGTGCCGATGTCGATGGTCCGGTCGCTGACCGTGCCCTCAAACGGTGCCGTGACCCGTTTGAAGCCCGACAGCACCTCGTACTGCGATACGCGGGCCGACTCCAGTCGCACCGTGGCCTCCGCAGCGCTGTGTTCGGCGTGCTTGGCGTCGCGCTCTTGATCAGCGACGGCGCCTTTGGGTGTGTCGCGCCAGCGCTCGTCGGTCGTCCGCGCGAGCTCGGCTTGCGCCTTGGCCGCGTCCAAGCGGGCGCGTGCCGCCGCCAGTTCCGCGTCCAACTCCGGCGTGTCGATGGTGGCGAGCGTCTGTCCGGGTTTGACGCGATCGCCGATGTCGGCGGTCCAGGCGTTCACGAACCCGTTCACGCGGGCGTACACGGTCGTGACGTGCCACGGCGCCGCCTGCGCCGGCAGGCGGTTGATGACGCTGGGCGGTGCACCGCCGACCGTGAGCACCCGCACCACCGGCGCATCCGCGCGGCGGTGGTCGGCTTCCTGTTGCAGGGTGTGGTGATGCTGCAGCCGCAACACGCCGACGACGGCGAGGGCGAGCAGACCCCCGATCGCGACGGCGCCCCGGCGCCACCGCGCGCGCGGGTCGGACGGGGTGTGGCCGGTGTCCTCCGGTACCTCAGGCGACATGCGCAGTCTCCTCTGACCCGCGACGGGCGTGCAGGCGGGCGTATAACAACGGCACGAGGCTGAGCGTCGCGGGCGTCGCGAGGATCAAGCCCCCAATCACGGCGCGTGCGAGCGGTGCGTTCTGTTCGCCGCCCTCGCCGAACCCGGTGGCCATGGGGATCATGCCGAGCGCCATGGCGGCGGCGGTCATGATGACTGGGCGCAACCGCGTGGCGCCGGCTTGGAACGCGGCGTCGCGGATGGTCACGCCCGAGCGGTGGCGCTCGCGGGCGAACGCCACGACCAAAATGCTGTTCGCCGTCGCCAACCCGATGCACATCAAGGCGCCCATCAGGGCCGGCACGCTGAAGGTGGTCATGGTGAGGTACAGCATGAGGACGGACCCTGCGAGGGCGAACGGGGCCGAGGCGAGGGCCACCAACGGCTCGAGCCAGCTTTGGAAGCTGATGACGAGGAAGAGGTAGACCAACACCAACGCCAAGGCGATCCCGGTGACGAGCCCTTGGAAGCTCGATCGCATGGTTTCGACCTGCCCACTGAGTTGCAGCTTGAGGCTCGGATCGGCGGTCGTACGGGCGCGGGCGAGCACACGCTCGATGTCCTCCGCGGCGCCGCCGAGATCACGCCCCTCGACGTCCGCATGGATGTCAAAGACCGGCCGGATATTGAACTGCGACAACGCGAGGGGCGAGCGCGATCGCTGGCTCGTGAGGACGTCCAAGAACAACGGCTCGCCCGCCCGCGCATTGCCGACAGGCACACGGCCGAGTCGATCCGTATCGCTCAACTCACTCGGGGGAATTTGCGCAATCAGTGGATAGGAGACGTGCGTGCTGGGATCCAAATAAAAGTTCGGGGCAACCTGCAGCGTCGACCCGGTGGCGATCAGCAAACTGTTGGCGACGTCGTCTTGGGCGAGACCCGATTCGGCGGCGAGCGTGCGATTGACGTCCACGGTCATCGCCGGTGCGTCCGGCACTTGAAACACGTGCGCGTCGACCACCCCCGGTAGCGCATTGATTTGTCCGACGAGCGACTGCGCTTGCGCGTAGCCGGCCGCGGCATCTTTACCGATGACACGGATGTCGATCGGTGCCGGTTGACCGAAATTAAGCACCTGGTTGACGATGTCGGCGGGTTGGAAAAAGAACGAGACGCCCGGCTCGCGCCGCGGCAGTTCCGCCCGCAGATCGTGCAGGATGTCGGCCGTGGGTCGGTGCGTTGCGCGCAGCGACACGAGCAATTCGCCGTCCATGGTGCCGACCGTTGCCGTATCGCTCAGCGCGATGTTCGTCCCGCTGTACGGCAGTCCGATATTGCCCAGCGCCGTTTCGACTTGATCGGGCCCGGCGATCTCCCGCACGTCCTGTTCGACGCGGGAAAAGAGCGCGCGCGTCGCTTCCAAACGCGTTCCCGGGGCGGCGCGCACGTGCAGCCGGAACAGGCCGGCGTCGACGGCCGGGAAGAAGTTCTCTCCGACAAACGGCAGCGTCGCCAAGGCGCATACGCCGAGAATCGTAAAGGTGAGTAGCGTCGCTCGCGGCGCGACAAGCACGTGCCGCAGCCAACGCTCGTAGGCGCCACGCTGGCGATCGAAGGCGCGATTGAAACGCAGATGAAGCCGGCGCAGGGCGGACTTGTCTGCCGTCTCCGGCGGATGCCCGTGCGCGTCGCGACCCACCAGCAGCCGGAAGAGGGTTGGCACGAGCGTAAATGACAAGACGAGGCTCGCCAGCAGCGCCAAAATGACGGCCAGCGACAGGGGTGAAAAGAGGTACTTCGCGGTGCCTTCCAGCAGGAAGACCGGAATGAAGACGATGCAGATGGACAAGGTCGCCAACACGGTGGGCAGCGCCACTTCTTCTGCGCCGTGCTGAATCGCGTTCCAGACGGTGTCGTGCAGTCGCAGGTGCCGTTCGATGTTTTCGATCACCACCGTGCCGTTATCGACCAAGATACCGACGGCCAACGCAAAGCCGCCGAGGGTCATGATGTTGAGCGTGTGGCCGAGGAGGCCGAGCGCGAGGATCGCGGCAATGATCGATACGGGAATGGACGCCAGAATAATGACGGTTAGGCGCAGATCCCCGAGGAAGAGGATGATCATGAGCGCCGTCAGTACGGCGGCGATGAAGCCGCCCAGCACGACCGACTGGATGGCCGCCGAGACAAAGATGGACTGATCAAACAGCGGCGTGATGTGCACGGCCGATGGAATCAGGTGGGCAATGTCCGGTAGCGCGTTGCGCAGACCCGCGATCACGCCCAAGGTCGAGACGCCCCCGGTCTTGCGCACGACCATCAACACGCCCGGCCGACCGTTCACCGTGACGGCATTGGTTTGGGCCTGAAAGCCGTCGTGGACGTGGGCCACGTCCCGCAAGAAGACGACGCGACCGTCGACGTCTTTGATGGGGTACACGTTGATCCGCTCGATCGTGTCCGCGGCATTGTTGGTCCGTATCGGGTACTCAAACGGACCGGCCTTGAGGGTGCCGGCAGGCAGAATGATGTTCTGCCGTTGTATCGCGGCGCTCACATCGGCCGGCGTCAATCCGCGGGCGCTCAAGGCCGTGGGGTCGATATCCGCCATGATGACGCGCGGTTTGCCACCGTAGGGCTGCGGCACCTCCGCACCCCGAACGACCGCGAGGGCCGGGCGAATGATGTTTTGACCGGCGTCGTTCAGTTGATTGTCGGCCAACGATTCGGAGGAGAGCGACAACTGAATGATCGGAACGTCCGTCGCCCCGTAGCGAATGACCAGCGGCGGCACGAGGTTGCGCGGCATGTACTTGAGCGCGGTGAGTGCGCTTGCCGAGAGTTGGCTGACGGCGCGGGTGACATCGGCGCCTTCGTGCAGGTAAATCTTCTCAACCCCGACGCCGGTGTAACTGGTCGCCTCGATGCGTTCGATATCATCGACCACCGAGGCGAGTTGGCGCTGATGCACCGAGAGGATGCGGTTCTGAATCTCGTCGGCCGACATCCCGGAGTACGTCCACACGACGCTCACCACGGGTATGTCGATTTCCGGGAAGATATCGATCGGCATGCGGCGCGCTTCGCCGAGACCGAGCAAGCACAACACCACAAGCAATGCGCCGACCGTATACGGCTTTCGCAAAACCTGGCGGATGAGGCTCATGGATTAGGGTCCGGACGAGGCGACGGCGCGCTGCACAGTATTCACATCCGCCCGCAAAGAAGGGTGAAGGTTTTTCCGGAAAGGTGAAGGGCGAGGGCTACGCGGGGAGTAAACCCACGGCGAGGGCCGTGGCGTTCGAATGGAGAACGAAGTCCAACAGACCGGAGACGTGCAACAGGGTCTGTACGACCGCCGAAGGGGCTGCGAAGACGATATCGCCGCCGTTTGCACGGGCGGTCTTCGTCGCCGTGATGAGGGCGCCAAGGCCTGCGCTGCCCATGAAATCCACGCGCGACAGATCGAGAATGAGACGGTGGGAGTGCTCGGTCAACGCAAGCGCCAGCCGTTCCGCGAGGGCGGGTGCGTCATCGACGGTCACACGACCCACGATCACGAGCACCGCGGTGCCGGCGACTTCTTGTTGATACAGTTCCATCGTTTCGCTCCAACTAACGTTCGGGACTCACGAGCCCACGATACCGACGATTGCGCCGGTCATTAACGAGGCCAGCGTCGACGCCCAGAGGGCGTAGGGTGCGAGGGCCACCAAATCCGCTCGGCGTTCGGGCGCCATCGCCGCAATGCCCGTGACTTGGATGCCCATGCTACCGAAGTTTGCGAAGCCGCACAGCGCATACAGCGTCACGAGGCGCGAGCGCGGGTCCAACGCCGTGGGGTCGGCGGCCGCCAGGCGCAGGTACGCGATGAATTCATTGAGGATCGTCTTCACGCCGAGGAACTGACCCGAAATCAGCGCGTGCGTCCAATCCATACCCATGAGCCAGGCCAACGGGGCAAACCCCCAGCCGAGCATGCGCTCGAGGGTGAGCGGTGCCCCCGCGACGGCCGGGAGTACGCCCAGTCCCTTGTTCGCCAGCGAGACCAGCGCCACGAGGACGATCAGCGTTGCGAGGACGTTGAACCAAATCAGCAGGCCGTCGGACGTGCCGCGCGTCAAGGCATCCACCGTACCGGTGTATGGCCTCGGCGACGGCAAGGGGCGCGTGTCGGCCGGTTCCGGCACCATGAGGTGCGCGAACAAGATGGCCGCCGGAATCGACATCAGCGATTTCGTGAGCAGGTGCGCCGGGACGTCGGGCACCAGCCCCTGCAGGACGATGGAGTAGAGCACCATCACGCTGCCGGCGATCATGCTCATGCCGGCCGTCATGAGCAGCATCAGCTCGTACTGCGTCATCGAGGCAAGGTACGGCCGCACCACGAGTGGCGCCTCCACCTGCCCGAGAAACACGTTCGCGCTCACCGCGAAGCCGGCCGCGCCGCCGGTGCCCAAGACCCGACGGAAGAAGCCTGCGATGACGCCAATGAGCGCCGGTAGGATCCGCCATTGCCACAGCACTGCCGACAATGCCGAGATCACCAGTATCAGTGCAAGTGTCTGAAAACCCAATACAAAGGTGTTTTGCGCGTGGGTGATGGCGAACGGCGCGGGGCCGCCACCGACGTAGCCGAAGACAAACGTTGTGCCGTCGCGCGTGGCCTCTTCGACGGCCCGGACGCCGGCGTTGAGGACCCCGAGCGCCCGGACGATTGGCGGTATGCGCAGAAGGGCCGCACACACGACAAATTGAAGCGCAATGGCGATCGCGACGCGGCGCCATTGAATGGCGCGGCGATTGCGGCTGAAGGGCAGCGCGAGCCCGACGAACACGAGGACGCCAAGACTCGCCTGCAGATCGGCGCTCCAGGGATTCATCAATGCTCGCCGGTGGCGCGTGCGCGCTGAACCCAGGCTTCCACGTCTTCGAGTTTGCGCGGGATGTCGCGGGTCAGGAGTACGTACCCGGTGGCAGTCATCTGCACTTCGTCCTCGATGCGGACACCGAATCCGTCGGCCGGGAGATACACCCCGGGCTCAACGGTGAACACGGCGCCGGCCGGAATGGGCTTCTCCGGGTCGCCGGCGTCGTGCACATCGAGGCCCACGAAGTGCCCAAAACCGTGAATGAAGGCGGCGAGGTAGCCGGAGCGGCGCAGTGAGGCTTCGGCCACGTGCTGCAGTTCGGCCATGGAGACGCCTGGGCGAATGGCCGCGAAGATATCCTCTTGCGCCTGGTAGACCGCGCGGTACACCTGAGCCTGTTCGGCGGTGAAATGACCGGAGACCGGGTAGGTACGGGTCACGTCCGCGGCATATCGGCCGTACTCGGCGGCCGCGTCGATGACCACGAGATCGCCGTCGCGCAGGAGTCGGGAATTTTGGTCCCAGTGCAGGACAGCACCGTTCGGGCCACTGCCGACGATGGAGGGGTAGGACAGGCCCGTCGCGCCGGCGGCGTAGAAGCTGTACTCGAGTTGGGTTTGGACGTCGCGCTCCGACACGCCCGCGACGGTGGCGCGGGCCGCCGTCTGATGACCTTGCGCCGTGATGGCGATCGCCCGTTGCATCCGCTTCAGTTCGTCCTCGTCGTGGGCGGAGCGCAGCTGGGCCAGCAAGCCGCGTCGGAATTCCGTTTTGAGCCCGTACCGTCCGGCGATGCGCTGGGAGAGGCGCGCGTCACTGCGATCCTCGCTGGCGGCGGTCCCCGGCGCGATGATGGCCACACAGTCGTGGTGCTCGGCCGCGAGCGCCAAGGTGCTGTCCGGTGTTCCGCGTCGAACCACATCGACGCCGTAGCGCTCGATGAGATCCGGCGAGACCGCCTCGCGCGGACCGGTCCACCGCTCGGCCTCGGGGTCGCGCGGACGCAGGAAGAGCGTGACCTTGCGGTAGGGGGATTTGGGCTGCAGAACGAGGTGAGCGCCCGGCTCGTTGATCCCGGTCAGCCAGTAAAAATCGGCGTCCTGACGATAATCCTCGGTGATGCCGGAGGTCTCGCCTTGCGAGGACAGCACCGCAGTGCAGCCGCCGAGTGCCGCCATGAGCCGCTCGCGGCGCTCTCGGTAGACGCTCGCCGGGAGGTCGGCGGGCGGGTTCGGCGTCGGGTGCTCAAAGCCGGCGCCGAGCGCGGCGGCCAGTAAAAATGCCTGGATCATGGTCGGGCCTTCAAAGTGCAGACCCGTGAAGGCTAGGGGACGAATCCCCAACGGGCAAGGTGCGATGCAGGGGGCGAGGCCCAAAGGGCCTCGCCCCCGCACACCTTAGTTGACGAACACCGCTGTGGTGCGGGCGGGGACCGAGAACGTCCCCGACGTCGGATTGAACGCCGCCGAGAGCACGGTCGTATCCGTGCTGCCGAGAAGCTTCTGGTGCAGTTGGAACGCGAGGCCCTGGAAGGCGCCGATTGCGAAGGTCTGCGCAATCTTGTTGGCATTGATGAGCACCACGACGTGCGTGTAGAGGTGATCACCACACAGCCGACCGTCCGCGCCGGTGCCGTCGATGCGCATCACGATCAGTCCCGGCTGCTGCGCCGCGGCGTCCGGGAAGCTCACGCAATTGACGATGTCGGCCGCCGCCGGCAACCGGAACATCGAGGTGGAGCTGCGCACCTGCAGCAAGGCGGCCACCATGCTGTTGGTGTTGGCGATGTCGAGTGCCGTCGGATTCACGTTCGTGTTTTGCAGGAACGGCGTCATCGTGGACCAGTTCGTGTTGTTGGGATTTGACGGCGGGAGCCCCATCGTCAAATTGCCGTCGTTGATGTAGTTCGACGTCAAGCTCCAATCGATGCGATTGAACCAGTCGCCCGAGTTGTACGAGTTCTGGTCAAACGCCTTCGAACGAAGGATCTCATCACCGGCCATGAAGAAGGGCACGCCTTGACCGAGGAGCACCGTGGAAAGACCCACGACCTGCGCCCGCGCACGATCCGCCGACGAGGTGGTCGAGGGATGCTTGTATTGGGAAATGTCCCACAGGGTTTGGCCGTCGTGGCAGGCGATGTAATTGACCGTCTCATCCGGATTGGTCGCAAACGCGGCCGACGCGCCGCCCGCGAGCCCGGCCACGCCCGGCACGGCGCCGGCCATCGAGACGCGAATATTGGTCTGCGCCGCGAACAGCGCCGCCTGCGTGTTGGAAGCACACGTCGTGCCGGCGGTGGCATTGCCGTCGTAGCACTGACCGCTGATGAAGCCTTGGTTGGCGACCAGGGACGCACCCGAATCAAAGGGCCCACCACCGCGCACGGCGTCGCGGATGTAGTAGTTGAAGGCGCCAATGTGCGAATTGCCGAGGTTGCCAATTTCCGCCTGCTTGAAGTTCTCCGTGTTTTGGAAGCCTTCACCGTACAAGTAGACAAAGCGGCCGTTGGCCGCCGCGGTGACCGCAGCGCGTGCGTCGTTCATTGCGGCGAGCGGAATGTTCTGCATGACGTCGAAGCGGAAGCCGTCGACCAAATACGCCGAGGTCCAACGCGCGAGCGTGTCGTTCATGAGTTTTTCCATCATGGCGAACTCGGTGGCGGTGTCAGAGCAGCAGCTCGTGTTGGTGATGTTGCCGCTCGCATCGAGACGGTAGTAGTAACCGGGCACGATTTGGTCGAGGTAATTGGTCGACATGTGGTTGTAGACGACGTCCATGACGACGCCGAGACCGGCGTTGTGCAAGCCGACGACCATTTCGCGGAAGTTGCGCACACGCTCCATGGCGGATGCATCGGTGGAGTAAGCGCCCGTCGGGACGCCGAAATTGCGAGGGTCGTAGCCCCAGTTGAAACAGTCGGTCGCATTGGTCGAGGCAACCGCGTTCTGCGGTGTCTGTGAGACCGGATCGCTGTTGGAAATCTGCGGCGTCGTGCAGCCCGTGTCCGGAATGCTGGCGATGTCAAACGCAGGCAACAAATGCACGTGGGTCACACCGCTTTGGGCGAGCGACTTCAGATGCGTCATACCCGCAGAAGTCGGGTGCGAAAATGCCAAGAACTTTCCTTGGTCCTCTGCCGGCACCGTGGAATCGTTCGCCGAAAAATCGCGAACGTGGAGTTCGTAGAGCACCACGTCGGAGGCGCGCAGGACGCGCGAGGCGCCTTGGGTGGCCCAATCGCCGGGGAAAGTTGCCGCGCTGCTCAAATCGATCGCAACCGAATGTTGGTTGGGCGTCGACGCGGACGAGTAGGCGTCCACACCGGTCGAGTACGGGTCGGTGACCGTGTAGGTTTTGACCGTGCCGCCGTCGGTGCGTGCGTAGACCTTCACGACGTAGTTGTAGAGCGCCGTGTTCTGCTGGGTGGCGTCCCCGGTGTAGCTCCAAATACCCGTGTTGGGGTCCTCGGTCATCGCGATGGTCGTGCCGTTTAACAGGATCGACACCGCTTGGGCGGTTGGCGCCCACAACGCGTAGGTGGGCACGCCGTTCGAGAAAGTCACGCCGAGCGCCGCAGTACTCGCGGTCGCGGCGTAGGTGTCATCGATAACGCCTTGCAACTGCAGGTGCGTGGCGCGCGCCACCGACGTGCCGTTGAGATCGACGACGACGAGTTGGGTGGTCAACAGACTCTTGATGTTCTGCACCGTCGCTTGCGGAACGGTGAAGGCGATGGTCCCCGACAACTGCGGGTATTTCGCGGTCAGCGTGCTTGGGATGGCGCCCGGGCTGCCGAGGTCGGTGTTGGAGTCCGCACCGGTGATCGTGCCGTCCGACTTGATCGCAATCGAGCCGCTGGCCGAGGAGAGGAGCTTGTAGGTGTGCCCTGCGGTCGCACCGGGCCAAACGATGGTGCCTTGTGCGATCCACAGCGCCGTTGCGTTCGCGAAGGCGACGGCAGTCGGCTGGCTCGGAGGTGGTGTTGCGGGCGAGCCGCCGCCACCGCCGCCACCGCCACACGCGCTGACCAACAATGCCGAGACCCACGCTGTCATGAAAAATCGTGCAAACCGAACCATAGTACCCCCCAGTGCAACGATCGATGAGCGCGGAGTTTCCTGCGGTCATCGCGTCTTGACAACCTGAAAATATTTTCATTCGTGGGAGGGGCGTCGGTGTGTAGCGCATCTGCCCGGTAGACGGGGTTCGCTCTCGTCCATCGGGCCGTGCTCCGGCGGGAACGTGCGTACGCATCGCGGGATAGACACCGTTGCAACGAGGGCGATACGGACTCAAACTGCAAGCCTGTGGACTGCCCCTCCTATGGGCGCCTTCGGGAGATAAGCATGAAGAAGCATCTGACAAGCGGCCTCGCGGCCGCACTGGCTTGCGCGGTATTGTCGTGGTCGGCGACGGCGGTTGCGGGCGGTCGCCCGGTGACCCACGCGCCACAAACCATGTCGCCGGTTCGGGCAATGACCGACGACAAGTGCGACGCGAAGTGCGACGAAGACTCGGACAAGTGCATGACGCAGGCCGGACACGATGCGTCCAAGCAGCGCTTGTGCGACGCCAGCTACGACGATTGCCTGCGGAAGTGCCAGGGTTCCTGAGCCAAACCCACCGCCACCAACGGGCCGCCGGCAGGGCCGGGGCCTTAAGGGGCATGCACGGTTTCGCAATTAAATTGCAACGGTACGGTTGCAGTTGCCCTCCTTTTCTGTATAGTGCGGTTGCGCCAAATGGCGGAACAGAATACATGTCCTTGATTTAACGGGGTTTTTAGGCAGTCTGGCATGATGGAACGGGACGACGAGCACTTCGAACTCGATGAGGAGTTTCTCGCGGACGCCGAGGCCGAGGAGCCGGATTACGATCGCCTGTTGGATCGCGTTGATCGCAAGAAGGCCACACCCGGTAAGAAGGGTAAGGCTGCTTGGAGCAAGCTTGAGGACGTGCTCGCCGAGCGCCGCCTCAAAAAAGAACTCGAGGACTTCGAAGACGACCTCTAAGTCGTTTTCGTAAGTCCTCATTCCCGCCCGCGCTCCGGCAGGCCGGGACGCGGCCTCCGTGACCAACGGCCCCACCGGGGCACTCGATCTCCAGATGCCAACCCAAGCGCCTTGTTTCGTCGTACTCAAATTTGGGGGTACGAGCGTCTCCACCGCCGCCAACTGGCGCAACATCCGCGACGTCGTCCGTAAACGCCTCGACGAGGGCCTCATCCCGGTCGTCGTGCATTCGGCGTTATCGGGGATCACCGACCGGCTTGAAGCACTGCTCGCGGCCGCCTCTGAGGGGCGTCATGCGGACGCGTTGGCCGTGATTGCGGAGCGCCATCGGGCGCTCAGTGCGGAGTTAGGCATGGGCCTGCCCGCGGGCGTGCAACGGCATCTCGATGAACTGGGGCAGATCGCCGCTGGGATTGCGCTGGTCAAGGAAACCTCCGATCGGGTGCGCGCCCGCGTCATGGCGACCGGCGAATTGATGGCGACCGAATTGGGAGCCGCTTGGCTCTCGACCCAAGGGCTCGACGTCGAGTGGGTGGATGCGCGGACGGTCCTGCGATCGGACGTTCACACCGGCGCGTCCGAAAAAGCCCGCATTCTGTCGGCCACCTGCGATTACGCGCCGGACGAGGCGTTACGGGCGCGTTTTGCGACCCCGGGTCGCGTGTATCTCAGCCAAGGGTTCATCGCGGCGGACGAACGGGGAAACACCGTGCTGCTGGGCCGTGGGGGTTCGGACACCTCCGGCGCGTACTTCGCCGCCAAGTTGCATGCGGAGCGCCTCGAAATTTGGACCGACGTGCCCGGTATGTTCAGCGCGAACCCCAAAGGGGTGCCGAATGCCCGGTTACTGCGCGCGCTGCATTACGACGAAGCGCAGGAGATCGCGTCCTCGGGGGCGAAAGTGCTGCATCCCCGCTGTATTATGCCGGTTAAGCAATACGACATTCCGTTGTACGTGTATGCGACGCAGACCCCGCAGATTGAGGGCACCCATATCAGTGCTCATCCGGTCGGCGGCGATGCAGCCCAAGTCAAAGCCATTGCGCTGAAAAAAGGCATCACGCTCATTTCGATGGAAAGCCCGGGGATGTGGCATCAGGTCGGCTATCTCGCCGACGTGTTTCAGATTTTCAAAATGCGCGGGCTCTCGGTCGATCTCGTCTCCACGTCCGAGACCAATGTGACGGTCACGCTCGATCCGGCGGCCAATACGCTCGACAAAGTGGCGCTCGACGGACTGCTCGAGGGACTCGAGCCCTTGGGTCGCGCGGAGGTGATCGGTCCGTGTGCGGCGTTGTCGCTGCTCGGCCGCAATATCCGCGGGATCCTCCACGAACTGGGCGAGGCGCTCAGTCTGTTTGAGGAAGAGCGCATCCATTTGGTCAGTCAGGCGGCCAACGATCTCAACTTCACCTTTGTGATCGATGAGGCTCAGGGCGATCGCTTGGTCACCGCATTGCACGATCTGCTCATTCACGGCGCCGTCAACGATCGCGTCTTAGGCCCCACCTGGACCGAGCTGCAGGCGTCCGGTGTGACAACGGCCGCGTCGTTGCCGTGGTGGCATCACCGGCGGTCGGCGCTGTTGGCGAGCCTCGGCGATGACGACTCGGCGTACGTTTACGATCTGTCGGAGGTGCGCAAGGCCGCCTCGGAGTTGACGGCGTTGCAGGGCATCGATGCGGTGCACTATGCGATGAAGGCGAACCCGCATCCCGACGTGTTGCGGACCCTCGCTGCGGCCGGCGTTGGGTTTGACTGCGTGTCACCGGGTGAGGTTGAGCACTTGCGAGCGAGCGTCCCGCAGTTGGACGCATCGCACGTGCTCTACACCCCGAATTTTGCGCCGCGCCACGAATACGCGTGGGCGCTGGCGGCGGGCATCACCGTGACGCTCGATAACCTCTATCCCTTGCGCGCATGGCCGGAACTGTTCGCCGGTCAGTCGATTTTTGTCCGCATCGATACCGGGCGTGGGCATGGGCATCATCGCCACGTGCGTACCGCGGGCGTGCACTCGAAATTCGGCGTGCCGTTGTTTGAGATCGACGAGTTGGATCGCCTCGTGCGCTCCGCGGGCGCCCGCGTTGTGGGCCTGCACGCCCACACCGGCAGCGGCATCTTCTCGAGCGACAATTGGCTCGCCGTGGCGGAGACCCTGGCGACCTTAGGCGAACGCTTCAGCGACGTGCAGGTACTCGACTTGGGCGGTGGCTTTGGCGTGCCGGATAAGGCGAGCCGTCGGCCCGTCGATCTGGACGCCGTGGGCCGTGGCCTCGCGGCCTTCCGGGCACGCCATCCGCGCTACACGCTGTGGATTGAGCCGGGTCGCTATTTGGTGGCGGGCGCGGGCGTGCTACTGGCGCGCGTCACCCAAACCAAGGGCAAGGGCGCGAAGCAGTATTTGGGCATCGCGACCGGCATGAATTCGCTCATCCGGCCGGCGCTTTACGGGGCGCACCACGAGATCGTCAACCTGACCCGCGTCGATGAACCGCCGGCGGTGGTCTACGATGTCGTCGGGCCGATTTGCGAGTCCGGAGACGTGCTCGGCCACGAGCGTGCGCTGCCGGAGAGCCACGAAGGCGACGTCGTCCTGATCGCCACGGCCGGGGCCTACGGGCACGCCATGAGTTCGCGCTACAACTTGCGCGAGCCGTCCACAGAACGAGTCATCTGAGCCGCTACGGCGGCACGTAGGAGAGAGCCATGAAAGTCGGTATCGTCGGTTGGCGCGGGATGGTGGGATCGGTCCTTCTCGATCGCATGACGGCAGAAGGGGATTTTGCCCTCATACAGCCGGTGTTTTTCTCGACCTCACAGGCGGGCCAAGCCGCGCCCGACGTCGGGCAGGGCGCGGATACGCTGCGTGACGCTCGTGACCTTGCGGCGCTCGGCGCCATGGACGCCATCATCACCTGCCAAGGCGGCGATTACACCACGGACATCCACGGCCCCCTGCGCGCGAGCGGTTGGAACGGCTATTGGATCGATGCGGCCTCGACGTTGCGCATGACCGACGGCGTGACGATCGTCTTGGATCCGGTCAATCGACCGGTCATCGATGCCGCGCTCGACGCGGGGCAGAAAGACTTCGTGGGCGGCAATTGCACGGTCTCGCTCATGTTGATGGCGCTCGGTGGATTGTTCCGCGCCGGCCTCGTGGAATGGATTACCGCCATGACGTACCAGGCGGCCTCGGGGGCGGGTGCTGCCAACATGCGCGAGTTGGTCGCCCAAATGGGTTCGGTCTACGCTTCCGGCGCGGCGTTGCTGGCGGACGAGCGCTCCTCGGTCCTCGAACTCGATGCGGTCGTCGCCGCACACCTACGCGGCAGCGCGCTGCCGCAGAAAGAGTTCGGTCGTGCGTTGGCCGGCAACCTCATCCCCTGGATCGATAAGGATTTGGGAAACGGCCAGAGTCGCGAAGAATGGAAGGGCGGCGTCGAGGCCAACAAGATCCTCGGTCGCAGCGATCGCCCGATCCCGGTCGACGGTATTTGCGTCCGCATTGGCGCGATGCGTTGCCACAGTCAGGCGCTGACCATCAAGCTGACCGAAGATCGGCCGCTCGCGGAATTGGAGGCCTTGATCGCCGCCGACAACGAGTGGGTACGCGTCATCCCGAACGAACGGGAAGCCTCGATGAACGAGCTGACGCCCGCCGCCGTGACCGGCACGCTCGCGATTCCAGTGGGCCGCTTGCGCAAGTTGCCGATGGGTGGCGAGTACCTGACGGCGTTCACCGTCGGCGACCAGCTCCTCTGGGGCGCCGCGGAGCCGTTGCGGCGCATGCTGCGGATCGTCCTCGAGCGAGCGTAAGGACCTGCACGGCGGCGCGCCCGCGGGCGCGTCGCCACTTTCGTCTGAGGTCGAAGGCGTCTCGGCCGACCCCCACAGGGGGCGGTGCGGCTGCGCACAAGCACCGCCGTTGCTGCAGTGCACGCAAATCGTTGACCCAGTGAAATCGTGGGCTTACACTTCGCAAATCCATCTAGACCGGCTGAGGGACTGGCCCTTTGAAGCCGGGGCAACCTGCGCGAAGCGTTCAGGTGCCAACTCCTGCGGCGCCCTCGGGTGTCGGTAGATGGTGAGCCGTATCCGTTCCGGATCGGCGCGCTGCAACGGCGCATCTCAGGAGTCCATCTGTCTGACGACCTGAGGAGTTTCGATGGCTGTGGTGTCCGATGCGGTTCCAACCGCGTGTCCCGTGTCGCAAGGCGTGATCGCTTTGCCGTCGCCCTTTGCGTTGCATCACGGCGGCAGCCTGGTGCAGGCGCAGATGGCGTGGCGATTGGTGGGTCCGTCGGACGCGCCGGTCGTGCTCGCGATTGGTGGAATCTCGGGGCACCGTCGCGTGGGCAGCGACGATGCGGGCTGGTGGCACGCGGTCGTCGGTCCCGATCGCGCCTTGGACACCACGCGCTATCAAGTGCTCGGTGTCGACTACCTGGGCGGCAGCGCGGACTCGACCGGACCTGCCCGGGGAGGCTCCCTGTTTCCGACGGTCAGCGCGCACGATCAAGCCGAGGCGATTGCATACGTTCTGACCCACCTCGGACTCACACTCCGCGCGGTCATTGGTGCCTCCTACGGGGCCCAAGTGGCGTTGAGTCTCGGTGCGCGCTTTCCCTCTTTGGCACCGCGCCTCGTGGTGATCTCGGCGGCGGATCGCGTGCATCCACTCGCGACCGGTTGGCGCGCCGTCGAGCGGGAGATCGTCCGTTTTGGGATCGAACGCGGCGATGCGAACGGCGGCCTGAAATTGGCCCGCGCATTGGCGATGACCACGTACCGTACGCCGCGCGAGTTTGAGCGGCGGTTTTCCGGTGCGCCACGACGCGACGCCGATCGTTTCCGCCTACCGATCGAGGATTACCTCTTTGCGCGGGGTGACGCGTACGTCGCCCAATACCGCCCGGAGTCCTTCGTCGCGTTGTCCGAATCCATCGACCTGTTCGAGATCGACGCGTCGACCGTACGGGTCCCCACGACGGCGGTCGCCGTGCCGGAGGACGAGTTGGTGCCCTACGCACACATGCAAGACTTTGTCGCGCGCTTACCGCGGGGGCGTTTGGTGACGCTGGAATCCCTGTACGGGCACGACGCCTTTCTCAAGGAAGGTGAGGCCTTGAAACCCATTTTGGCGGCAGCGCTCGCGGGAGCCGGCGAATGAACCCTCCCTCGCAGCAGACGCGGACCGTTCGGGCCGCACTCACCGAGGACGTCGCGCACAAGGCCGTCGTGCCGCCGATTTACCTCAGCACCAATTACGCCTTTGACGGTTTCGGACAGAAAGGCCGATACGATTACTCGCGCTCCGGCAACCCGACCCGCGATCAGTTAGCGGACGCGCTGGCAGCGCTCGAAGGGGGCGCGGGCGCGGTGGTCACCGGGTCCGGCATGGGGGCGGTTGGCCTCGTTGCCCATCAGCAGTGCGCGAACGGGGATCTCGTCATCGCGCCGCACGATTGCTACGGCGGCACCTTACGCCTGTTCCTCGCGCTGGAGCGCAAGGGGGTGCTGCGCCTGCGTCTTATCGATTTTAGCGACGCCGCCGACTACGCGGCGGCATTGGCCGAGCGGCCGCGCCTCGTCTGGATCGAGACACCGTCCAACCCCCTGCTGCGGGTGACGGATCTCGAGGCGACCGTCGGGGCTGCGAAAGCGGTCGGTGCGACCGTGTGTGTCGACAACACGTTCTTAACGCCCGTCTGGCAACAGCCACTCGCCTTTGGTGCGGATCTCGTCGTGCACTCGACGACCAAGTACTTGAACGGTCACAGTGATGTGGTCGGGGGAGTCGTCATCGCGGCCACCGCGGAGTTGCACCAAGACGTGGCGTGGTGGGGCAATTGCCTCGGTCTCACGGGCGGGGCATTCGACAGCTACCTGACCCTGCGGGGCCTGCGGACGTTGCACGCCCGCTTACAAGTGCACGCGCAGAACGCGCACGCGCTGGTGTCACTGCTCGCCGCCCATCCGGCCGTGCGGACGGTGCATTACCCCGGGTTGGCGGCGCATCCTCAGCATGCTCTGGCTGCTCGTCAGCAGACGAGCTTCGGTGCCATGGTGAGCTTTGAGTTGCACGGTGGGCTTGCGGCCGTGGAGGCGTTCTTAGCCGACCTGCGCTGCTTTACCTTGGCGGAGTCGTTGGGCGGTGTCGAAAGCTTGGTGGCCCATCCGGCGACCATGACCCACGCATCCATGAGCGCCGAGGCCAAGCAGCGCGCCGGCTTGGTGGATGGCCTGCTGCGCTTGTCGGTGGGTATCGAGGAGGCGGCGGATCTGCAGGCCGATCTGGCCGCGGCGTTGGATCGTGCCTTGTCGATCGGTGAGTCTTCGCGCTGAGGGATTGCTGCATGCGTCACGCCAGTCGGTTCGCTGTCCTTGGGGTACTCGGGCTGATGGGGGCGGGCGTAGCCGTCGCAAGCCCGCGTGTGGTGCGCCTCACGCCGCCGAGTGAGTGGTTCCAGTCCGGTGTCTCGGAGCCGCTCGTCTCGCGGTTCCTGCCCGACCAACGGTTCGACGTGCAGGCGACCGTCGTGCCGGATGCGGGTCAGACCATCCAGTCGGTCGAGTTTCGGATCGACGGCGCCAAGCTCCAACGGGGCGTCAGCGAGTGGACGGGTACCGGATTGAACCCCACCTTGTCCGACGGCCAGGCGACGCCGCCCGGCACGATCGTGGCCTCGCAGCGCGGCGTGAGTGTGACCGCACCCGGCCGCCATCGGCTGCAGGTCATTGCCGTGCAAAGCGACGGCGCGCGGGTCGAGCGCGAGGGCGAGTTCGGCATCGAAGCGCCCGTGGGGCGCGGGCGGCCGGTCAAGAACGTGATTCTGCTGCTCGGCGACGGCATGGGGCTCGCGCACCGCACGGCCGGTCGGATCGTCGCCGAAGGGTACGCGCAGGGCAAAGCCAAGGGTCTCTTGGCCATGGATACGTTCCCGGACGTGGCGCTCGTGCGGACGGCGAGCCTCAACTCCATCGTCACGGATTCGTCGCCCGGTATGTCGAATTACGTGACCGGCAATAAGGCGGCGAATAACGAAGAAGGGGTCTGGCCTGATGACACGGTCGATCCCTTCGACAACCCGCGGGTCGAGTACTTGTCCGAGTACCTGCATCGCACCGCGGGCAAGGCGCTCGGGCTCGTGACCACCGCGGACGTGTTTGACGCCACGCCGGCGGCGAACGCCGTGCACACGAGCCATCGCGGCGCCGGCACCGGGATCGTCGATCAATACTTGGACGATCGGCACCTCACCGGTTTGCAGGTGTTGATGGGCGGGGGACGACGCTGGTTCTTGCCGGAAGGCACCCCGGGCAGCACGCGGTCCGACAAAACCGATTACGTTTTGTCGCCGGCCCTCGTGAGCGGCTGGGGCGCGACGGCCGGGCAACGCGACCCAGGCCGTGATCTCATTGCGGATTTCCAGAAAGCCGGGTTTGTGTACTCGACCACCGCCACGGATCTGGCCGCCGTGGACGGCTCGCACCCGCTGCTCGGGCTCTATGCCTACGGCAACATGAACGTCGCGTACGACAAGATCCAAGGGCGCCGCGGTACGGGTCAGGTGACGGCGGATTTTGGGCTGACCGATCAGCCGATGCTGGATGAGATGGCCACCAAGGCGTTGGCCGTGTTGGAGCGAGCCCCCCACGGGTTCTATCTGATGATTGAGGGCGCCTCCATCGACAAACAGGCACACGCGATGGACTCGGATCGCTGGCTGCTCGAGGTGCTCGAATTCGATCGTGCCGTGGCGGTCGCCAAAGCGTTTGCGGCGCGCCACAAGGACACGCTCGTCATCGTCACCGCGGACCACGAAACCGGTGGCTCGTCGATTATCGGCGCGTCGCGGCTCGATGCCGCCGACTTGGCCGCGCGGGCGCAGGCGCCCCAAGGCGCTGCCATGCGCAATGGCGTGGTCGGAACGTACGAAGCGGCCGGCTTCCCGCACTATCGACTGCTGGCCGACGGATTTCCCGAAACGATGGATCCCGATCACAAGTTGCTGATCGGCTACGGCTCAAACGCCGATCGCCACGAAGACTGGATCGCCAACCCGCGTCCACTGGCCGACGGGCAGCAGCCGGTACGCCCGCCGTCGCCGTTTCCGGTCTATCCCGAGGGGTACCCGACGACGCCGCTGCGGCGGGATATGGCCGCGGATTTCTTAGTGACCGGTCAGGTGGAGGGCGATTCCGCTACCCACACCGGTTCGGATGTGCCGTTGTCGGCCTTCGGGTCCGGCAGTCGCCGTTTTCACGGCGTGATCGATAACACCGACGTGTTTTTTGCGGTGGCCGGGGCCGTCCGGCGTGGCGCGGACGACCCCTCGCGCTGAGCGGGGCTCAGAGGCGGGCGACGACCGCGTCGCCCGCTTCGCGCGTGCTGGCCGCCGCGCCGGTGGGCTTGAGATCGGCCGTGCGTACGCCGTCCTTCAGTGCCTGCTGTACCGCCGTTTCCAGTGTCCGCGCTTCCGTCTCCAGGTGGAGCGAATGGCGCAGTAACATGGCTGCGGAGAGGATCGTGGCGTAGGGATTGGCGATGCCACGACCGGCGATATCCGGCGCCGAACCGTGGATCGGCTCGTACATGCCGAGCGAGCCGGCGCCGAGCGACGCCGAGGGGCAGAGCCCGAGCGATCCCGGCAGCATCGAGGCCTCGTCCGTCAGGATGTCGCCGAACATGTTCTCGGTGATGATGACGTCGAAATCCGCAGGCCGGCGCAGCAGGTGCATGGCCGCGGCATCGATGTACATGTGATCGACGGTCACGTCCGGAAACTCGACAGGCATGATGCGCTGCACGACAGCGCGCCACAGGCGCGAGGTCTCCAAGACATTCGCCTTGTCGACCGACGTTAATTTGCCGCGGCGGGCGCGCGCCAACGTCGCGCCGAGTCGGACGATGCGCTCCACTTCCGGCACCGTATAGACACACAGGTCCGACGCAGAGGTCTCGGTACGGGTCTTCTCACCGAAGTAGATGCCGCCGGTCAACTCACGGATCACCATGATGTCGACCCCGGCGAGCAGCTCGGGCTTCAACGGCGACGCGTCCACGACGGAGGGGAAGCAGGTCACGGGCCGCAGATTGGCGTACAGGCCAAGCTCCTGACGCAATTTCAGGATGCCTTGCTCCGGTCGAACCGTCAGGGTGGGGTCGGAGTATTTGGGCGTGCCGATGGCACCGAACAAGATGGCATCCGAGCGCTTTACGAGGTCGAGCGTCGCATCCGGCAGCGGCGATCCGGTCTGGTCGATGGCGATCCCACCGACGGGCGCGGCTTCGAACTGGAAGTCGTGGCCGAAGCGGCGGCCGATCACCTCGAGGCAACGGACTGCTTCGGCGGTGACTTCGGGGCCGATGCCGTCACCGGCCAGCAGGGAGATGAAGGCCTTCATGCGCCGACCCTCGCTTCGTACGCTTCAATCGCCGGGATCTTCGAGAGCAGATAGCCCGTCTCGTCGACGCCGTTCAGCAGGCAGTAGCGCGCGAAACTCTCGATGGGAAAGGGCACTGATGCGCCGTCCGGTAACGTCAGCGTCCGGGCTTCCAAATCCACCGTGATCTCAGCCCCCGGATGAGCGAGCAGCCACGCGTGCGTCGCGTCGTCGACGACCACCGGGACGAGGCCATTCTTCAGGGAGTTGTTGCGGAAGATATCGGCAATCTCGTTGGAGATCACCGCGCGGAAGCCGTAGTCGTACAGCCCCCACGGCGCGTGCTCGCGCGACGATCCGCAGCCGATGTTGCGGCCGGCCACCAGAATCTGGCAGCCCTGGGCCTCCGGTTGGTTGAGCGGGAAGTCCGCCACCGGCTGACCGGACGCGTCGTAGCGCCAATCCGCGAACAGGTGTTGACCCAAGCCCTCGCGGGTCGTGGTCGTCAGGAAGCGGGCCGGCATGAGCTGGTCCGTGTCGATGTTGGTGCTCGGAATCACAACGGTGCGCGAGCGAATGGTGCGTATCGGATCCATGGGATCTCCTCAGACGAGGTGACGGGCGTCGGTCACGCGGCCGGTGACGGCCGCCGCAACGGCCGTCGCGGGCGACGCAAGCAGCGTGCGCGAGCCCACGCCTTGGCGGCCTTCAAAATTGCGGTTGCTCGTGCTGACGCACGTGGCGCCTTTGCTGACGAGGTCACCGTTCATCCCGAGGCACATCGAACAACCGGCCTCACGCCAGTCGGCGCCGGCGGCCTTGAAAATGCGGTCCAGGCCCTTGGCCTCGGCGGCGCGCTTGATGGCGTCGGAACCGGGAACGACCAAGAACTGCACGCCCGGCGCCACGGTGCGCCCCTCCAGGAGGCTTGCCGCAGCCTCGAGGTCCGACAGACGGCCGTTCGTGCAACTGCCGAGGAACACGTACTGCACGGGGTGTCCGAGCATCGACTGACCGGGCGTCAAGCCCATGTACGCGAGCGCCTTGTGATAGACCGCGTCGCCGTCGCTGGGAATCGATTCATCGATCGCCACCGACATGCCGGGATGGGTCCCGTACGTGATCATCGGCGAGAGCGTCGTCGCGTCGATGTGGATTTCGCGGTCGAAGACGGCACCGTCGTCGGTGACGAGTGCGCGCCAACGGGCGACGGCAGCGTCCCAGTCGGCGCCCTGCGGTGCGCGCGGACGATCCTTCAAGTAGGCAAACGTGGTCTCGTCCGGTGCGATCAAGCCGGCGCGTGCGCCGGCTTCAATCGACATGTTGCACACCGTCATGCGCTCGTCCATCGACAGCGCGCGGATGGTGCTACCGCGGTATTCGATCACCGAACCGGTGCCGCCGGAGACGCCCAACTGGCGGATGATCGCGAGGACAAGGTCCTTGGCCGTGACGCCGGCCGGCAACTCGCCTTCGACGTTCACCGCGAGGGTCTTTGGCTTGCGCTGCAGCAGGCACTGGGTGGCGAGGACATGCCCCACCTCGGTCGTACCGATGCCGAAGGCGAGGGCGCCAAACGCCCCGTGGGTGCTCGTGTGGCTGTCGCCGCAGACGATCGTCTTACCCGGCTGCGTGGCGCCGAGCTCCGGTCCGATCACGTGCACAATGCCGCGGTTCGGGCTGCCGACGGCGAACAACTCGACACCGAACTCCGCGCAGTTCTTCTCCAACTGCGTGACCTGCTTGGCCGCGCTCTCGAGCTTGATGGGGATCCGCCCAAACAGCTGATCCGCGTCGGTGGGCGTCGAGTGGTCCATCGTGGCGAGCGTGCGGTCGGTGCGGCGCACCGGCAGGCCGCGCTCGCGCAGCATCGAGTAGGCCTGCGGGCTCGTGACCTCGTGGGTCAGGTGCAGGTCGATGTAGAGAATGGCCGGTGTGTCGGCGGTTTCCGCCACAACTTCGTGGGCACGCCAGATCTTTTCAAACAGTGTGGTGGCGCTCATGCGGGGATCTTTACCGTGTTGTTATCCGCGGAGAGTTGGGCGTGGGCGCGACGGCCCTCAGCCCGGCTGGATTGGATGCGGTTCACGCATTCGATAAATGCATTGGCGCTCGACTCGAGGATGTTCGTGCTGAGGCTGGCGCCGCGGTAGCTGCGTTCGTTGTACGCCACGTTGACGATGGACTCCCCGAGGGCATCCTCGCCTTCAGTCACCGCATGCACATCGAAGGTGACGAGCTTTGCCGGCGTATTGGTCGCGCGCTCAATGGCTTTGATCACGGCATCGATCGGACCGTCGCCGGTCGCGCCCTGTTCGACTTCGCGGCCGTCGGTATGGCGCAAACGCACCACCGCGGAGGCCTCGCCGGCGGTCGCCGACGCCCACAACTGGACGAGGGACCAGGGACCTTCGCCCGCGTCACCGGTGCGCAGGACGATCGCTTCGATGTCGCCGTCGAAGAGCTCTTTTTTCTTGTCGGCGAGGGTTTTGAACTCGCCGAACGCGCGATTCAGTTCGTCTTCGGACAATTCAAAGCCGAGATCCTTCACGCGATCGCGGAAGGCATGCCGGCCGCTGTGCTTGCCGAGTACGAGATTCGTCCGCGACAGGCCGACGTCCTGCGGTCGCATGATCTCGTAGGTGGAGTGATGCTTCAGCATGCCGTGCTGGTGTATGCCGGACTCGTGGGCGAACGCGTTCTCGCCGACGATCGCTTTGTTGCGCGGGACGACCATACCGGTCGTCGTCGACAGCAGGCGCGAGGTCGGGTAGAGCCGGGTCGTTTGTATGCCAGTCGTGAGGCCGTAGAACCCTTCGCGGGTCTTCAAGGCCATGACCACTTCTTCGAGGGAGCAATTGCCGGCTCGTTCGCCAATGCCGTTGATCGTGCACTCGATCTGGCGCGCGCCGGCGTGGGCGGCGGACAAGCTGTTGGCGACGGCCATGCCGAGATCGTCGTGGCAGTGCACCGAGAGCACGACGTCGTCGATGCCGGCGACATTGCGCTTCAAATACTGAAAGATTTCCGCGTATTCCTGCGGCGTCGAGTAGCCGACCGTGTCAGGCACGTTGATCGTGGTGGCGCCCGCTTGAATGGCGGCGGTGACCACTTCGGCCAGGAACTCGAGTTCGGTGCGGGAGGCATCCTCGGGCGAGAATTCGATGTCCGTGCACAACGCTTTCGCGTAGCGGACGCCTTCCACGGCGGTTCGAATAATTTCTTCCTTGGCCATGTTGAGCTTGTGCTCGCGATGGATCGCGCTGGTGGCCAAGAAGACGTGTATGCGGTGGCGGGGCGCGTCTTTGATCGCGCTGTACGCCTTGTCGATATCGTCGGTATTGCAACGGGCGAGCCCGCAAATGATCGGCCCGCGAACCTCGCGGGCGATCGTTTGCACGGACTCCCAGTCGCCCCGCGAGGCGGCTGGGAAGCCCGCTTCAATCACGTCGACACCGAGATCCGCAAGCGCCTTTGCCATCCGAAGCTTCTCTGGCGGCGTCATGCTGCAGCCCGGGGACTGCTCACCGTCACGAAGCGTCGTATCAAAGATAATGACGCGGTTTGGATCTCGGTTCGACATGCTGGCTCTCCTAATTAGGCCTTACTTGCCCTGTTCCAGCCACGGCATACGCGCGCGCAGCTGACGGCCGACCTTCTCAATCGGGTGCTTGATATCGGCATTCAGCTCCTTCTGGTAGCGCTTCTTGCCGGTCTTGTTCTCACGGATCCAGCCACGGGCAAACTTGCCGTCCTGGATTTCCTTGAGGACCTTCTTCATTTCCTTCTTCGTCGCCGTGTTCACGATCCGCTTACCGGTGACGAACGCGCCCCACTTGGCGGTCTCCGAGATGAACTCGTGCATCTTCGTGATGCCGCCTTCCTGCAGCAGGTCGACGATGAGCTTCAGCTCGTGCAAGCACTCGTAGTAGGCCGCTTCCGGCTTGTAACCGGCTTCCACCAGGGTCTCGAAGCCCTTGACGACGAGTTCGGTGGCGCCACCGCACAGCACAACCTGCTCGCCGAACAAGTCGGTGACGGTCTCTTCTTCGAACGTGGTCTCGAGCACGCCGCCGCGGGTGCCGCCGATGCCGTGCGCGTAGGCCAACGCCTTCTTCTTCGCCTTGCGCGTCGCATTCTGGGCGACGGCGATGAGGCACGGCACGCCGCGACCTTGCTGGTACTGGCGACGGACGAGGTCGCCCGGGCCCTTCGGAGCGATCAGCACGACGTCCAAATCGGCGCGCGGCTCGATCTGGCCGAAGTGGATGTTGAAACCGTGCGCGAACAACAGCGCCGCGCCCGTGGCCAAGTGCGGCTTGATCTCTTCGTACACGGCCGGCTGGGCCATGTCCGGCGTCAGCAGCGCGACCAAGGCTGCGCCCACCACGGCGTCCGCGGGTTCGGCGACCTTCAGGCCGTCCTTCTGAGCCTTCTTCCAGCTCGCGCCGCCCTTACGGGCGCCGATCACGACGTTGTAGCCGCTGTCCTTGAGGTTCAGCGCATGCGCACGGCCCTGGCTGCCGTAACCCACGATTGCGATGGTGGCGCCCTTAAGCGCCTTCTGGTCAACGTCCTTCGCCGAATAAATCCGCATTGATGTGCTCCGAGAGTGATGTCGTAAACAGATGGATGAAAACTCGAACCGTAAACTCAAATACTGAACCTAAAAAAAACCCCGCCTCGGCTAGCCGGTGCGGGGTTCCTGTGTTGGTGGCGCTTGTCGCTCAGCCGTGGATCCCGCACCTCTGGGTACGAAGAAGAAGGAGGCCGGAAAGAAGCACGAGTCGCGCCGCGACGGTCGTCAATACGGAGTCGGCGGTGGCGTTCGCTTCGAACACGGGCTGCAGATCTTCTTAAGGTAAATCGGGAAGTCGCGATAACAGCATAAATAACGGGAACTTGTCAACGTTTTGCGGTGCGTTGAGACTGTACGGATTACGCTGTGCACTGGCGCTGGAGTTTGCTCATGTCCGATCACCGCTCCGCTGCGATCCTTCGATCGCTGCGTTTTGTCACACCGGCCAATCTCGTCAGTCTGATCGCGGAGTATCCGGCACCGGTGGCCCAATGGGTGGCGCTGCAAGGGTTCACGGGCGAGCGTGGCGCGATCCTGGCGATTCCCGATCTATCCGACGCGTGCGTCGGCGAGGTGTGGGTGGGACTTGGCGCGGGCACGCTCGATCTCGCGCTCAGCCTGGGACTGCCCGATCGTCTACCGCCCGGACACTACCGTTGCGTGGACGCGTTGACGCCTGCGGCGGCAACGACGCTGTCGCTGGGCTTCGCGATGGGCTCGTACCGGTACGCGCGCTACAAGGCGGTCACGCCGTCCGCGGCGAGTCTCGAGTTCCCGCCCGGCGCGGATGCCGCGCACGTGCAGCGGGTGGCGCGCGCGGACGCCTTGGCGCGGGATCTCATCAATACCCCGGCGCACGACTTAGGGCCGAGTGCGTTGGCGCACGCGGTGGAAGGCCTCGCCCAGCGGCACGGGGGTACGACCGAGGTGTGGGTTGGCGACGCGTTGTTGGCGCAGGGCTTTCCGGCCGTACACGCGGTCGGGCGCAGTGGCGCGGAGGCGCCCCGCCTCGCGGCGTATCGCGGCGGGGCGACAGACGGCCCCCTCGTGGCGTTGGTGGGGAAGGGCGTCTGTTTTGATACCGGGGGGCTCGACCTCAAGCCGTCGAGCGGCATGGCGCTCATGAAGAAGGACATGGCTGGCGCGGCCGTCGCGATCGCCGTCGCCGAGTTGATACTGAGTGCGCGCCTACCGGTGCGGCTCTTGGTCGTGGTCCCGGCCGTTGAGAACGGCGTGGGCCCGCACGCCTACCGCCCGGGGGATGTGCTCGCGACGCGATTGGGCGTCACCGTCGAGGTGACCAACACGGACGCGGAGGGCCGGATCGTCTTGGCGGATGCGATCGCCTACGCCGCCGAATCGCGCCCGGACGTGCTCATCGACTTCGCCACGCTGACCGGCGCGGCGCGCGTGGCGCTCGGTCCGGAGTTGCCAGCGCTCTATGGCAACGAACCGGGTTGGCTGCAGTCCCTCGTCGACTGTGGCACGGCCGCTTCGGACCCTGTGTGGGGCATGCCGCTCTGGGACGGTTACGAGGACGAACTCGCCTCCAAGGTTGCAGACCTGCAAAACGCCTCGTCCTCGGGTTTCGCGGGCTCCGTTACGGCGGCCCTCTTTTTGCGCCGATTCGTGCCGGCGGGCCTCCCGTGGTTGCACCTTGACCTGTATGGCTGGAACCCGAAAGATCGACCGGGTAAACCGGTCGGGGCGTGGGCGCACGGTGCGCGGGCAGTGTTTGAACTCCTCCAGCGTCGCTACGCCGGCTAAGCCACGGCGGCGCGCAGTAGCGCTGCTGCTGCGCGCCACGCACAATACTCCCGCAGCGCCGCCCACGTCGGTGGCGGCGTTCTTCATTTTCTTTATTTCTCGGCAGGCATCATGACCCGTAAGCAGAAAACGAACGATCCCAGAGCCCATTCGCGTCTCGTCACCGAAGGGGTCGCGCAGACGCCCGCCCGCGCCATGTTGCGCGCCGTCGGGTACCAGGATGCCGATTTTGAGAAAGTGTCGATCGGTGTGGCGACCACGTGGTCGAACATCACGCCGTGCAACGTGCACCTCGACGGCCTCGCGACGGCCGCGGCGGATGCGGTGGACGGCGCCGGCGGCAAGAGCCGCATTTTCAATACCATCACCGTGTCCGACGGCATTTCCATGGGCTCGCCGGGCATGCGCTATTCGCTCGTGTCGCGCGAAGTGATCGCCGACTCGATCGAAACCGTGGTCGGCGCGCAGGGCTTCGACGGCGTCGTCGCCATTGGCGGCTGTGACAAGAACATTCCCGGCTGCATGATCGCCTTGGCACGGCTCGATCGCCCGTCGGTGTTTGTCTACGGTGGCACGATTCAGCCGGGCGCTGAACGGCGCGACATCGTGTCGGTGTTTGAAGCGATCGGCGGGCATGCCAACGGCACCGTGTCGGACGCTCAACTCCACGAAGTGGAAGTGACGGCGATTCCCGGCCCGGGCAGCTGCGGCGGCATGTACACCGCGAACACGATGGCCTCGGCGATCGAGGCGCTCGGTATGAGTTTGCCGAACAGTTCCGCGCAAGAGGCTGTTTCCACAAACAAACTGGACGACTGTAAGCGGGCAGGCGAGGCCGCGGTGGCGCTGGCGAAGGCGGGCATTACGCCCTCGAAAATCCTGACGCGGAAGGCGTTCGAGAACGCGATCACCGTGGTGATTGCCCTCGGCGGCTCGACCAACGCCGTGTTGCACTTGCTGGCCATTGCGCAGGCGGCGGGCGTGAAGTTGGCGCTCGCGGACTTCGCGCGCATCGGTAAGCGCGTGCCGGTGTTGGCGGATCTCAAGCCCAGCGGCAAGTACCTCATGTCAGAGCTCATCGCGATCGGCGGTATCCAGCCGCTCATGAAGCGCTTGCTGAAGAAGGGCCTCCTGCACGGGGAGTGCTTGACCGTTACCGGCAAAACGATGGCGGAGAATCTGGCCCGTGTGAAGGATTATCCGCGCGGGCAGACCATCATTCGTGAATTCGAGCAACCGATTAAGAAAGACAGCCATCTGGTTGTTCTGCATGGGAACTTGGCTGCGGACGGTGCCGTGGCCAAGATCACCGGCAAGGAAGGACTGCGGTTCGAAGGCACCGCACGTTGCTTTAATTCCGAAGAAGAGAGCCTGCAGGCCATTCTCGACGGCACGGTGAGCGCAGGCGACGTCGTGGTCATTCGCTACGAAGGACCGAAGGGCGGCCCAGGTATGCGCGAGATGCTGAGCCCCACGGGCGCGATCATGGGTAAGGGCCTCGGCGACAAAGTCGCGCTCATCACGGACGGGCGTTTCTCGGGTGGTAGCCACGGCTTTGTGGTGGGTCACGTGTCGCCAGAAGCCGCCGTTGGCGGGCCGCTCGCGCTCGTGCACGACGGCGATCGGATCGTCATCGACGCGAAGAAGCGGACGCTCGATTTGAATGTCAGCGCGGCAGAGCTCAAGCGGCGCCGGGCGAAGTGGGTCGCACCGAAGTCGACTGCAAAAAAAGGCGTCCTCGCGAAATACGTTCGTGAGGTCTCCAGTGCCTCGTTCGGTGCCGTGACGGACTATGTTCCGGAGCCGGAAAAAAAGGCTCCAAAGGCGCGTCGCTGACGCATTGGCGCGGTGCCGCAAAGCGAGGGAGATCAGATGGATGTTGCGATCTTTCGTTCTCCCTCGTGAATTGACTCTTGCACAGTCTCTTTCGAGCGGTTATCGTCCTCCCGCGCTGAGGCAACCGGGGGGTTGAACAGTAGTTCCACCCAGCGCTTGCCACGCACAGTTGGTTTTGGGTCCGGACAAACCGGACATCACTCCGACGCGTTCGATCCTGCAGGGATCGGGCAGATCGGACATAGAGAGTTTGTCGGGAGAATTAGGGGCTCCCTGCGACATGTCTAGCGGCAAGTATTCTCGTAAAGCCATTGTTGGTTTCGTAGTCATCGGACTACACGTTGCGCTCGCCTTCGGCATCATCATTGCCACGGCGTTCAAATATGTTCCTCAGCTGGCCGAGGCGCTCGATATGCGTCTCGTCAAGCAGGTCGAGGAGGAGATGAAAAAGACTCCGCCTCCGCCGCCACCTGATTTCAAACCGCCACCGGTGCAGACGCCGCTCGTCGATCTTCCGATCGTCGAAGGCCCGCCGCCGCCCAAGGCGATCGTCGCTCCGAAGGTTGAGGCGAAGCCTGAACCGGCGAAGCCGGCGCCGAAGCCGGAGCCGCCGCCGATCACCCAGGCGAAGGTCGCCAAGGGTGTGAATCTCGGCGATCTGTGCAGCTCATACTATCCGTCAGCCTCGCGCCGTCTGAGCGAAGAGGGTTCGGTGGTTCTTCTCGTGTTCGTCGCGCCGAACGGCAAAGCGACCGAGACGAAGGTGGAAACTTCGAGTGGCTATCAGCGCCTCGACGAAGCTGCCTCCAAGTGCGTGACCGCTCAGGGTCGCTTCGAGCCGACGAAGGTTGGCAATGAAGCGGTCGGATCGTGGCAGCGCATGAAGTGGACATGGCGTCTTGCGAACTGATACGCCGTCTGTAATTGAATCGTTCTTTTAATTGTTCTTTTTTACCTGAACTCATTAGAGGTCTTTGATCATGGCCGACGCAGCTGTTGCTCCGGAGAATCACAACTTTGGTATTCAGGACCTTTGGGACTCCGGTCCGGTTAGCAAGGTTCTGCTCGTGATTCTCGTTATCATGTCCCTGTACTCCTGGTACGTCCTCATTGTGAAGTACCTCGACCAGAACGCGCTCAACAAGTACGCGTCGACGGTCGACAAGGACTTCTGGGGTGCTTCCTCGATCGCCGACGGTATCGCGCGCTTGAAGGGCGGCGACGAGAACGTGTTCCGCGTCGTTGCGATGGACGCGCAGGAATCGGTGAACCACCACGAGAAGAACAAGGGCCGTCTCACGGAGACGATCGATCTTCACGATTGGATTTCGTCGCACATCCAGCGCCGCGTTGATCAGGTCAACAGCGACCTGAACTCGGGCATGGCCGTTCTGGCGTCGGTCGGCGCGACCGCTCCGTTCGTCGGTCTGCTCGGCACCGTTCTCGGTATCTTGAACGCGATGCGTTCGATCGCGATGTCGGGCAACGCTTCGATTGAGAAGGTTGCCGGTCCGGTCGGTGAGTCGCTGTGGATGACCGCCATCGGCCTCGGCGTCGCTATTCCGGCGGTGCTCGGCTTCAACTGGCTCACCCGCCGTAACAAGGCGATCAGCGATGCCGTTGTTCACTTCGCACACGACCTGCACCAGGCGATTCTGTCCGGTGGTCGCGTAGCAGCTGCGAAGGCAGCGGCGGCGAAGAAGTAAGTAGTCATCCAGTAAAAGTACAGCGTTTAGACGAGGAGCAGGAACATGGCAGGCGGTGGTGGCCCGATTAAAGAAGGCGAATTGAACAACGAAATTAACGTTGTTCCGCTCGTCGACATCATGCTCGTGCTCCTCATCATCTTCATCATCACCATCCCGGTGGCGACGAAGGCGGTGAAGGTCAACCTTCCGACGAACGCAAACGTGCCGACGGAGACGAAGCCCGAGAACATCAGTCTCTCGGTCGACTTCGCCGGCACGGTGTACTGGAACGACGGTCAGATCACGTTGGATGATTTGGCCAAGTTGGCTCAGAACGAGGCGACTCGGCAGCCGCAGCCGGAAGTGCAGATTCGCGCTGACAAGCGCGTGACCTACGCTTACGTGGCGGACGTGCTCACGACCCTGCAGCGGAATTACCTGCTGAAGGTCGCGTTCATTGCCGAACCGCCTCATCAGGAATAAGCGGAGCAGCTCAGATGGCAATTTCTGCTGGAAGCGAGAGTGGCGACTACAACACGAGCATCAACGTGGTGCCGTTGGTCGACATCATGCTCGTGCTGTTGATTATCTTCATCATCACCCTGCCGGTGATGACGCACTCGGTCAAGATTGACTTGCCGCGCGCGTCGAATGATCCGCCGCCGGAGAATCCCGCGAAGCCGATCAACATTTCGGTGGCCTACAACGGCGCCGTGATGTGGGACGGTTCTTCGCTGTCGCCAGCGGAGCTGATCGGTAAGATCAAGGAATCGGCCGCTCTTGAGCCGCAGCCGGAGGTGCTCCTCCAGATCGACCGTCGGGCGCGCTACGACTTCGCCGCGAACGTCTTGTTCGCTGTGCAGCGCGGTGGTCTGAAGAAGATTGGTTTCGTCGCTGACGCGAGCGGAAACCTCTAACCGGGGGCCGAGGGGCCTTGCGGTTGGCCGTAGAGAGTAGAAGAATGGGCCGGCTCTGTCGGCCCATTCGTTTTTTAGGGGCCACCGGCAGCGAGCCAGGACTTGCCGGGGCAAGACACGCACATTCCGAATTTTCAAGAGTTTACCGAGGTATACGATGACGAAGCTCGCCACTGTTCTTACGCGCGCCACGCGCGGACTCCTAGTCGCCGGTGTCCTCGGCGTTGCCACGCTGGCCTCGCAGGGCGCGTACGCCCAGCAGCAGACGTCGGCGGAGTTTTCGGAGAAGTACAACGCGGGCGTCACGGCGTACAAGGGTCACGACGTGGCCAAGGCCCTCGCAGCGGCGAAGGAAGCCCATGCGGTTGCGAAGTCGAGCTTTGAGAAGACGGCCTCGCTGAAGTTGATGTTGGTCGTCGCCGGTGCCGCCGGTAAGGTGCAGGACCAGCAGGAAGCCTTGGAGCAGTTGCTGAACACCGAAGGCGTGTCGGCGGCCGAGAAGGTGCAGTTCCACAAGTCGTTGGCGCCGATCTACGCGGCAACCAATCACTACGACAAAGCCGTGACCGAGATGAAGTCCTACTTGGCGGCCGGTGCGGGCAGCGCGGCGGATTGGGAGTTGCTGGCGCAGTTGCAGTACGGCGCTCACGATTGCAAGGGCGCGCTCGAGTCAATCGACAAAGCCGCGCCGGCGGGTAAGGAAGCCAGCGAGGGCGTCCTCAAGCTGCGCTACACCTGCTACACGCAGGACAAGGACGGCGCGAAGGCGGTGGCCACGGCCGAAGAACTGCTGCGTCGCTACCCGAAGAAGGAGTGGTACCAGGCGGTGTTGGCGGATCTGCTGCCGAAGAAGCCGGACGAATTGGCGATGCTGGGCGTTCTGCGCTACGGCTATGAGCATGACTTCTTGGCCGACGAAGGCGACTACACGCACTTGGCCGACTCGGCGCTCTCCGAGGGCACCACGGCGGAAGCGCAGCACGTGCTGGAGAAGGCCTTCGCCAAGAAGGTGATCGGCGCGAAGAGCAAGGACAAGGCGGAAGGCCTGCTCAAGCAGGCGAAGGATCGCGCGGCGGACGACGCGAAGAGCCTGCCGCAGTTGGACGCGGAGTCGAAGGCCGGTAAGAACGGCGAAACTGACGTGAAGCTGGGCCTGCGTTATTTCTCGATGGGTCAGTACGACAAGGCGGTTGAGGCACTCACCCGCGGCTTGTCGGCGGATCACGTGGCGAAGGTACGTCGTCCGGATGAGGCGAACCTCGTGCTCGGCATCTCCTACACGAAGCTGCACAAGAAGGCGGAAGCCGACAAGGCCTTTGCCGCAGCCAAGGCGGATCCGCGCATGGCGGTTGCCGCCAAGATGTGGGCCGGTAACTAAGACCGACACACACAACCGACGAGGGGTGACATGAATAACTGGGTCAAACGGATGAAAGCCCCGCTCGCAGCGGGATTCGTGGCGGTCATGGTCGCCACCTCGGCGGGCGCCGCAGACAAGGCGGAGAAGAAGGAGCAGCTGACCGAAGCGGTGGCCAAGCAGTTGAAGCCGGCCCAAGACGCGATCGGCAAGGGCGACTTCGACGGCGGTTTGACGTTGGCGCGCGCCGGACTTGCGGCATCGAAGACGGCGTACGACAAGGAAACCTCCTTGCGGATGATGACGTACGCCGCGGCGAAGAAGCAGGACTACCCGCTGTACGCCGAGTTCACGGAGCAGTTGCTCGACGTCGCGCCGAACATGGCCGACGACGAGAAGATCCGCGACTACAAGGCGCTCGCGCAGATCAATGCGCAGAACAAGGTCTATGACAAGGCCCTGATCTGGCTGCAGAAGTGGGCGGATGCCAGCAAGTCGGTCGATGCGTACACGCTCGGCTCGCAGATCTACCTCATCCAGCAGGACTACGCCGGCGCGATTCCCTGGTTGCAGAAGATTGCGGCAGCGACGCCGGAGCCGAAGGAAGACACGCTCAAGTTGTTGAACGTCTCGTACTACAAGACGAACGACAAGGCCAATCGGCAGGCGACGATGGAACTGCTCGTCGAGAAGTTCCCGAAGCGCGACTACCTGGTCGACTTGATGGGTATCTACGAGGCGGACGCCGACCCGCGTGCGATGCTGAACCTGTATCGCTTGCTGTTCGACCGCAACGAGATGACCCGTGAGAGCGAGTACGTGGCGTACACGGACCTCGCCCTCGACGCCGGTGGTCCGGCCGAGGCGCTCCGGGCCATCGAGCAGGGCCAGAAGCGCGACGCCGTGAAGTTCATCTCGCCGACCGACCGCAACAGCAAGATGCTCGCGCAGGCCAAGGCGCAGACCGCCGACGACAAGAAGTTGCTGCCGTCGCTCGACAAGGAAGCGCGCGCGGGCAAGAACGGCGAAGCGGACGTGAAGGTCGGTCTCGCGTACGTCGGCTTCGGCGACTACGACAAGGCCATCGAAGCGATCGAACGCGGTCTCAGCGATGAGCGCATTGCCAAGGTGAAGCGCGTCGATGACGCCTACATGACCCTCGGTATTGCGTACCTGCACGCCGGCAAGAAGGACAAGGCCATCGAGGCCTTCAAGAAGGCGAAGACGGACAAGCGGATGGACCGCGCAGCCAACACCTGGCTGATCGCGTTGCCGACGCTCGACGCTCCGCAGGGCTGAGCCTTGAACGGTTGGGCGCTCGTCACGGGTTCCTCGCACGGCATCGGCCGCGACGTCGCACGACTCGCGGCCGTTGACGTTTCTGGGATGCTGCTCACCGGTCGGGACGAGAGCGCGTTGGCGGCCGTGGCTGCCGAGATCGCGCGCCCGGGCTTGACCGTGCGGACGTGCGTGGCGGATCTTGCCACCGCGGCCGGCGTCGATCGCGTGCTGGAGCACGCGCGCGGGTTCGACGGCCCGCCGGCACTGCTCGTCAATAATGCGGGCCTGGGGGCTTGGGGGCTCTCGCGAGCGTTAGACCCGGTGGCTGAGCAGACGATTCTGGCGGTCAATATCGATGCCTTGGTGAAACTCACGCAGGCGTTCCAAGCGGCGATGGTGGCGCGTGGATCGGGTCGGATCCTCAATGTGGCTTCCACGGCGGCCTTCCAGCCCGGACCGCGGCTGGCCGTCTACTCCGCCTCCAAAGCCTTCGTGCTGCATTACTCCGAAGCACTGGCACACGAGCTGGCTGGGACCGGTGTGACGGTCACGGCGTTGTGCCCAGGGCCCACGCACTCGCACTTTCACGATCGCGCCGGCACGCGACGGTCGACGCTGGTCGTCGGTGGCTTGCTGCCGGTGGCGGATGCGGCGTCGGTTGCGCGGGCCGGGTATCGCGGGGCGATGGCGGGCCGTCGCGTGGTGGTGCCCGGTTTCGTCAATCGACTCGCGGTCTTTATGGTGCGCTTTGCGCCGCGCCGATGGACCACGGCGATTGCGGCCTTCGTTGCCCGTCCGGCCGACGGCGGCGCGTAACGCGTACACGTTTTTTGTGTTTCGGCGGGGCAGTGCCCCCGGCGGTCATCGGCCGCGTATCGGTCACGATCGCCGCGCGATTCAGCGCCGTTTAAAGTGTAAAACCTCAATTGATACAAAGCGATGAGATCGCTACCGAAACCTCCGTGCGCGACGGGAGCCTGGGTGGAATGGGCGAGGTCGCGTGAGCCTGAGACGCCGCTCCATCGGGGTGCCGGGCGGCTCGCAACACGATGCGTCAAGCACTGCGTTTAGCGATTCACTGTCACGCGCAACGGGCTATGATCTGCGCATCCACTCACCCACGACCGTTGAGGAAGACCGCATGACTATTCAGGTTGGTGATCGGCTGCCCGAGAGCACGTTTAAGCAAATGACGAAGGACGGCCCGGCGAACGTGACCGTGGCTGAGCTCACGGCGGGTAAGACCGTGGTGCTGTTTTCGGTTCCGGGCGCGTTCACGCCGACGTGCCACGCCAAGCATCTGCCGGGCTTCGTGACGCACGCCGAGGCCTTCAAGGCCAAGGGCGTCGATACCATCGCCTGCACGGCCGTCAACGACGTGTTCGTGATGGATGCCTGGGGTAAGGCCAGCCACGCGGGCGAGACCATTACGCTGCTCGCGGACGGCAACGCGGACTTCGTTCGGGCCCTCGGCCTGGAATTGGATGCCACCGGCTTTGGCATGGGCGTGCGCGGCAAGCGCTTTGCCCTGGTGGCCCGCGACGGCGTCGTCACGGCGCTGTACGTCGAAGGGGCGGGCGAGTTCAAGGTCAGCACCGCCGAGCACGTGCTCGCACAGCTGTAATCGCACCGGTCCTGGGTGCGGGGATGCCCCCGCACCCAGGACCTTTATGACGGCACTCGATCGGCCCTAGGGCAACGACTCGAGGTAAGCGGCCACCGCCGCCGCGTCATCGCCCGTCAGACCCGACGCGACACCGTGCATGATCGCCACGTTGCGCATGTTCGTCTGAAACGAATCCAACTGCTTTAGGACGTATTGCGCGTGTTGGCCAGCCAGACGCGGGAAGTCCGCCATGCCATGGCCGTCCGCGCCGTGGCAGGCAGCGCACGCGGGCACCCCTTGCTCGACGTGCCCGTCCCGATACAACGCTTCACCCTTGGCGACGAGCGCGGCGTCGGCGGTCCGACGGCCCGCAGTTGCGGCTTCGGCGGCGTACAACCCGGCGAGCGCGTCGATGGTGTCGTCATCGAGGGGCGCGGCCATCCCCCACATGTAGGCCAGCGCATCCGCATCGCCGCGGGTTTGGGCGCGGAATGCCTTCAGCTGGGCCGCGAGGTAGCCGGCGGACTGACCCGCCAGGTTCGGAAACTTCGGCTGCTGACTGACGCCCTGCGACCCGTGACAGGTCCCACAGGTGGTCACGGCGATGCGTTTGGCGTGCTGCTGGGCGTCGGGCGACGGATCGTCCGCGAACGCGGCGACGGACACCCCGACGCACAGGCAGGCGAGAACGGTTCGAGTGAGTGGCTTCATGGAGGTCTCCTCGCGACTCAGAACGCAAACCAGGCGAGGACGTAGAGCGCGTTGTTATCGCTCGCCGTCCGACCGGAGCCGTCGTACAGGATGTCGCGGGTGCGACCGTTGTACTTGCTGTAGGCGGTGTACTGCAGCGAGAACTTCGTGTTCATCCACGGCAGGTAGTTCAACTCCGCGATCCAGCCGCTCGTATCCGGCGAGGCAGTGGGATCGGGCGTCAGGCCCGCCGGCGTGTGCAGGATTGCGTCACCGGTGCCGGTGGTCTCAAAGACACCGAGGGTGCCGCCGAGCCGACGTTGGTAGTAGTAGGTGGCGAAGGCGCGCGTGGTCGTCAGCTGGTTGCTGAGATTGGAGCTGCCGGCACCGTCTTGATAGGTGGCGTTCAGCGTCGCGTTTTCGCGGATCCGCGTGGCTTGTACGCTCACGAGGTGATGATCGCCCGCGTACTGATACTGCACATCTTCCGCCACGTCCTTGTAATCGTCCGTGGGGCCGGCCAAGGTCTTGCCGTTACCCGGCAGGAGCTTGAATGTCGCGCCGTACACGCCGGCCGAGAGTGAGTGACGATCCCAGTTGTGCTCGTAGGCCAGGCGCCCGTACGGCGCGAGTCCCGAGACCACCGCCGTCGCCGTGCTGTCGAGCGGTAGGGAGCGCTGTTGCGCGGAACGGTAGAAGCCGGCCTCGGCGTACAGCGACTCGTTGAAGTACACGTACCCCGTCAGGCCGGCGACGTTCTGGGCCAGGGCCCCATCGATCTGTGTGCCGAACGGGGCGCCGGGTGCGGCGCTCGAGGCGGCGTAGGGGAACCCAAAGGCCGGGGTGGAGTTGAACAGGTCCTGCACCGTCGGGTTGTTGTTCAACGACACGCCGTAGACGAGGCTCTGGCCGCTGTCGGTGACCGCGATGTCGGCAAAGCGGATGTCGGTGTTGTCGATCTGCAGTCCGCCGCTGTCGTGCGCGTAGGTCAACTGGATGAACGCGCCGCCGTGCGGCGCGATCTTGCCGGCGTAGAACAGACTGACTTGCTGCGGGAACGCCACGCTGCCGTTTTGGGTGGCGCCGCCGGCCGCGTCCGGCAGAGGCTTGGCCAGTTGGGTGTCCGAGATCTGCACCATCATCGACAGCGGCGGCAGTGTCGCCAACGACAACAGTTCGTCCTTGCGCGGCGAGACGCCTTTGACCTGCTTCAAGTTGTCGAGGATGTACCCGTTGGCCTTGAAGACGCGCCCAAAGTGCGTCAATTCGGGCCAGACCGTGTGGCACGCTTCGCACGCCATGCCCGTCTGACGCGCAAAACTCGGTACGGCCGACGCGTGCGGCGCGACCGCTGCAAGGCTGAGCAACGCACACCAGCGCGCAACGGCCTTCCCGTGGATTCCCTGCATGACCATGGCGGTTCCCCTGAGTCAACGCCGGCCGGATGCCGACGTTGTCACGGTAAACCGGTGGTTCGGTCGATCCCATATCGGAAGACCGCGCCGCCGTGCGAGTCACCGCTGTTTAGCGCGTTCGGATTTCGCCAAGCGCGACGGCGTTGCGGACTGTGCGTACAGAGCGCTTCGAATCGTGCGTAAACACGCCCGTCGGTGGGGTGACACCGACCATGAAAAAGGCCCGGCAAGTTGCCTTGCCGGGCCTTTAGGCGCCACACGCGGTGCGGCGTTGCGACTCAGCCGAGCGCTTTTTCGATCTCCGGCACCGCCACGAACAGGTCGGCGACGAGGCCAAAATCGGCCACTTCGAAAATCGGCGCTTCCGGGTCCTTGTTGATCGCAACGATCGTCTTGGCATCCTTGATGCCCGTCAGATGTTGGATCGCGCCCGAGATGCCCACCGCGACGTACAGGTCCGGCGCGATGATCTTGCCGGTCTGGCCGACCTGCAGCTCGTTCGACGCGTACCCGGCGTCCACCGCCGCGCGCGAAGCACCGACCGCCGCGCCCATCTTGGCGGCGAGGCCGTAGATGAGCTGGAAGTTTTCCTTGGAGGCGAGGGCTCGGCCACCCGAGACGACCTTCGAGGCCGACGCGAGGTCCGGTCGATCGCTCTTCGGCGACGCCGAGAGGCTGACGAAGCGCGTGTGCGCAGGCAGGTCCACGGCGATCGCCGCGGCGCTGATCGAAGCGCTGCCACCGGCGGCGGCGGGCTCGAACGAGGCGCTGCGCACGGTTGCCACCAGGGTGCGATCCGACGGCGCTTCGAGCGTGACGATCGCGTTGCCCGCGTAGGTCGGACGCTTGAACTTGTACGCGCCTTCCACGGCCATGGCATCGGAGATCTGCGGGACGCCGAGCAGCGCGGCGACGCGCGGCAGGAGGTCCTTACCGAAGGCCGTTGAGGCGGCGAGCACGTGGGTGTAACCCGCGGCGAGCGCCACGATTTGCGGCGCGAGCACGGCGGCCAAGGCCTGGCCGTTGGCCGCGTGGGCCACGGTGACAACCGCATCCACGCCCGCGAGCGCGGCCGCTTCGGCGGCCACGGCAGAGGGATCGGCTGCCAGGACGGCGACCGTGACGTGACCGGAGGGGATCTGACGCGCGCAGGTGACGGCACGGGCCGTCGCCTGGTTCAGGTGAGCGCCGTCGTGTTCGGCGATGACTAGGATTTTGCTCATCACACCAACCCCTTCTTCTTCAGTGCGTCGACCAATTCCGCGACGTCCTTCACCACAATGCCCTTGGCGCGCGGCTTCGGCGGCTCCACGAACACGGTCTTGAGGCCGACGTCGGCGGTGATGCCGAGAGAGGCAAACTCGACCACGTCGAGCGGCTTCTTCTTGGCCTTCATGATGTCCGGCAGCTTGACGTAGCGCGGCTCGTTCAAGCGCAAATCGGCGCTGAACACGGCCGGCAAGTCGACTTCGATCGTCTCAAGGCCAGCGTCCACTTCGCGGGTGACCACGGCGGTGGTGCCGTTGATCTCGATCTTCGACGCGAAGGTGGCCTGCGGGCGGCCCCACAGCGCCGCGACCATCGGCGCGGTTTGCGCCGCGTCGTCGTCGATGGCCTGCTTGCCGACGATCACGAGGTCGGCGTTTTCCTTCGTGGCGATCTCGGCGAACACGCGCGAGGCCACCAACGGGTCGATCGCGTCGGTCGTCTTGACGAGAATCGCGCGATCCGCGCCCATGGCCAACGCGGTCCGCAGCTGCTGCTGCGCATCGTCCGGGCCAATGCTGAGGGCGACAACTTCGGCGGCTTCGCCGCGTTCTTTGATCCGCAGGGCCTCTTCGAGGGCAATCTCGTCGAACGGATTGACGCTCATTTTGACGCCTTCGAGCGCAACGCCCGAACCGTCCGGCTTCACTCGGACCCGGACGTTGTAATCAACGACCCGCTTTACTCCAACCAGAATCTTGCGCATGTGGTGCTCCACGCTCGCTGTTTTTGCGATGCGGCACGCTAGGGGAAGCCTGACCGGGTGTCAACGTCCCGTCACAAGTCCCCGGCGATCGGCGCCGCACCCCCTCCGGACGACACCGCCTTTTTGCAGTGCGTCTTTACGAAGTATTTTCGTTGATGTTAAGTTTCCGCGCGAATTGAAATCCGTCCTGTGTGGATTCAAAAACGACAAGGCTGGACGGGAGGGGGTACCGGTGCGCGCACGACGCCGCTGGTGGTTTGAGGAGCGGCGCTCAGGCGCCGCTTTTTTTATGGCCGTTGCACGCCCTGCGGTGACCTCTCCATGCTGTCGCTGATCCTGAAACGCCTGCTCACGGGAGTGCCGACGGTGCTGGCGGTCGTCACGCTCGCGTTCCTGATGGTGCGGCTCGCGCCGGGCGGGCCGTTCGACGACGAGCAGCGCCTACCGCCGACGGTCAAAGCCAATCTGGATCACGCCTTCGGTCTCGATCGTCCCTTGGCCGAGCAATACCTGCGCTACCTGAACGGCCTTGCGCACGGCGATCTCGGCCCGTCCTTGCGGCTGCGCGATCGGCGGGTCGCGGATCTGGTGCGACAGGGCCTCCCGGTGAGCCTGACGCTCGGCGGACTCGCGGTGCTCGTCGCCCTCGCGGTGGGCATTGCCGGCGGGTTGTCGAGTGCGCTGGCACGCGGGCGCGCCTGGGATCGGTGCGTGACGGCGGCCTCGATCGTCGCGGTTGCTCTCCCGCCGTACGTGACGGCACCGCTCTTGGTGTGGATCTTTGCGGTGACGCTCGGTTGGTGTCCCGTCGCCGGTTGGGAAGCGCACCGGCCCTTGGATCTGGTCTTACCGGTGATTGCGTTGGCGTTGCCGACCGCGGGGAGCGTGCTGCGCATCGTGCGGGCGGCGGCGTTGGACGTGCTCGACTCGCCGGTCATCTGGGCGGCGCGTGCGCGCGGGGTGTCGGCGCTGCGCCTCCTCGTGCTCTACGTCCTGCCGCCGGCCCTGTCGCCGGTGCTCGCGTATTTCGGGGGCGCGGCCGCCGCGCTGCTCGGCGGTTCGCTCGTCGTGGAGACGGTGTTTGGCTTGCCCGGCATGGGGCGGTTCCTCGTCGAAGGCGCCCTCAATCGCGACTACACGCTCGTGCTCGGCAAAGTCGTGGTCTACGCGGTGTTGGTGCTCGCCCTCAACCTCGTCGCCGACCTCGGTGCGCTGGCGCTCGACCCTCGGCAACGCGAGCGGGGCGCACGGACATGACGAGTCGCGCACGCATCCGCGCGGCCGGTGTGCTGCTCGGGGTACTCACGCTGCTCGCGCTCATCGGGCCGCTCTTGAGCCCGTGGGGCCCGGCGACGCTCGATTGGGATCACCCGGCGGCCGCACCGAGCGCGGTGGCCCAGCACTGGTTCGGCACCGATACGCTCGGTCGCGACGTGTTCGTGCGCTGCTGGCTCGGCGTGCGCGTCTCGTTGAGCATTGCCGTGCTCGCGGCGGCGGCGGGACTGCTCATCGGGACGCTGACCGGCGCGCTGGCCGGCACGCTCGGCGGCTGGGTCGATGCGTTGCTCATGCGCCTCGTGGACGTGGGTTACGCATTGCCGGTCGTGTTGGTCGCGTTGTTGCTCAGCGTCGCCTGGGGCCGCGGCACCGGGACGCTCGTTGTGGCGGCCGGGACGGTGGGTTGGCTGGCGACCGCGCGCATGGTGCGCGCCGAGACGCGGCGCTTACGGGACGCGCCGTACGTGGAGGCGGCACGGTTGATCGGGGTGGCGCCGGTCACGGTGTTTCTGCGGCACGTCTGGCCGAACCTGATGGGCCCGGTGCTCGTGCACGCAACGCTCACGGTGCCGTCGCTGGTGGTGCTGGAAAGCTTTTTGTCCTTCTTGGGGCTCGGTGTGCAGGAGCCGGCGGCGAGCCTCGGGAACCTGTTGCACGACGGCGCGCGCGAGATGGAGCGCGCCCCGTGGCTCTTGGTCGCACCCGCGGCGTTGTTGGTGCTGGCCCTGTCCGCGTTGACCGTGCTGGGCGAGAGCCTGCGCGATCGGTATGCGCGCGATGCCTAAGACGCCGGCCTTAGAACTGAGTGGCTTTGGCGTGACCTACGCGGCCCGTACGGTGCTCGCGGACGTCGCGTTGCGGGTGGAGGCGGGCGAGGTGGTCGCCCTCGTCGGCGCGTCGGGTGCGGGGAAGACCGCCCTGTTGCGCGCGATCTTGGGTCTTACGCCATCGGGCGCGGCGGTGCAGGGCACCCTGCGGATCGCCGGGCACGACCTCCGTGCGGCAACGCCCGCGCAGTGGCGAGCGGTGCGCGGGCGTGCCGTCGCCCTCGTGCCGCAAGATCCGCTCGCGGCGTTACCGGCACACCGCACGGTCGGGGCGCTGCTGCGCGAGGTGTGGACCGTCCACGGCGCGTCCGTCGGCCGGGCGTCGTGGCGGGTGCGCGCCGACGCGCTGCTCGCCTCGGTCGGGCTGCCCGCCGACTTTTTGTCGCGCTATCCGCATCAACTGTCCGGCGGTCAGGGCCAACGCGTGCTGATCGCGTTAGCGTTGGCCGGCGAGCCGGCCCTGCTGCTGGCCGATGAGCCGACCTCCGCGCTCGACCCCGTCGCGACCGCGGAGTTGCTCGCGGTCTTGGTCGCGCAAGCCCGCCAAGGCGGTCGCGGGGTGCTGCTCGTCAGCCACGATCTGGAGGCCGCCGGGCGTGCGGCCGATCGCGTCGCGGTCTTGGCCGGCGGCCGCCTCGTCGAAGTGGGACCGGCCGAACGGGTGCTCCGTGCCCCGCGCCACCCTTACGTGCAATCGCTCGTCGCCACCCGACCGACCCTCGCGCCGCCGCATCGCGTGCCGCTGCCGACAGCGCTTCACGCGCCGCCGTGCGCGGCGTCGACGGCCGGCTGCGGCTTTGCCGCGGAGTGCCCGCGCGTGCTCGCGCCGTGCCGGCAGCGCACGCCGCCGTTCCGCCTCGAGGGGACGGGCGGGGTAGCCTGTTACGCCATCGAGGCGATGCCGTGAGCGTCCTGAGCCTGCACGGCCTCACCGTCCGGCGCGGCACCAAGGTGCTCGTCGAGGACGTCTCGTTCGCCGTGGCGGCCGGCGAGACGGTGGGTCTCATCGGCCGGTCGGGGGCGGGCAAGAGCACGTTGGTGCGGGCCGCACTCGCGCTGGATCGGCCGAGTGGGGGCAGGGTGCGTTGGGGCGAGATCGACCCGCACGGGTTGTCGGGCGCGGCGCTGCGCGCGGCTCGCCGCCGCGTGGCCGCGGTCTTCCAACAGCCCACCTCGAGTTTGGATCCGCGGCGCCGCGTTGCCGACAGCGTGGGCGAGCCACTCGTCACCCACGAACCGGCGCTGTCGTCGGTCGAACGAACACAGCGCGTGGCGGCCGCGTTGGAGCGGGTGGGTCTCTCGCCGGCGCTCGGTGCCCGGCGGCCCCACGAGATCTCCGGGGGCGAGGCGCAGCGGGTGGCGCTGGCCCGCGCCCTGATCGCCCAGCCGTCGCTGGTCGTGCTGGATGAGCCGACCAGCGCGCTGGACGCCTCGGCGGCCGCGGGGGTGCTGAATCTGATCCGTGACCTCGCCGCTGCGCGCGGCGTCGCCTTTTTGATCGTGAGCCACGACCTCGCGGCCGTCGCGCACGTCGCCGAGCGCGTGGTCGTCGTGGACGACGGCCGCGTCGTCGAGACCGGTCCCACCGCGGCGTGCTTTGCCGCGCCGAGCTCGGCGGCGTTGGCGCGCTTGCTGACGGCGTCCGGCGGTCGCGGCGCGGGGTAGGTCCGCGCCGCGGGCTTCGGTGTGCTGCACTGCACGATCACGAAGACCAATGCCCCGTCAGCCGCCCTGACGGACGTGCGCTACGAAATCCGCGGACCCTTAGCTCGTCGCGCTCAGGAAATGGAGCGCATGGGCTACGACATCATGGCGCTGAACATCGATAACCCGGGGGCGTTGGGCTTTCGGACACCGGAGACCGTGCGCCTTGCGATGATCGAGAACGTTCGGGCCGCCGAGGGCTATGTGCACCCAAAAGGGATTTTCCCGGCGCGCGAAGCGATCGTCATGCAACAGCAGGAACGCGGCCTGCGCGAGGTGTTTGCGCGGATCGAGGCCGAACTGGACAGCCTCGCCGCCGGTCAGCGCTGACGGGTCAGTCGGAGGCGACGAGGTCGGCGTGTTCGGGGTGCCGCGCGATGTAGGTGGCGATGAACGAGCAGACCGGCACGACCCGCTCGCCGCGCCGTCGGACCGTTTGCAGCACGGCCTCCACGAGCTGGGAGCCCATGCCGCGGCCGCCGAGAGCGGCCGGTACGCCGGCATGGTCGAGCCAGAGCGTCTGCCCCTCGCGCCGATAGGTCACGACGGCGACCTGCGTGTCGATGGTCCACTCGAAACGCGAACGCGTCACCGCGTCGACGAGCTCGGATTCTGCCGTCATCAGAACGTCCCCGTGATGGCGATCGGGCGACGGCCATCGGGCTCCGGCGCGCCGAGGAAGGCGAGCGCTCGCGCGATGCTCTCCGAGGTCGGGCCGCGCGGGGCCACATCGCCGTCCAGCCGATACGCGCGCGCCTGCTCCAGACGCAGCTGTGCTTGCACCGTCAGCGGTCCGCCGTTGTCGTGTAAGCGGCCCAGCAAGGCCGTCGGCGTCGCGTCGTGCGGATCAAAGGTCACGGTGTAATTGCCGAGGTCGTCGGCGGCATCCGGGGCGTGCAGATGGGTGAGGGTCAGTTGCGCGTCCAGCGCCACGGGCCAGCCGTTGACGAGCCGCACGTGCGTGACCGTACCGGCGACGCGTCCGTCCCAGCTCGCGGCGCTGTGCTCGGGATGCAGGGTGGTCAGCGGCAGATCCAGGCGCAGTCCGTCGCCCTCCACGACACCGTCGCGCTCGAGTCGCACGCGGCCGTTCAGCGAGCCGTCCGGTCGGGTCAGCGCAATGTCGATGTCCACGCGCAGTGCCAGAAGGGCGAGCGGCGCGAGCTGCCAACGAAAGGCGCCGAGCGCGACGCCGTCCAGGTGCACCTGCTCGGCCGCACCGTCCCACAGCGTGCCCGACACGCCGTCGAGGGTGATGCGCTCGGGCAGCGCGCGCAATAGCACGCTGGCCGGCAGCGTCGCTACGATCACGCCCAAAAACACCAAGGCGGCGAGCGCGAGGTAAGGGCGTAGCGCGCGCACGGCTCAGCGTCGCGTCAGGACGACGCTGGCGTTGACGCGCCCCGGCGCGTCGGTGCGATCGAGCGTCGCCTGCTGCACGCTGACCCCGTAATCGCGGCTCAAGTGCACAAACCAGTTGGCCAACTGCTCGAACGACGCACCGTCGAAACGCACCCGCAGCGCGTCGTTGCCCGACGGTTCGGTGCCTTTGAGGGCGGCCGCGATACCCGCTTCGCGGGTGGTGGCGTCGACCACGTTCACGAGGGGCACGCTGTCCTGCGCTTGCGGCGCGGCGGCCAAGAGCGGGATCACGGATTGCACGTACGCCAAGTCCGCGCGTTTGGCGGCGACGCGCGCCACGGCCTTCTGCGCGAGGCCGTGCAGTCGCACTGGCAAGCCGACACACAGCAGCAGCGCGAGGGCCGCCGCGCCCGCGCGCACGAACACTTGCTCGCGCGGTTGCAAGTCGGCGTAGGCGCTCTGCAGACGGTCGACGAGGGCGCTCATGGCGTGGCTCCGGTGATTTCGAGGCGACCTTCGGCGTGTTGCGGATCGGGCGTGGACACGCCGGCGAGACGGGCGGCGCCGCCGATGGCCTGTTGGACTTGGTTCAACGACGCCAGATCGCCGGCGGTGATCACCGCTTCGACGGCGCCGTCGTGGTAGTTCACGGACTTCACGGTGGCGCTGGGCGTGGCGACGATCGCCGCACCGAGCGCATCCAACGCACCGATCAGACCGCCTTGGCCGGCGGAGCCGACGCGCCGGACGCGCGCCTCCACGGCGAGGCGCGGCGCGGGCAAGCGCGCCGGATCGACGCCCGGCATCGCCTGGGCATAGGCCGCGTGCAACTCGGCATCGAGTTGCACTTCCGAGCGATGCGAGCGGTACAGATCGACGCCGCTGGCCAGCAGGTTCACGGCCACGAACGCGAGGGCGACGAGCAAGGGGGCGCGCCAGCGCGCCCAACCGGCTGCCGCGTCGTGCGTCGGCGCGAAGGCGCCTTGCAGGAGATTGACTGGCGGCGTGCGCAGCGCGACTTCGGCGTACTTTTGCAGCGGGCCGTATTCGAGGAACTGGGGGCCGCCGCCGACGTAGTGCCCACCCGCCGGCAAGCCTTCTTCCGCGGAGTGCGGGGCTTCGTGAGCGAACGACTCCGCGGTGGTGTACAGCACGCACGGGCGCTCGTCCGTCTCGGCGAGCGCTAAGCACTCGCGCGTGGTGAGACCGGGAATGAGGTCCGCGCAATACGCGGCGCCGGTGGCCTCGCGTACGTTGATCTTGCGGCCTTCGACCAGCAACACGGTGGTGGCGGGTATCGCCGGGGTCACTTGGATCGTGCCGTAGGCGGCCGCGACCGTGAAACCGTGACGCTCAAGGGTCGCGCGGTGCGTGGCGAGCACCTCGCGATCGATGATCGCCGTGTCGACGCTGCCGTCGTCCGCTTGCGTGCCGGTGGCAAAGTGCAAGGTGTCGAGTTCGGCCGCGAGTTGGTCTTCCAAGGCGAAAGGCACGAGCGTCGCGACGCGTTTGCCGCTCTTGGGCGGCAAAACCGGCCGGGACAGTGACACGAGGTCACCCGGCAGGATCCACACGACGCGGGCATCCCCGGCCGCGGCGGCGGCGGCTTCCAGAGTGCCGCGCTCAGCGGGTGCGAGGCAGGCCGCGGACGCGTCGACGCGCAGCCAAGCACACTCCGTGTCGGCGTCGTCGAGGGGGTAGCGGAGAATCACAGTATCAGACATGGTCATTCGGTCCCGAGGCTGCGCAGCACAACGCGGGACTGCCCGGCGGAATTACGCTGCAAGAGACTGTACAGGGTGACTTCGGTAGTGCCAATACGAACGAGCGTCGTCACCCGAAACCACGAGGAGGTTTCGGCCAACAACGCCGTCGCGGCGGTCTTCTCGATCGGCGGCAGGACCGCGTTGATCGCGGTGGTCACGTCGCGCAAGGTCGGAAAGCAGCCCTTGAGGCGATACGTGGCCAACAGTTTCGCGTCTTGCGCGAAGGCTTGCATCGACGGCGCGAGGCTGTCGAGAACGATGCCTTGCGCTGTGCAGACGTTGAGCGGCGTGCCGACCGGCAGCGCAGCGATGTAGGGCTGCAGCTTGCGATACCGCTCCAGGCCAAAACCCGGCAGCGACAGCAGTTCGCTCGTTGAGGTGATCGGCCGGTTCGGCGGTCGATAGGGCGGGGTGAGTCCGAGGTAGACGCTGTCTTCGGCGCCGTCCGGGCCGTCGGCTGTGTTGTCCGGATCGATCCAGTCGAGCAGCAAGGAGGCCCACTTGGGCTCGATCTGCAGACGCGCCAGGAGGCGCTGGAACCACTCAAACGCAAACACGTTTTTTGTGCCTTGAGCGGTCAGCAGATTGTTGAGGTTGAAGCGACCCGCCAGGTCCTCGACGCGGCCCGTGACGTCACCGCCGTCGATCGGCAGCGGCGGCATGGGCATCGCCCACTGTTGGTTCAAGGTGACCTGCGGGGACTGCTCGGCATCCACGCGCAGCGTCTCCATCATCCAGTCTTCGGCGCCAAAGCTGATCTGCAAGGCCTGTTCTTGTGCCAACAGCGTCGCCGCACGGCGCTGGTCGAGCGCGCCTTCCGCGCCGATGCGCGTCGCGAAGATCGTCGCCAACGCCACGATCACGAGCGCAATGATCAAGGCCACGCCGCGGTGCTGCCTCATCCGGGCACCTCGACGAGTCGCGTAATCACCCCAAGGTCTTTGAGTTCCAGGGTGATTTCCACCGCCTTCGGACGCAGCCCGAGCTGCGTGGCGGCCGCGCCGGCGACCGCCTGCGCCGCCGGCCAGGTCTCCTGCCAGTTGTGGCCGGCGTCCATGTAGCGCAGGCGGATATTGATCACGTCGTGCAGCATCTCGCGGCGCACCGGCGTGCTCGACAGCGTGGCATCCAACACCGTGGCGTGTTCGCGGATCAGGGTGCCGTTGTCCAAATGCCAAGTCACCCGCTGCAAGGTCGAGCGCGGCGAGCCGGCCGTGTTCATCCAGCCGCCGCGAGTCAAGGTCGCGAGATTGGTGGTGCGCGTATCCGCGAGCAGCGCCGGCACGTAGGCGGTGCCAATCACGTCGCGAACCGGGCGCGGCGTCAATTGCCCAAAGTCGCTCGCCAGCATATGCACCGTCAACTCGATGTCGCTCAACCGAGCGTACGCGTCGCGGGAGATTTCGCGCGATCGGCGCACGTAATTCAGCGCCTCGTACGAAAGGCCCGACAGGATGGCCATCAAGAACACCGAGACCAAGACCTCGATGAGCGTAAAGCCGCGCGCGGGTCGCTGGCGTCGGGTCATGGCGCACCGCCGTTCGCGGCTTTGGTCGTCACCGCGGGGGTCGTGATCGCCGGCGTGGCCGGGACGACCGGCGTGCCGCCGGCGGGGCCGAGTGGGGTGGGGTCGTAGGGGTCACCGCTCGTGGCGAGCGAGCCGGCGAGCGCCGTGCGCCCCACAAAGCCGCTCATCGTCGCGAGCGGCGTCTCGCTCTCGGATTCGGAGTCGCGCACCGTCACTTCGATGCGGCGCAAGCCGTCGACCTGCGTTTGAGTCACGGTGGACTGCCATTTCCATTTGCGGCCGGCGTATTCGACGGTGCCGTCCGCTTTGTTCAAATCCGGCAGATTGGGGCCGAGGCGCATCTCCGTGAGGCGATTCTCGGCGATCCAGGAGGCGAGCACGCGGTCGCGCAAATAGGTGGTATTCGAGGCCGCGTTCGTCACCACCGACAACGCCGCGCCGAGCCCAATCGCCGCGATGGCCAAGGCCACCAAGACCTCAATGAGCGTAAAGCCCCGGCGCATCATGGCGTCGCGCCCGGGCGAACGATTTTCAAGGTGCCGTCGGCCAAGCCCTCGACCACGAAGGTATGGTCCGTGCCGTCCCGCGTGAAGGTCACTTTATAGGTCGACGTGTCCCCTGCGGCCGAGAGTATGACCTGCGGGACCGCCAGCTCGCCCTCGACCGGCATCTTTAGCACCGTGATCTTGCCTTCGAGCTCAAGCGCGAGGTGCGCGCCGTCCGGTAAGTCGTGCCGCGCGTACAGGCGGTCGTCCGTGATCGGCGTCCATTCGTTGCGAAAGGCCGAATACGCGAGCAGCTCATACCGGTCCGGCAGAAAGCGGATGCCCAAGTCACGGCCTTCGAGTCCGGATTGCTGGGTCGCGGCTTGGATGACGTCACACAAGCGATCCCCTTCGAGCTCCAGCCCTCGATCCACGCCGGTCACGGTGATTCGATACAGCGCGGCGCTGGTCATCACGGCGACGATGACCAGCACCACCAGAATCTCGATCAGCGTAAAACCCCGCGCGCGCACGCCGCGTCGGTTTCGCGTCGGGGCGTCGATCACGTGTTATTTGGGATCGCGAATGCTGAGGTCGGCGTCATTGCCCGTGCCACCCGGGGCCCCGTCCGCACCGAAACTCATCAAATCGTACGGAGCACCGCCCGTGCCGGGCGCCACGTAGACGTAGTCATGACCCCAGGGATCCTTCACCAACTGCTTGACGTAGCCGTCCGGGCGCCAGTTCTTGATGTTCGGGTCGTTCGGCTTGTGGACCAGCGCGTCGAGGCCTTGTTCGCTGGTCGGGTAGCGGAAGTTGTCCATCCGGTACAGGTCCAACGCGCTCTCGTAGAGCTTCATGTCCTCGCGCGCCTTCGTGATACGGGCCTCGTCGATACGACCGAGGATCTGGGGCGCGACGAGCGTGCCGAGAATCGCGAGGATCACGACGACGACCATGATTTCGATCAGGGTGAAACCGCGTTGACGACGGGACATGGAAGACTCCTAAGACTGTCTGGTTCCCGATCATAGCAAGGTCCTGCGTCGGGGCCGTGACAAGGCTCGCGGATTCCGCGCCTCGGGTATACTGGGCGTTTCGAATCAAGGAACTGCGATGACCTTAGCGGTGGTGTTTCCGGGGCAGGGTTCCCAATCGGTCGGCATGTTGGCCGGCCTCGCGGCTGACTATCCGACCGTGCAGGCGACCTTTGCCGAAGCCTCGGCGGTGCTCGGTTATGACCTGTGGCGTTTGGTGCAGGAAGGCCCCGAAGCGGATCTCAATGCCACCGAGCGTACCCAGCCGGCCATGTTGGCCGCTGGGGTGGCCGTCTGGCGCGTGTGGAACGAGCAGGGTGCTCCGGCACCGGCCGTGATGGCCGGACACAGTTTGGGGGAGTTCACCGCCTTGGTCTGTGCCGGCGCGCTGTCCTTCGCCGATGCCGTTGCGGCGGTGCAGTTTCGCGGTCGAGTCATGCAAGAAGCCGTTCCGGCTGGGGCCGGCGCGATGGCGGCCATTCTCGGCCTGGAGGACGCGGACGTGGAAGCGGCCTGCGCCGAGGCCGCGCAGGGTGAGGTCGTCGAGGCGGTGAACTACAACTCGCCGGGCCAACTCGTCATCGCCGGTCACGCCGCTGCCGTGCTGCGCGCGCTCGAAGCGGCCAAGGCGCGTGGCGCGAAGCGCGCACTGCTGCTGCCGGTCAGCGTCCCGGCACACAGTTCGTTGCTGCGGCCGGCGGCGGAACGACTGGCCGCGCACCTCGCCGGGGTCGCGGTGCAAGTCCCGCGGGTCCCGGTCTACGCGATCGGCCTGCGTCGCCACGACGCACCCCAGGCGATCCGCGATCAAGTGGTCGCTCAGTTGGCCGGCGCGGTCCGCTGGACGGACACCGTGCGCGACATGATCGCCGGCGGCGTCACCCAGATCATCGAGTGCGGGCCAGGCAAGGTGTTGACCTCGCTGAACCGCCGCATTGAGCGGAACAAGGACATCGCGATGTCCTCCATCGAAGATTCGGCGAGCTTAGCGGCCGCCCTGAACGCAGGAGTTTGACGATGTCGTTGCCTTCATTTCGATTGGACGGTCAGGTTGCGTTGGTCACCGGCGCCTCCCGCGGCATCGGTCGGGCCATCCTGCACGCCTTGGCCGAGTCCGGGGCCACCGTCGTCGGCACCGCCACCACCGAGGCCGGCGCTGAGGCCATTACCGAGGGCCTGAAGGCCGCGGGGTGGGCGGGTCGAGGGATCGTCCTCAACGTCGCCGACGAAGGCAGCGTCGAGGCGGCGATCAAGAACATTGAGGCGCAGGAAGGCGCGGTCGGCGTGCTCATTAACAATGCCGGGATCACCCGCGACACCCTGTTACTGCGCATGAAGGGCGAAGATTGGGATGCCATCCTCAACACGAACCTGTCGTCGGTGTTCCGCCTGTCGAAGGCGGTGCTGCGCGGCATGATGAAGGCGCGCACCGGGCGCATCATCAGCATCGCCTCGATCGTCGGTCAGATCGGTAACGCCGGCCAAGCCAATTACGCCGCGGCCAAAGCCGGCATCATCGGCTTTACCCGCTCCTTGGCGCGGGAAGTGGCCTCGCGCGGCATCACCGCCAACGTGGTGGCACCGGGGTTCATCGACACGGACATGACACGCGCTTTGTCGGACGAACAACGCGCCGCTCTGTCCGGCCAAATCCCGCTCGCACGCCTCGGCAGTGTCGATGACATCGCCGCCGCGGTGGTCTATTTGGCCTCGCCCGCAGGGGCCTATATCACCGGCGAAACCCTGTCCGTGAACGGCGGAATGCACATGCCCTGAGGGCGAAAAAACGTAAGTTGTTGAAATATTGATGAAAATACAGCGTGGCAGGGCGGCGAGTATTGCCCTAAAATGCGCCCGTTCGCGGTGAGGGTTCGGGATGGGGATTCCACCCGCCGCCTATTTTTGTTTGTCTTCGCGTCATAAAGGAAAACCTAACGATGAGCAGCGTGGAAGAGAGGGTCAAGAAGATCGTTGCCGAACAGCTCGGGGTGAAGTCGGAGGAAGTCACCAACGACGCGTCGTTCGTGGATGATCTCGGGGCCGACTCGCTCGATACCGTCGAGCTCGTAATGGCGCTCGAAGAAGAGTTCGAGACGGAGATCCCTGACGAGGACGCGGAAAAGATCACCACCGTCCAGCAGGCGATTGACTACATCAACGAGCAGCAGGCCAAGGCCTAATGCTCGTCGGGGACGCGCACCGATCCGTGAGGGGTCGGGCGCGTCCTTTTTAGTTTCAGACTAGCCGTCTACGCACGGCCGATTCCCGCATCGGGAGGCTCCTTTGTCTAAGCGTCGCGTCGTTGTCACCGGTCTCGGTATCGTTTCGCCCGTCGGCAGTCAGATCACGGACGCCTGGGACAATGTCGTGAACGGACGGTCCTTCATTGCGCCGATCAGCCGTTTCGATGTGTCGGCCTATCCGACGCGCTTCGGCGGCGAAGTGCGCGGCTTCTCGGTGGAGGACTACCTCCCGGCGAAAGAAGCGCGTCGCATGGACCACTTCATTCAGTACGGCTACGCCGCGTCGGCGCAGGCGTTCAAAGATTCCGGTATCGAAGTCACCGAGGCGAACGCGGAGCGCATTGGCGTGGCCATGGGCGCGGGCATCGGCGGTCTCGATACCATTCAGCAGACCCACCAGAAGTTGATTGAGGCGCAGGGTCCGCGCAAAGTCTCGCCGTTCTTTATCCCGGCGAGCATCATCAACATGATTTCCGGGCACGTCTCGATCGCCTACGGCCTCAAGGGCCCGAACTTGGCGATGGTGACCGCCTGCACCACCTCCACCCACAGCATTGGCATCGCCGCGCGCACCATTCAGTACGGTGACGCGGACGTGATGATCGCCGGCGGCGCGGAGATGGCCATCAACCCGCTCGGTCTTGCCGGGTTCTGTCAGGCCAAGGCGCTCTCGGAGCGCAACGACGATCCGGCGAAGGCGTGCCGTCCGTTCGACCGCGACCGTGACGGTTTCGTCATGGCCGACGGTGCGGGCGCGATCGTGCTCGAGGAATACGAGCACGCCAAAGCGCGCGGCGCGCGCATCTATGCCGAGTTTGTCGGCTTTGGCATGAGTGGCGATGCGCATCACATCACCGCGCCGCCCGAAGACGGCGACGGTGCGCGCCGCTCCATGCTGGCCGCGTTGAAGGACGCGGGCGTGAATCCGTCGGAGCTGCAGCACGTCAATGCGCACGCGACCTCGACGCCGCTCGGCGACGTGGGCGAGACGATGGCGTTGAAGCGCGCCCTCGGCGACTCGGCGCACAACGTCGCGATCAGCGCCACGAAATCGATCACGGGGCACCTGCTCGGTGCCGCCGGTGCGGTGGAAGCGATCTTCGCGATCCTCGCGATCCGCGATCAGGTCGCCCCGCCCACCATCAATCTCGAGAACCCCGATCCGCGCTGCGACCTCGATTACGTGCCGAACGTCGCGCGCTCGATGCGCATCGACGTGGCGCTGTCGAATTCGTTCGGCTTCGGCGGCACGAACGGCAGTTTGGTGTTCCGTCGACTCCAGTAAGAGGGTCGTGATGGCCGACTCCGACACGCGGGTGGTGCGTCGGGACCTCCCGGGTGGGCGGCCCGACTTTCTCAAGGCCCACGCGGCCCACCCCGATCGCCTGCCGTTTTTGCTCGAGAGCGCGAGCCACGGCACGGCCATCGGGCGTTACGACGTTCTCATGCTGGCGAGCGCAGAGTCGCTGTTGCTCGACGGCGCGGGCCGCTTGCACGGCGAGGGGGCGGAAGCCGGCTCCTTTCTGGCGGCCTTGGACGCGTGGCAGGCCCGCGTACAGGTCCCCCCGCAAGCCGACGGGCTGCCCTTTGCGGGCGGCTGGTTTCTCTACTTCGGCTACGAATTTGCCAGCGACGTTGAGCCGCGTTTGCGGCTGCCCGAAGGGCCGGCGCCACGCGCCTACGCCCGGCGCGTGCGGGCGGCGGCGGTGTGGGATCACGCCACCGCCCAAATGTCCCTCGTTCACGAGATCGGCGCCGAGGCCGACAGCGCTTGGCTCGCCTCCGTGCTCGAGCCCATGGCCGCAGCACCCACGCCGCTTAACGCACTGCCGACGCTGTCCATCACCGAGGACGACCCGGAGCACTATCGCGAGGCGGTGCGCCGCGCGCGCGAGTACATCGCCGCCGGCGATATCTATCAGGCCAACCTCGCCCGCGAGTGGCGGGTGACGCTGCCGCCCACGGTCACCGCGGAGGACTTGTACGCCCACCTGCGGCAGGCCAATCCCGGGCCGTTCGCGGCGCTGGCGCGGCTGCCGGGCACGACCGTGCTGTCCACCTCGCCCGAGCGTCTCGTGGCGTCGCGCGGCGGGCGCGTGGAGAGCCGTCCGATCGCCGGGACGCGGGCGCGTCGCGGCGATGACGCGGCCGTCATCCGCGAGTTGATCGAAAACGTCAAAGAGCGCGCGGAGCACGTCATGCTCGTGGACCTGGAGCGCAACGACCTCGGCCGCATATCGGTCGGCGGGTCGGTGCGGGTCGACGAGTACATGGTCGTGGAAAGCTACGCGCACGTGCACCACATCGTCTCGAACGTGGTCGGCGCGCTGCGCCCGGGCACGACCCCTGGCGAAATCGTCCGTGCCTTATTTCCCGGCGGCACCATCACCGGCTGCCCGAAAGTACGGTGCATGGAGCTGATCGCCGAGTTGGAGGGTCGGCCGCGCGGGGCGTACACCGGCTCGCTCGGATACCTCGGGTGCGACGGACGGATGGACCTCAACATCCTCATTCGCACGGCGATGGTGTCGGACCGCGATGGGACCCGCGAGCTGTCGATCTTGGCGGGCGCCGGGATCGTGGCCGACTCGGATCCGCAACGTGAATTGGACGAGACGCGCGCGAAGGCCCGCGGACTGTTGCGGGCGTTGGGCGCGCTGGAGGCCTGATGCTCTGGATCGATGGCAACCCGAGCGCGTCCGCCGAGCCGTTGGATCGCGGACTCGAGTTCGGTGACGGGCTGTTCGAGACGATTGCCGTCCGCAACGGCGCACCGCGTCTGTTGGACGCCCACTTGGCACGACTCGCAGCCGGCTGTGAGCGCCTCGGCCTATCGGCACCGCCGCGCGAGCAACTCGCCGCGGACGTGTGCGCCGCGGCGGCGACCCCGAACACGGGCGTCGTTAAGTTGATCCTCACCCGAGGGGCCGGGGGCATCGGCTACGCAATCGATCCGTCCCGACCCGTGCGCCGCTACGTGGTCGCGACCCCTGCGCGCCGTCCGGCGCCGCTCGCCGGTGCGCGCGTGGCGCTGCTGCCGACGCCGTTACAACCGCAAGGGCGCTTGGTCGGGCTTAAGCACCTGAACCGGCTTGAGCAGGTGCTCTTGCGTCGGGATGCGGTGGCCCTCGGCGTTGACGAGGGCCTCGTGGCCGACGCTCTCGGCCACGTGATCTGCGGCACGATGAGTAATCTGTTTGTCGTTCACGGCGGCCGGGTCAGCACACCCGATCTGGCGCGCGCCGGGATCGAGGGCGTGATGCGCGGGGCGCTCATCGCGCACCTGGCGCACGCCGGCACGCCGGTGGCGGTGCGCCCCATCGGTGTCGACGAACTGCGCAGCGCCGACGAACTCTTTCTCACCAACGCCTTGGTCGGTGTGTGGCCGATCACGATGCTCGATGATCGCCACTGGGAGATCGGGCCGGTCAGTGCAGGCCTGCGGGCGGCGGTGGCCACGTGGTGAGGCGGGTGCGCCGCGGCAGGGCGCTGTTCGTGCTCGCGGTGTTGATGGCCGCCGTCGGCGCCGGTGTCGTGGCCGCCGCGCGGTGGTGGGACACCCCCTTGGAAGGCCTGAGCGCGCCGCGGGTGATCGAGATCGCGCCCGGGCAACGCGTGACCCAGATCGGTGACCAGTTGGCGGTGGCGGGGGTCCTTGACCTGCCTTGGCTCTTCGTCTGGCAAGCCCGCGTCCGCGGGCAAGCGTCGCACTTGCGCGCCGGCGAGTACGCGCTCACGGCCGGGATGACGCCGCGGGCACTGGCCGCCCTCTTGGTGTCGGGCAAGGTGGTCTTGCACCCGGTGACGTTGGTTGAAGGCTGGACGGCCGCGGAGGCGTTGCAGGCGCTGCATCGAGAGGACTTCCTGCGAGCCACCGTCCAGGCCGCGGACGCCGCAGCGGCCCGCTCGGCCGTGGCGCCCACCGCCGGGTCGGTGGAGGGCTGGTTATTTCCGGACACGTATTTGGTGCCGAAGGGCACGACGGATGTTGAGGTCCTGAAACTGGCGCACGCGCGAATGCAGAATAAACTTGCAGAGATCTGGTCGCGTCGCGCCGAAGGGCTGCCCCTGCAGAGCCCGTACGAGGCGTTGACACTGGCATCGATCATCGAGAAAGAAACCGGCAACAGCGACGAACGTGCGCACATCGCGGCGGTCTTCATCAATCGATTGCGCAAAGGAATGCGGCTGCAGACGGATCCGACGGTGATCTACGGTCTGGGCGAGCACTACACCGGCGCGATCCATAAGAAAGACCTGACGACCGACACCCCCTGGAACACCTACACGCGCGACGGTCTGCCGCCGACCCCGATCGCGTTGCCGGGACTCGCCGCTCTGACCGCGGCGGTGCATCCGTCCCGCTCGGACGACCTGTATTTCGTGGCCTCCGGCCAAGGCGATGGACGACATACGTTTTCGGCGACGCTCGCAGCGCATAATGCGGCGGTGGCCGGGTACGTGTCGCGGATGCGACAGAAGGACAAGAGTCGGTGAGCGGTTGCTTTATCACTTTCGAGGGCGTGGAAGGCGTCGGCAAGTCGACGCAACTGGCGCGATTGGAAGACCACCTGATCGGCCGCGGCCACGACGTCGTCGTCACGCGCGAACCGGGCGGAACGCCACTCGCCGAGCAGATCCGCGCCCTCGTGCTGCACAACCGCTCGGAGCCGATGCCGGACGCGGCCGAGCTCATGCTGATGTTCGCCGCGCGCAGCGTGCACACCGAGAACTTGATCCGACCGGCGCTCGCCCGTGGCGCCATCGTCTTGTGCGATCGCTACACGGACGCGACGTATGCGTATCAGGGGGGCGGGCGCGGCATCGACGATGCGCTCATCGACCCGTTGGCGACGCTGGCGCAACGCGGCTTGTGGCCTACGCTCACGATCCTGTTGGACGCGCCGGTGGCGCCGTCATTGGCGCGCGCCCGGGCGCGCTCCGGCAAATCGGATCGCATCGAGAGCGAGGCGGTGGCGTTTTTTGAACGCGTACGCGCCCGCTATTTGGCGCGAGCCGCGGCCGATCCTCAGCGGATACGGGTCGTGGATGCGAACGGCACGCCGGACGCCGTCAGCGAGCGGATACTCGCCGTCGTGGCGCCCTTGTGGGAGGGCCCGTGAGCGACGCCCCGGCGCCCAATGTCTTGATCGACACCGCCGCAGGCGCGCCCTGGCTGCGCCAGGCTCGGGAAGCCATCGCCGGTGCGCACGCGGCCGATCGGCTGCCGCACGCACTGCTGATCCAGGGGATCCCGGGACTCGGCAAGCAAGCGCTGGCGGAATGGATCGCACGCTACGCGCTGTGCGATCGGGCGACCGACGAGGCCTGCGGCACCTGCCCGTCGTGCACGTTGTACGCCTCGCGCAATCACCCGGATTTGATACGGGTCGGGATTGAAGAGGACAAAAAGCAAATCGCCGTCGACAGTGTCCGCGAGATGATCGGGGCGTTGACGCTGAAGAGTTACCGCGGGCGCCGCAAAGTGGCGATCGTGCACCCGGCCGACGGCTTGAACGTCAACGGCGCGAACGCGCTTTTGAAGACCCTCGAAGAACCGTCGGGCAGCGCGCTCTTAATCCTCGTCGCCGTGCGTCCGGAGAAGTTGCCGGCCACCATCGCGAGTCGCTGCCAACGCGTGAAGATCCATGCCCCCGACGACGCGGTGGCGCACGCCTGGCTCGATGCGCAAAAACCGGGCACCGATTGGACGATGCCGCTGCGACTGACGGCGGGTGCGCCGTTGGCGGCGCTGGCGCTCGCCGACGTGCCGCAAGTGGCGGATGAGATGGCGGAGCTGCCGCAGATCCTGGGGCGCGGTGACGCCGACATTCCGGCGCTGGCCGAACGGTGCCAGAAGCACTACCCGGCGGAGCGCTTGCGCTGCCTCGAGTATTGGGTGAGTGAGCGGATCCGCTACGGCCTCACCGCCGCGCCGCCGGCGACGGGTCCGTCTCCGGAGGTCCGTCGTCGCCACGTTCAGGGCCTGTATCGTCTGCTCGACGACGTCCGTCGGACGCGCCTGTTGCTCAGCTCCAACGCGGCTGTCCCGCTGTTGTTCGAGCAGTTGTTTATCGCCATTGCGCGGGAATTGGACGCGTTGCGCGCAGCCTCGCGCCGAACCTGACGGAGAGTGCCATGTCGACGAATTTAGGGAAGCCCGGCATCTTGAATCTCACGATCAAGGACAAGTCCGCGCTTTACCTCGCGTACATGCCGTTCGTGAAAAATGGCGGACTGTTCATACCGACCAACACGCCGTATCGCTTGGGCGATGACGTCTTTATGTTGCTGAACCTGATGGGTGACGATGACAAATTGCCGGTCGCTGGCCGCGTCATTTGGGTGACCCCCAAAGGGGTCTCCGGACGTCGAGTGGCGGGTATCGGCGTGCAGTTCTCCGAGCAAGATCGCGGCAATACACAGAAGAAAATCGAGTCGTATCTCGTCGGCATCTTGGGCGGCGATAAGCCGACCCACACGATGTGAGACGACATTCGATGTACGCGCCGATGTCCCATTCGGCGCCAGCAGGGGCGCCCTCAATCGCCCGCTAACCGCCGCCAACGGATCAGCCACCGCGGTGTTTCCGAACGATACGTTCCCCAGGCTTCCCCGAACGTGCGCGCGGCCCACGGCTCCTCGGCCCACACGACCCGACCGTGAAAGAGCACACCGACGATCCCGGTGTACGTCAGCAGTTCCACGGAACCGTAGCCCACGGCCCAGCCGATAAGAATGACCAATACGCTCAGGTACATCGGGTTCCGGCTGTACCGGTAGGGCCCGCTCACGACCAACTGCGTGGGAGGATCCCACGGCGCGAGTGTGCCCCGTCCAACGGTGTAAAACTCCCGACAGCACCAAAGCAATGCCGCGACGCCCGCGCCCCACAACGCCAGCGCAATGGGGGAGTGGGCGGCTGCGGGGGGCTTTCCGCCCACGAGGGCCAGCGGTATCAGGAACGCGACACAGCCGGGCAGGGCGAGGAAGGCGAGAAGCGCACGTACCGATGCCCATCGCCTGGTCGGTGCGCGGGGGTCTACCGGTTGCGGCATGGTGTGGGGCCTGTTTCCAACGCGCCTTTGCGGCCGCGGCGCACTACTGCAGTGACGTGGATTTCACGGTGACGGCTCGAGTCAAACGTCGTCGCTCGATCAGTGTATCGCCATCCGCTTGGGCCCAACACGGCAATTACCCGTTCCCGGAGGTCGCGGCATACGCGTCCCGCCCTCGTACAACGTGAGTTTTTGACAAGCACGATTAGGCTACCGCCACGGCATCGGAAATTTAGGTGTTGCAGTTATTGATAATGGCTCGTGAAATGCCGTTCTCGATCCCTTACCATCCCAGTGACTTTCGATAGGGAAGGATGCCCATGCGCCCGTCCGTTGTCCTTGACCTGAAGCGAATCGCTGTGCGTGAGGCGGTAGGCCGCTTCCGTACTGCGAACCCGCGTGTCTTCGGTTCGGTGCTGCATGGCACCGACCGGGACGGCAGCGACATTGATCTCTTGGTCGATGCGCTGCCCGGCGCCACCCTGTTTGACCTAGGCGGCTTGCAGGACGAACTGGAATCACTACTCGGCATTCACGTCGATTTGCTGACGCCGACAGATTTGCCGCCGAAGTTCCGGGCCAAGGTGCTGGCGGAGGCGAAGCCGGTATGAACGAGCATCGTCTTCTCGATTACCTCGGTCACATGCAGCAGGCCGCATCAGATGCCTGTAGCTTCGTCGAAGGATTGGCCAAAGAGGACTTCCTTGAGGACAAGCGAACACAGCAGGCGGTCATCATGAGCCTCATCATTATTGGTGAAGCCGTCACGAAGGTAATGGATGGCTATGCCGATTTTGCTCTGGCGCACCGGCAAGTGCCGTGGCGCAATATGCGCGGCATGCGAAACCGCATCGCCCACGGCTATTTTGATATCAACCTTGATTTGGTTTGGGACACCGTACAGACAGCACTACCGGAATTGCTCAAGCAACTGCCTGCCGTTTTTCAGGAGGCTGATGACCGTAACCATAAGGTCTAAATGGTGAATCGATATCGGAGCCCGTTATCAGCTCAGACCATTCTGAATACCATTTTCAACACGCCCGTCGCTGCTCGCCGAGATGCGTTGTTCAAGGCATGCGTCATTGCCGCCCCTGAATCCGCCCTGACGCGCTAAGACCCTGCGGAATCAGCCGCCACTCGTTCGATTCGAGTAGGTCTACCGGTTACGGCACGGTCTGGGTCAGGAAATCGGCGTGCCTACGCAGCAGCAGCTCACTACTGCAGTGACGTGGAGTTCACGGTGACGGCTCGAATCAACAGCCGCCCGCCGTCCAGTGTTTCGCCGTCCGTTTCGGCCAGGAACTGCAATTCACCCGGCCCCACGATTTCGAACGGCTGGGCCTGGAGCACGATCTGCACGTGGTAGGTGCCGTCCTCGGTCGCATCCGGTACCGGTAGCGCCTCGGGGGCGAATTCGGCGGTGAGATAGTCCTGCCCGTCGCGCAACACCCTAACCGTGAGACTGCGAAACGGTTGCGAGACGTGGGCGCGCGCCCGAAAGAAAAAGCTCAGTTTCGGGAGCATGGTCGGTGCCTCGGGCACCGTCAGATCGCCCTGATAGACGCCGACCAGCGTGGATTTATGGCCCACTTCCTCGCGCACGTCATCACAGACAAGCGTCGTGAGTATACGACCGGCAATCTTAGGCATGGCGTCACCGAGTTCTATCGCGGCAGGTGAGGGGAGATCTTACGCAGGTTCCGCTCAGCGCGCGGCTCAGATACCGACGCTGCGGCAGTCGTAGCCGTCGGGTACCGCTTCGGTGGGAACGTGCGGCAAGTAATGGATCGGCAGTTCTTGACCGGGTGTGAGGGGGTTCGCCTCCACCTGCGCACGTCGCACCATGACACTGACCTGCATCGGCGCTGCGTGGTGCTCGGCGTGGTATTCGAAATCCAGGTACATCCATCCGGTCGGGCGAGTGCCTTTCTGCGGGTGCACGTCCCGGACGGCCAGCACGTGGGCTCGCGCGGGAACACCGTCCTCGCGCACGGCGCGCTGCCAATCCTGGCGGCTGCGTTGGAAATAGCCCATCGGCAGAATGGCAAGACCCGCCACAAACACCAACAGCAGAATCACGGCCATGGCCGGCGCTCCGTAATCACGCGGGACCGTGAGACCCTCATGCGGTGAGTTTGAAGTCGCAGACGAGTGGGAGATGATCCGAGAAGCGCACTTGCGGAATCCGGAAATCGACCACTTCTAAGCCCTCGCCGTACAGGATGAAGTCCAGCTCCATCCGCGGTTGATGGCTCGGATAGGTCTTCAATCCCGAGACGTTGGCACTGCGCAGCCCGGCGGCCTCGCGGAACAAGAACATCTCGTCATCGCCGAAGAAGGTGTTGAAGTCGCCGGCCAAGATCACCGGCTTGGTGGACGCCCGGACGAGGTCGTGCAGGGAGCGCAATTGCTCCTGCCGCGTGCGGTACTTCAACGACAGATGAACCAAAAAGATGACGGCGTCTTCGAGCTCGAGCTCGATGATCAAGCGCTTCATCCCGGTATCAAAGTAATGAAACCGCTGGCCGTGGACGCGCGGCGCCGCCAAGAGCGCGTTGGCTTGCTTGCGCACGATCGGCACCATGGCACTGATCGAGTCGGAGCCGTACTTGCACTCGTAGGTCGAGTAATGGCCGATCGCCGCACCGATGTACTCGGCCTGATTGATCATGCCACTGCGTACCGAGCCGGTATCCACTTCGACCAGCCCGACGATATCGGGGTCTTCGCGGCGGATGAATGCCGTAATGTCTTCCAAGGCTTGGCGATTCGGGCGCAAATACCCTGCGCCCGGTAGCGGCAGGTGGAAAGCGGGGCCCGTGCCCGTGGCGTAACGAATGTTGTAAACGAGGATGCGCATAGACCGTCTCGACAGAGCGTCAGTTTACCGGCTTCCGGCACGGCGCGTGTGGCAGACGGACGACGCACCCCGCGCGCCGGCCGCGGCGGCGGCATCGACCGAGGCGATGGGCAGACGGGGAACGACGGGCGTCGGACGCGGGAACAACCGGTCGCAAGACCGGCTAGGCGAGCGCCTGCAAGGACAGGGGGATGGATTGCTGCCGGTCATCCGCATCGGCGCGGGTGTCCTCGACGATCCGCAGTGTGCCGAGACGGGCCGCATCCCCGTAGAGCGTCACGAGGCGCGCCGCGAGGGCCTCGAGGTCGCGCTGCCCGAGCTTGCGAACGGTGGCTTGCACCGCCGACTCGCCGGGCAGCGGGCGATGGGCGGTCAAGGCAGCGCGCAACGCTTGGATATCACCGATCAGCGCGGCGGGCACCGTCGTCGTGTCCAGAGTTTCCAAATGCTTGGAATAAGCATTCACAAGTCGTTGTTTGAGCGGCAAATGCGTGGCGAGCTCAAGTGCGGCGCCCTGCAAGGTACGTAGGTGGTTCAACGCAATACTCCGCTGCTGAGAGGGTAAACCGACGCCTTACAGCGGGTCACCGCGGGTCCTGTCGACCCGAGTCCCCTCCCGGTCGATCCAGACGGTGCAAAGTACATAAACAACCCCATGGAAATCAACCCATAGCCGTGTCTTTCTCACTCACTTTCGGCGCTGGCAGACCCGAATGCCCGTCGGTCGAGGTTGAGTGGCGGTGCCCGACGCAGTGCCCGCTCGGCCGTGCCGTAGGCCCGGTGGTCGGATTGCGGTACATTCGGCCGACTGTTTCGCCGGAAGGTTTCCTCATGCATACATCGTTGCGCAGGCTCGCGGTGATGACCGCGCTCGTCGTCGGTCTGCGGTGCGCCCCTGCGTCGGCCGTGCCCCTGGACAGCGGCGAGGGCTGCATGCCGTTCGCGAAGGACTGGTCCTTCGCAGTGGCCGTTCCGGAGGGCTGGAAGGGGGAGTGCAGCGCCGAGGAGACGCACGGGGTCACCGTCGCCGTCTGGCCGGCTGGCGCGCACTGGCCCGCGGCGCCCGGCGTCATGTACGCCACGGTCACCCGCCGGAATGGCCGCACGCTGGAGCAAGTGATCGCGGACGATGCGAGCGAGTATCGACGCCATGCGCCGACGGGTGTCGTGGCGGACGAGCCGTCCATCGCCCTCGCGCAGACGAAGGGGACGCTGCGTGTGGTGCGCACCGACGCGCCGGACGCGGGGCGGCACGAGCTGATTGCCTACGCGGAACTGCCCAAAATGGTCGTGCTTCTCGTCCTGTCGGCGGAATCGACGGCCGTGCTGGACGCCGACCGCGAGGCCTTTGTCGGTTTCGCGCGGAGTTTTCTGCCCGTGGATCGGGTGCATGCGGAGGAGGCGATGCGGCCACCGGCATCGATCGCAGCACCGCCGGCAGCGAAACCATGATCACCTACCTGTGCCTTGGGACGAACAATCCCAAACGGGCACAAGTTTTTTATGACGCAACGTTCGGGGCCTTAGGTCTGACGCGCTGCCAGACACCGGGCGAAGATTTCGGCGATTGGGTGGGATGGGGCCATTACGAACGGGACGGCGCCGAAGAGTGCGCGCTGTGGCTGTGCCCCCCGTTTGACGGCAAACCGGCGACGCCCGGCAACGGTGTGATGGTCGCGTTCCGCGCGAAGTCCCACGAAGAAGTACAAGCGTTTCATAGGGTTGCACTGGAATCCGGTGGTGAATGCGACGGACCGCCGGGGTACCGTCCGCACTACAACGCCGACTTTTATGCGGCGTACGTGCGGGATCCCGACGGCCACAAGCTCGCCGCCGTCTGTCGCGGCATCTATCCGAACGCACCCTAACGGACGGGCGCGGCGGCCATCCTTACGGTGGCGTCCGACCCAAGCGCCGCACCAGTGCCCAGGCCACCAGGCACACGACCCACAGCGGGACGACGCCGATCAAGGTGTCCGAGACCGAATGGGACGTGGCATCGACGCGCACGAAGTCGGCGACCGCTGAGACGAGCAAGACGAGGGCGGCCGCAAGGCGAGCCGACCGATGTCGAAAGACGCTCATAAACACTCCCAGCGTGGACAGGGCGACGACACGGTGTCGCTCGCTCGGGCGACTCTAAGCCAAGTGGCGAGTCCGCGAAAGGCGCCCCGCCGCGGGGTCGTCGACGGCAACCGTGTCGCCCCGATCCCTGCGCCCGATGGTACCCTCGCCGCTGCAATTCGGACGGTAGACCGCCATGGGTGATAGCAGAGGGGGCATGCGCGGGCGCTGGTCGGCGGATCGGCAGACGACGCTGACGACGATCGGGCTCGGTGTGTTGTTGGTCTTACCC
>Ga0208105_1000033_pt1 | contig 77617 bp, 74 predicted proteins | sample CryBogCBE16Jul07_FD_184574 | JGI IMG/M metagenome (GOLD analysis project Ga0208105, IMG submission 184574) | Freshwater microbial communities from Crystal Bog, Wisconsin, USA - CBE16Jul07 (SPAdes) | ecosystem: Environmental > Aquatic > Freshwater > Lake | place: Crystal Bog, Wisconsin, USA... | reverse complement strand
GTCACCGCCACCACGCCCGGTTCGCGCCGTGCGGATTCCGAGAGCGGACGCCAGTTCATGAGGGGGCCGTCCAAGCCGGTGATCGTGGCATGCGACGCGACCGCCAAGATCCGATCCTTCAGTTCGGATTCGAAGCCGTTCATGACGCCGAGCACGACCAGGAGGACCGCGACGCCCACGGCGATCCCTGCCATGCCCACCGCCGCGATAAACGACAAAAAGCCGCTCTCGGTCTTCGGTCGCAAATAGCGGCGCGCCAGTCGCCAGGCAAACGGGGTGGCCATACTCATTCGTATCGCAACGCCTCCGCGGGGTGGACGTGCGCGGCGCGTCGGGCGGGGTAAATCGTGGCCGCCAAGGTCATCAACAGCGACACGCCACCGATGGTCAACACGTCGCGCCACTCCACCTGCGATGGAATCTGCGTGATGTAGTAGACGTTCGAGTCGAAAATCTCAAAGCCCAACGCGTGCTGCAGGAACACCGCGACGGTATCCACGTGCCAGGCCAGCGCCGTACCGAGCGCCACCCCGAGCAGAGCCCCCGTCCAGCCGATGAGCAACCCTTGGCCGAGGAAGATGCGCACCACGCCCTGCGGGGACAGACCTAACGTGCGTAAGATCGCGATATCGGTTCGCTTGGCCCGCACCACCATGACCAGCATCGCCACGATATTGAACGCGGCCACCGCCACGACGAGCATCAGGATGAGCGTCATCATCGTCTTCTCAAGACGTACTGCGCGAAAATAACTGGCGTTTTCCTCCGTCCAGTCACGGACCGCGAAGCCGTGCAAAGGCGCGACCCAACGCCGCGCGGCGCTCGGCGCCGCGGTCGGGTCAGCGTAGCGCAGGCGAAGGGCCGTTGCGCCGCCGGTCCCGGCGAATGCCGCCACATCCGCCAACGACCCCACGGCCAACGTCGCGTCGTGCTCTTGGAGGCCGGCCTCAAACAGACCGATGACATGAAACGTCCGCATCCGCGGTTCGAGGGAGCCCTCTTCGGACACGGTCGGCACCATCACCGTGACATCGTCACCGGGCACCACATGCAGCTGAAAGGCCAACGCCCGGCCGAGGAAGAGACGATCCTCGCCCAGATCGGTCAAGGCGGAACCGCCCAGCAAATGGGACATCGCGGTGACGGAGTCTTCCCGACGGGCATCCACGCCGCGCAACGTCGCCGGCGACATGTCCTCGCCGTGCACAAAGAGCGCCTGCTGCTCGACCACCGGCGCCGCGCCGACCACGCCCGGCGCCGCACGGGCGCGGTCCGCCCAGGCGGCGCCGTCAAACGCGGCGCCATCGGGCCGAAACACCGTGGCATGCCCCGACAAGGACAAGAGGCGCTCACGGGACTCGGCCTCAAACCCGTTCATGACCGAGAGTATCGTGATCAGCGCGGCCACACCGAGCGCCACCCCGACCAACGACGCCCAGGTCACGAAGGACACGAACACGCCGGCCTCGCGGGAGCGGACAAAGCGGAACGCAATGGCAAGTTCGAGGGGTCGGAACATGGGTGCGGATTAGAGCATGCCGCCACCCGCGGCGCACGACGGCGCGCCCACCCGTTGCCTTAGTCTGCATAGCCGGTATCCTCTCGCGGCGTCGCCGGTTCGCAGAACCGGAGGCACGTCCATTTGTCGCCGCCGGATACCCCTTGTGACCACGGTATTAGACCCTCAACTGCCCACGGCCGCCGCCCGCACCCTCCGCTGGGGCGCTCTGTACGGCTCCGCCCGCGCGTTAGCCTGCGTGACGGCCGCCGAACGGCACTCCGGCCCGGTGCTCGTCGTGACAGCGACGGCCCGGGATGCCGATCGCCTCGCCGACGAGTTGCGGTTCTACGCGGGCGATCGATTGCCGGTTTTGAGTCTGCCGGACTACGAGACCCTGCCCTACGACGTCTTCTCGCCGCACCCGGACATCACCTCGCGGCGCCTCGCGACCCTCGCCGCCCTACCGTCCTTCCGCCGTGGCTTGGTGGTCGTCGCGGTCGACGCCCTGCTCATGCGTTTGCCGCCGGCGCAGTTCGTCGCGCAGCACACTCTTGTCCTCGAAACGGGCCAAGCGCTCGATGTCGAGGCCTTCAAAACGCGCCTGGCCGCCGCGGGCTACGCCGCGGTCTCCCAGGTCGTCGCACCGGGCGAGTTTGCCGTGCGCGGTTCGCTCATCGATCTCTTTCCCATGGGGGCCGAGCAGCCCTACCGGATCGATCTGTTTGACACCGACGTCGAGAGCATCCGTACCTTTGACACGGATTCGCAGCGCTCGGCCGACAAGCTCGAGCGTATTCGGCTATTGCCGGCCCGCGAGTTTGCGTTAACGCCCGAGGCCATCAAAGAGTTCCGGCGCCGCTATCGCCAGCGCTTCGAAGGCGATGTCACGCGCTCGCAGGTCTACAAGAGTTTCAGCGAGGGCATGCCGACGGGCGGCATCGAGTACTACCTCCCGTTGTGCTTCGACCGCCTCGAAACGCTGTTTGAGCATCTGCAGGGCGATGTGATCGTCATCGATGCCTGCGGTATTGAGGCGTCGGCCCGACAGTCGGCCGTCGACATCGCGGAGCGCCACGAACAGCGGCGTCACGACCTGGAGCGCCCCCTGCTCGACCCCGCCGAAGTCTTCCTGACGGCGGACGATCTGAGCCTCGCCCTCGCCGCCCGTTGGCGCGTGCGCCTCAGTGCCGTCAAAGCCGAGCCGATCGAAGCGCAGTTGGCGGGCGAAGCCATCCAAAATTTCGGCGCGGAAACGCCGCCACCGCTGCGCATCGACCCCCGTCGCGAAGACGATACCGGCGCACTCGGCACCTTCTTTAGCACCTTCCCGGGTCGCACACTGCTCGTCGCGGAGTCCGCCGGCCGCCGTGAAGTGCTGCTCGAGTTTTTGCGCCGCCACGACCACGTGCCCAAACCGGTCAGCGGTTGGCAGGAATTCCTCGCCACCGACGCCCGACTGGCCATCGCCGTCAATCCGGCCGTGGGCGGTTTGTACTTGCCGGACGCTGGCCTTGCGCTCATCACCGAAGAACAGCTGTACGGAGAGCGTGCACGTCAGGAGCGGCGGCGCAAACGTGCCGAGCGCGATCCGGAACAGATCCTGCGCGATTTGCGCGATCTCACCCTCGGCGCCCCCGTCGTCCACGAAGAGCACGGCGTCGGTCGATACCAAGGCCTCAAAACGCTCGATATTGACGGTGCCCCGTCCGAGTTCCTCGTCATCGAATACCTCGGTGGCGACAAGCTCTACGTGCCGGTCACCGCCCTAGGCCGCGTCAGTCGTTACACCGGCGCCCCGGCCGAGAGTGCTCCGCTGCACAAACTCGGGGGCGGCGAATGGACGAAGGCCCGCCGCAAGGCCGCCGAGCGAATCCGCGACGTCGCCGCCGAGCTGCTGGACTTGTATGCCCGTCGTGCCGCCCGCGAAGGCACCTCGCTCACGCCCGATGCCCGCGAATACGCCGCTTTCGAAGCCACCTTTCCCTTCGAAGAGACGCACGATCAACTCGAGGCGATCCAAGCGGTCCTCACGGATCTGGCGTCAACGAAGCCGATGGACCGCGTCGTCTGCGGCGACGTGGGCTTCGGTAAGACCGAAGTGGCGATGCGCGCGGCCTTTGCCGCAGTACAAGCCGGCAAACAAGTCGCCGTCCTCGTGCCGACGACGTTGCTGGCGCAGCAGCACTACCAAAACTTCTCCGATCGCTTTGCCGATTGGCCCATCCGCGTCGAGAGCCTGTCGCGGTTCCGCTCGCCGAAGGAATCCAAGGCCGTCCTCGAAGGACTCGAGAACGGCACGGTCGACATTGTGGTCGCGACGCATCGGTTGCTGCAGAAGGGCGTTAAGTTTGCCCGCCTCGGCCTGACGATCATCGACGAAGAGCAGCGCTTTGGTGTCCGCGACAAGGAAAAGCTGAAGGCCCTGCGGGCCGATGTCGATGTCCTGACGCTGACCGCGACCCCGATCCCCCGCACGTTGAACATGGCCATGGGTGGGCTGCGCGATCTGTCGCTGATCACGACGCCGCCTGCCGAACGACTCGCGGTGCAAACCTTCGTCCTGGAGTGGAATGCGGCCACCATCCGCGAAGCCATGCTGCGCGAGATACGCCGGGGTGGCCAGTTGTACTTCTTGCACAATTCGGTGGAGTCCATCGAGCGCCGCGCGGCCGAGATACGCGCGCTCGTTCCGGAAGCCGACGTCCGCATCGGTCACGGCCAGATGCGCGAGCGCGAGCTGGAACAACTCATGCTCGACTTCTATCACCGTCGCTTCAACGTGCTGATGTGCACGACCATCGTCGAGAGCGGTATCGACGTACCGACCGCCAACACGATCATCATTGACCGGGCGGACCGCTTTGGACTCGCGCAATTGCACCAGCTGCGCGGCCGCGTCGGTCGATCGCATCACCGTGCCTTCGCGTACCTGCTCGCACCGGCCAAAGCGGCACTCACGCCGGATGCCGTGCGGCGTCTCGAAGCGATCGAATCGCTCGAGGACTTGGGCGCGGGCTTCGCGTTGGCAACGCACGATTTGGAAATTCGTGGCGCCGGCGAACTGCTTGGCGACGAGCAGAGCGGACAGATTTCCGAAATCGGCTTCGCGATGTACATGGACATGCTCGACCGGGCCATCAAGGCGCTCAAATCCGGCAAGACGCCGGACCTCGAAGCGCCGCTGCACGCGGGCCCCGAGGTGGACGTGCACGCGCCGGCCTTGATCCCCGAGGAGTACATGCCTGACGTGCATCTGCGCCTCGTGCTGTACAAGCGCATTGCGGCCGCCGAAGACGAGACCGCGCTGAACGAACTGACCGGTGAGATGATCGATCGCTTCGGCGATCTGCCCACACCCATCGATACACTGTTTAAGATCACGCGTCTGAAGCTCGCGGCGGCGCGACTCGGCCTCACGCGCATCGACATCGGACCGGGCGGCGGTTTGGTCGAATTCGGGCTCGATCACAAGGTCGAGCCGGCCACGGTCTTGCGCCTCGTGCAGCGCGAGTCGACGCTGTATCGATTAGACGGTCCGAACAAGTTGCGGTTTATCCGCAAGGTTCCGGACGCCGCCGAGCGCATCAAGCTCGGTCACGCGCTCCTGGAACTGCTCGCTGCCCCGCCGCCCGCCCCCACACCGCCGGTTGCAGCGAAACCGAACGCTTCCGGTAAACTGCGCCGATGACGCGACCATTGAATCGTCGGGAAGTGCTTGCAGCGTTGGCCGCGACGTTGAGCGCGCCGTTGGCGTTCGCCGAGACCCCGGCGACCGGCACGCCGCCGCCGGCGGGCAGCGCACGCTATGTCGTGGAAGTCTTGGCGTTCCGCCCACCGGGACCCGTGCCCAAAGCCTATCCCGTTCCCCCACTCGGCCAAGCCCAAACGCTGGCGGGCCGTGTCGATGTGCTCGGCGCCGATCAATACCAGTTGACGGCGGCCAAGGACGCCCTGGTGCGCAAAGGCGGCTACAAGATCCTCAACCACCTGGCGTGGGCCGCCATCGTTCCGCCGAACGGGCGGACCACCGCCCACTGGAATGACCTGCTGGGGGACGAGTCGGGTCCCTTGGCGGGTTCCGTCGCGGTGCAACGCAGCCAATATCTCTTCATGGGGATTGAGCTCGACTACAGCCTCGCGGGCCAGACCTACGGTTTACGGGAAAAGCGTCGCGTGAAATTTGGCGAACGCCATTATTTCGACCACCCCGCGTTCGGCGTCATCGCGCAGATCACGCCGTCGAAGGGCGCTCCGGCCACGGACTGAACCACGCCGGGCCGGTTCACCGGCGACGCCGCGGCCACCGCGACCGTTAGGAGCCGAGGTGGATCGTCAGGACGGACGAGCCGTTACCGAGCGTTGAACTGCTCAAATCGTGTGCGTGATGCCGAATCAATGCCAGCGCGCCGTGCGCCGCCAACTCGTTCACCGGCGCATCCGCCGGCACGCTGCCCGCCGCGACAGGCTCGATCGCTAACGGTTCGCCGGTGAAGGTGAACGTCAGCGACATCTGGCGTCGCTCAATCTCGCAGGTCACTTCATTCGGCGGACGTCGCCCGAGCGCACTGAACAACGACAAGCACTCTTCGGACAATTCGGCGGCACGGACCATGAGCTCACGCGGCAGCCCCTCGTCGAGGGCTTGCGCGGTGATGAAATGGCGCAGTTGCTGATGCAGAGGCCCTAACGACGCGACCAGCGGTAAGCGCGCGACGTGCTTGGGTTCGACCTTGTAGAGCAGCGCCGCCGGATAGCGAATCTCATAGCGCACGATCAACGCGCGCACTGCCACCATCACCAGCCACGCGAACGCCGCGATGATCAGGGATCCGTCAAAGCCCGGGACCCAGAGATGGTTGAGATACGCGCCGGCGGCCAGCAGCAACCCGCCCAAGACCGCGACCTCTTCGAGGATCTGGCCCTGGAAGCTGAGGGGCGCTTTATTGGAGGCGATGTCACGCAGCGCGCCACCGCCCGCGCTGGTAACCGCGGCGCCCAAGGGCGCCCAATACCACGCCAGTCCGGACCCAATACAGATGCACCCACCGGCCGTGGCCATCATGGCGAATCCGAATACATCGGCGTAGCGTTTGATGCGCTGGAACCACGGCATCCGGTCGATTCGGACCCGAGTCGCCGACAGCAGCGAGACGATCACCACGAGGATGAGGATCAGCGCCGGGCGAGTCGGGTTGTGCATGTACTCCGGCGGCAAACGGGCACCGCCAATCAGAAAGTCGCGAATGGTGCCGCCGCCGAGCCCTTGCAGCACGCCGAGGGCGAGTCGGCCCCACAGGTCGTAGCCCTGCTCTACGGCAATTAAAATGGCGTTCAGTGCGTAAATACCAATGCCGACGGTGGTCAGCCAGAAAAACGGCTGACTTTGTACCAATGCCATGATGTGCGCTTCCATGGCGCACAGAGTTACCGCAGCGACGGTGTGAGCGCAAGGCGCAATCGACGGAAAGCCCAACGACGTCGAGACATCGTCATGATTCCCCCTCACCGACGTCAAGATCCGTCAAGCCATTCGATGGCCCAAGCGTGAGTCGATGCGTGGCTACGCGCCGGGCGTGCCGTCGAGCGACAGGTTTGGGCGCGCCTCACGCAATTGCGCCGCCAAGGCATGCGCCGCCTGCCAGCGAGGTAGACCTTGCAGCTCCGATAACGTCGCCGGTACGAGACCCGCTTTGCCGTGCAATCGTGCCAACCGCAGGGACGACACCGGTGACGGGGCGTCGGTGAGACCCTCCAGCACCGCGAGCACCGACGGCCGGTGATTGCACAAGGGCAACATGTCGCAGCCCGCCGCGAGCGCCAGTTTGCAGCGCTCCAACGGTCCGCCGAACGCCGCCGCGCCCGCCATGCTCAAGTCGTCGGTAAACACCGCACCACGAAAATCGGCCTCGCCGCGCAAGATATCGTGCACCCAGCGTCGCGACAGACTGGCCGGCAGCCCATCAACCTGTTCGAAGACGATGTGCGCCATCATGATCGACGGCAACCCGTTCGGAATGAGTCGCTGGTACGGGTACAGATCGCGGTGCAAATCGGCAAACTCACGCCGATCGATGGGTAACGCGACGTGCGAATCCAACGCCACGGCACCGTGCCCGGGATAGTGTTTGGCGGTGGCTGACATGCCGGCGTCCCGCATGCCGTGGATGAGCGCGCTCGCCAGCTCACTGACCACGAGCGCGCGCCGATGAAACGCACGATCGCCGATGACGGTGCTCACGCCGTAATCGAGATCGACGACCGGCGTGAAGGCCAGATCGATATTCATCACGCGCAGTTCCGCTGCGAGCACCCAGCCCATCTCCCGCGCGGCGTGCAGCCCCGCCGCCCGGTCGGCGTCGTATTCGTGGCCAAGACGCCGCATGGTCGGGATGAGCGTAAAACCCGGCCGGAATCGCTGCACGCGCCCGCCTTCGTGATCGACGGCCACCAAGAGCGGCGGTCGACGCAAGGCGCGGATCTCGTTCACCAGCGCCGCCAGTTGCTCCGGCGAGTCGTAATTGCGCGTGAACAGGATCACGCCACCCACGAGCGGATGCTCAAGGACGTCCCGGTCCTCCGGCAACAGCGACCGGCCGGCCACGTCGACCATGAGACTGCCAAGACTCACGGGTTTCTCTCAAACACCGCAATGGACTCCACGTGAGCCGTGTGCGGAAACATGTTCATGATGCCCGCCGAGACGAGTCGATACCCGTGCTCGTGGACCAACAGACCCGCGTCTCGCGCCAGGCTGCCCGGATGGCACGACACGTACACGATCCGACGGGGCTTCATTTTCGCAATCGTCGGTAACATCTCCACCGACCCGGCCCGCGGCGGATCCAACAGTACGAGATCGTATTTCTCTCGCGACCAAATCTCGTCGGCCACGGGCTTAAAGAGATCCGCCACCGCGAAGCGCACGTTGGTCAGACCGTTCAGCTCTGCGTTGCGACGCGCACGGGCCACGAGGCCATCATCGCCCTCGACGCCGACAACGTGAATGGAGCGCCGCGCGAGCGGCAGCGTGAAGTTGCCGAGTCCGCAGTACAGATCAAGGACACGATCACCCGGCTGTGGATCCAATAAATCAATCGCGTGCTGGATCATGCGTTGATTGAGCGCGGCGTTGACTTGCACAAAGTCCAGCGGTTGAAACTCGAGACGCAGATCGAAATCCGGCAGCGTGTAATCCAACGGCACGGCCATCGGATCGATCGGTGCGGCCGTTTGGACGCCACCCGGCTGCAGCCAGAACGACAGCCCGCGTTGCGCACCGAAACTGCGCAGCACCTCGACGTCCGCCTCGGAGGGCGTCGACATGACGCGCACGACGAGTACCGTCGTGCGCTCGCCGATCGCAATCTCGATCTGCGGAACATCGGCGGCCATCGACAACTGGCTGATGAGGGCACCGAGTTCGTCTACCAAGGGACCGATCGGTTCCGCCAGTACCGCGCAGGCGCGGACATTGGCCAATAACGCGGAATGGCGTTCACGAAAGCCGATAATGGCTCGTCCGCTCTTCGGCAGCACCCGCACGCCGAGGCGGGCTTTACGACGGTACGCCAGCCACGGCCCATCGAGCGGCTCCAACCACTGCGTCGGCTCCACTTTTCCGATCCGCATCAGCTCGCTCTGCAGCTGCGCGTGCTTGGCGCGCAATTGTGCGCTCGGTTCCAGGTGCTGTAACGCACATCCGCCGCAACGATCGTAGTGCGCGCAGGGCGCCTCCACGCGATCGGGACTGGCGGTCACGACCGACGTCAGCTCCGCCTCGTCGTGCCGCGACCGTCGTTTGTTGCGCACCACTTGGACGGTCTCGCCGGGCAACGCGCCCGCGACAAACATCGCTTTGCCGTTGTGGCGTGCAACGCCACGTCCGTCGTGCGAGAGATCGACGATGTCGACGTCAAAGGGGGCTTTCATGCGCGCGCTCCTTCCGCTTTTTCCAGGACGGCAACGGCGACTATCAGACCCTGTTCGTCCGTCAACGTAATATGCCCGGTACCGGCACCCAACTCTGCGGCGCGCCGCGCGCCCCGCTCGCTCCACACGACCTCGGGCCGGCCCCACGCATTGGCGATGACGCCGCAATCGCGGACCCACATGCCGTGCGCAAATCCGGTGCCCAAGGCCTTCACAATGGCTTCCTTCGCCGCAAACCGCTGCGCCAAAAAGCGCACCTGCCGAGCCTCACGGACCGGCAGACGATCGAAGACCGCCACCTCGGCCGGCATCAGTATGCGTTCCACAAAATGCCGGCCGAATCGCCGGTAACTGTCGGCGATACGGTCAACGGCGACGAGGTCGGTCCCGATGCCAAAAATCAACGACGCGCCTCCATCATCAAGCGCTTCATTTCGCGAACCGCCGGATCCAGACCCATGAAGATGGCGCGCGCGATAATCGCAAAACCAATGTTCAGTTCGGTGATCTGCGGCAATGCCGCCACCGGCTGCACGTTGTGGTAGTCGAGACCGTGTCCGGCGTTGACCACAAGGCCGAGCGCATCGGCGCCTTCCGCCGCGACGCTCAGCCGTCCCAGTTCGCTCGCTCGGGCGGAACCCGTGGCGTCGGCGTAGGCCCCGGTGTGCAGCTCAATGACCGGCGCACCGATCGCGGCCGCGGCTTCGATTTGGCGCAGATCCGGATCGATGAACAGCGACACCCGAATGCCCGCCTCGCGCAGGCGCGCGACCGCTTGGGCCAGCTTCTCGCCACCGCCCAGCACGTCGAGTCCACCCTCGGTGGTGACTTCGGTGCGCTTTTCCGGGACGAGGCAGACGTCAGACGGTCGGATGCGTTCGGCAATGGCGATCATTTCGTCGGTCGCTGCCATTTCCAAGTTCATGTGCGTCGTCAGGCTCATGGCGAAACGCTCAACGTCTCGGTCCACGATGTGGCGGCGGTCCTCCCGCAGGTGCAGCGTGATGCTGTCCGCACCCGCCTGTTCGGCGACCAAGGCGGCCAACAACGGATCGGGAAACCGCGCCCGCCGCGCCTGCCGTACGGTTGCGACGTGATCAATATTGACGCCAAGGGCAATCGCGCCTCGGTAACTTTGCAGTGCCATCGTCATCCCTCCGGCGAGCTGGGCCGGGCTTTCACCGCCCGCGCAACCCGCCTACTAGTCAATTCACGGCCTTCGAGCGCCGACTCGAGCGCTGCGCCCAATAAGCGACGGGCAACGCCCAACTGGGCCTCCCCCTGCAACGCCTCCGCCGCCAGCGCCAACAGATCGGCGCCCGATACGGCGGCCGAGTGTGTGGAGGCGACGCGCGCCAAGACACCGCGGCTGGGGTCGACATGATAGTACGAGCCGGGTTCGACGCTGTCGTCGCCGCCGAGGCAGTGGGTGTAGTCGATACCGAAACCGAGGGCGTCCAAGAGTCGCTTTTCGAACACGCGCAGCGTCTCCCGCTCCGTCGCCACCTGCCCGAGTCGCTGCAGCGCGCCGGCGTAGGCTTCAAACACCTCGGGAAACGGGTCTTCCCGCGCCAACAGTTTGAGCAACAACTCGTTCAAGTAAAAAGCGCTCATGAGACACGCCGGTGCCACCGGGGACACCACATCCGGCGCTTCGGCCGCGACCAAGGTGCCGCCGTCGCCCGACCCCTGCCAGGTCAGCAGGATCGGGACGAAGGGTCGCAGCACGGCCGCCAGACCACTGCCCGGGCGTCGCACACCCTTGGCAAATAACGCGATGCGCCCGTGATCGCGGGTATAGAACTCAATAATCCGACTGGAATCGCGCCAGTCGCGCTGGTGCAGCAGGAACGCCGGCTCGAGGTCGACCCGACGGCCGCGCCCAGGCGTCATCTCAGCCTTCGTACCCGTCGTAACCGAAGGAACGCAGCGCGTTGGCGCTGTCTGCCCAATTCTCCTTGACCTTCACCCACAGCACCAAATGCGTGCGCCGCCCGAACAGGGCGTTCAGGTCGTAGCGGGCGGAGCGGCCCACTTCCTTGAGCAGCGCACCTTTCTCGCCAATCACGATCGCCTTCTGCCCTTCGCGTTCCACCCAAATCACCGCATGGATCTCGACACGACCGTCCTCCGTGTCGGCCATTTGCTCGATTTCCACGGTCAGCCCGTAGGGCAACTCCTGCTGCAAGCGCAAGGTGAGCTTCTCGCGGATGATCTCGGCCGTCCGGAACTTCTCCGAGCGATCGGTAACCTGCTCGGCCGGGAACATCGGCGGTGCTTCGGGCAGATGCCGCGCCAGCACGTCCGGCAGTGCCTGCAGATTGTCCTGCTTGAGGGCCGACAGCGGAATGACGTCCACAAAGGGGTGCATCGCGGACAGATCGGCGATGTACGGCAAGAGCCGTTCACGCGGATGCGCGCGATCCACCTTGTTCACGATCAGTACCGTCGGCAACTCGAGGTTCTTGATCCGCATCAAGACGTTTTCGTCTTCTTCGGTGAAGCGCAGCGCTTCGACCACAAAGGCCACGAGATCGGCGTCGGCCAAGCTTGATGCGGCGGTGCGGTTCATCACCGAGTTCAACATCCGCTTGCCACCGAGGTGCAAGCCCGGCGTATCCACCAGTGCGATCTGGTAATTCGGGCGGTTCAATAGCCCCAGAATGCGGTGCCGCGTGGTCTGCGGCTTCGGTGAGACGATCGACAATTTGCGCTCGAGCAGCGCATTCAGCAGCGTCGATTTGCCCACGTTCGGGCGCCCCACGAGGGCCACAAACCCCGAACGGTGCGTAGCATCAGTCATTCAATGTTTCCTTTGCCAGCGCATCGAGCATCTGCTCGGCCGCCAACTGTTCAGCCCGGCGTCGGCTGGAGCCGGTGCCGCGCGCTTCGATGCCCGATAGGCCCACGCGGCACAGTACCGTAAAGGTACGCGCATGCGGTTCGCCCCGGACCGATTCTTCCGTGTATTCCGGCAATCCGAGCGATCGCCCCTGCAACCACTCCTGCAACCGAGTCTTCGGGTCCTTGGCGGGCGGCGAGAGGCGTATCGCCTGCACGCGCTCGCGCCACAGGCGCTCGATGACCGCCCGCACCGCCTCGATGCCCCCGTCCAAATAAATGAAGCCGAGGACCGCTTCAAAGGCATCGCCTAAGATCGACGGGCGACGAAAGCCACCGGACCGCAATTCACCGGACCCGAGCCGCATTCGCTCGCCGATACTGACCGCCTTACCCACCTCGGACAGCACGTCTCCGCTGACCAAGGCCGCGCGGTAGCGCGTCAAATCGCCTTCGTCCGAATCGCCAAACTCGCGGTACAGCAGGTCCGCCACCACAAACGACAGGACCGCATCGCCGAGAAACTCCAAGCGCTCATTGTCGGCGCCGGTCGCCGAGCGATGCGTCAACGCCCGCTCGAGCAGCGCGCGGTCGCGCGCGCGGTAACCCACCGCGCGAAACAGCCAATCCGCGTCGTTGCCGGGGTGGGTCTTCACGGCGTCCCCGCCTGCGAAAGCGGCGCCATCGCGTGAAAATGAATCACGAGCCCCACATTCCCGACCCACGGCGCCACGGCGTCGTACGTGACGTCGAGCTTGGCTTGCGCAGGGTCCGTCAGCACGTCCACGTCCGCGGCGGTCACGGTGTGCACGTCGCCGCGCTCAAACCCTTGCGCGATCTGCGCACGCAGGCTCGCCGCGTCGGGCGCGCCGCTCGTCGCCGCTTGCGCGAGCGTGGCCACCACACTGCGGTATTCCAGAACCAGCGGCACGACGCGACCGGCCGTGTAGACGGCGAAGCCCAAGAGGCTCATGACAACCAACGCCGACAGCAGGCTCACGCCGCGCGTGCGGTGGCCGGGTGAGCGGATCACGTCGGCACGCTCAGTGCACCGCCATGCCGATACGCGACCACCGCGGCAGGAAATGGGGACCGAAGCTCGCCCAAATACGCACGGCTTTTCCGACGAGATTTTCTTCCGGGACAAAGCCCAGATCCGGGAATCGGCTGTCGGCACTGTTGTCGCGATTGTCGCCCATGAAGAACAAGTGGCCCGGCGGCACGTAGAACACGCCGGTCGGCGCCAACGTCGCATCCGCCGACAATTGCGCCGGCTGCGACGGGTCCACCGGGCATTCGGCGAGGTCACGGGACTCCGTGCACTTGCGATACAGGCGGGCCGGTTCCACCGGGCAATACATGACGCGGTGATCGCCCGCATCCAGATGTTCCGTGCCCTGATGGAAATTCTTATAGCAATCGTCTTCGACGAACGGACCGGCATCGCGGGCCACGGCCTCAACGCCGTTGACCCACACACCGTCGCCCTTGACCTCGATCCGGTCACCCGGCAGTCCGATCAGGCGCTTGATGTAATTGACCGACGGCTCACTGGGCTTGTGAAAGACAATGACGTCGCCCCGCTGCGGGCTGCCGGTTTCCAAGATCTTGGTGTTCAGCACGGGGGCGCGCAGCCCGTAGCTGAACTTGCTCACGAAAATGAAATCGCCGTCGAGGAGCGTGGGCATCATCGAATCGGACGGTATCCGAAAGGGCTCGAAGACGAACGAGCGAATCACCAAGACAAACACAATGACCGGAAAGAACGACTGCGCGTAATCGACCGCAATCGGCATCGGCGCACCCGCCGGTCGCTTGGCTCCGCCGGACACCCGATCGATCAATAGAATGAGACCCGACAGCGCGGCCAACACGACCAGCGCCAACGAGAAATCGTAGATCAGTCCCATGGAACTCATGGCGCGTCCTTATTTATTACCGAGTTGCAGCACCGCGAGGAATGCTTCCTGCGGTATCTCGACGCTGCCGACTTGCTTCATGCGCTTCTTGCCCTCTTTCTGCTTCTCAAGCAGTTTGCGCTTACGGCTGATGTCACCGCCGTAGCACTTGGCCAAGACGTTCTTGCGCATCGCTTTGACCGTGGCTCGCGCCACGACCTGGCTGCCGATAGCGGCTTGTATGGCCACTTCGAACATCTGCCGCGGGATAAGTTCCTGCATCTTGTCGACGAGGTCCCGGCCGCGGTGATACGCGGTATCGCGGTGCACGATCAGGCTTAGCGCATCGACGCGATCGCCGTTGATGAGCACGTCCAGTCGCACGAGGTTGGCCGACTGAAACCGATTGAACTCGTAGTCGAACGAGGCATAGCCGCGGCTCGTGCTCTTCAGGCGGTCGAAGAAATCGAGCACGACGTCCGCCAAGGGCAACTCGTACTGCAGCGACACTTGATTACCGACGTAGATCATCTTCTTTTGCACACCGCGCTTCTCGGTGCACAGCTGCAAGACGCCGCCGACGTGCTCGGGCGGTACGAGGATGTTGGCCGTAATGATCGGCTCGCGCATCTCCTCAATGCGGTCCAACGGCGGCAACTTCGAGGGATTGTCGACGTTGTGGACGACACCGTCGGTGGTGACGATCTCGTAAATGACCGTGGGCGCACTCGTGACGAGATCAAGACCGTACTCACGCTCGAGCCGCTCTTGCACGATTTCCATGTGCAGCAGCCCCAAGAAGCCGATGCGGAAACCGAAACCGAGCGCGGTGGACACTTCCGGCTCGTATTGCAGCGCCGAGTCGTTGAGCCGCAACTTCTGCAGCGCGTCGCGGAACTGCTCGTAATCGTCCGTCGACACGGGAAAGAGGCCGGCGAAGACGCGCGGCTGAACTTTCTTGAAGCCCGGCAAGGCCTCACTGCACTGCATGGATTCCAGCGTGATCGTGTCACCGACTGGCGCGCCATCGATTTCCTTGATGCCGGCAATGACGAACCCGACTTCGCCGGCCGAGAGCTCTTCGCCGTCGACACGCTTCGGCGTGAAGCGGCCGAGACGCGCGCACTCGTGCGAACGCCCGGTCGACCACACGCGAATCTTTTGGCCGCGCTTCAAGGTGCCGTTCATGACGCGCACGAGCGACACGACGCCGACGTAGTTGTCGAACCACGAATCGATGATCAAGGCCTGCAACGGCGCCGTCGGATCCCCTTTGGGTTCCGGGATACGCGCCACAATCGCCTCGAGGAGTTGATCGACGTTCTGGCCGGTCTTGGCCGAGACGCCGACCGCATCGGTCGCATCGATGCCGATGATCTCTTCAATCTCGACCGAGACCCGGCCGATATCGGCCGAGGGCAAGTCGATCTTGTTGATGACCGGCAGAACTTCCAGCCCCTGATCGAGCGCGGTGTAGCAGTTGGCGACCGACTGCGCTTCGACGCCTTGCGCGGCGTCGACCACCAGCAACGCGCCCTCGCACGCGGCCAGCGAGCGCGAGACCTCGTAGGAGAAATCGACATGCCCGGGCGTGTCGATAAAGTTGAGCTGGTAGTCGACCCCGTTTTGGGCCACGTACCGGAGCGTGACACTTTGGGCTTTGATGGTGATCCCGCGCTCACGCTCGAGATCCATCGAGTCGAGTACCTGTTCCTGCATCTCGCGCTGCTGCAAACCGCCGCAGAGCTGAATGAGACGGTCGGCCAGGGTGCTCTTCCCATGGTCAACGTGGGCGATGATCGAAAAATTGCGGATGTTCGGCATTCGGCGCGTCGGGTCCTGCCGGCACCACAGGAGGCCGGTCGAATCAACGGATTATAGCAGCCCGCGCAGCCCCGTCCGGAACCTAAGCACGTCCCCAGAGCCGTTCCAGGGTCACGAGGTCCAGATGCCCAAAGCAGACGGTCTCGCCGGAGAGGTCCACCAACGGGACCTTGAGGCCGTAGCGGCGTGCCAATACGGGATCACTGTCCACGTCCACGACGCTGAGCGGGACGCCGCGCTGCGCCGCCCACGGTTGCAGTTCTGCGAGCAATTCCTCGCACAGCGGACACTCCTCGCGGCTGTAGACCGTGAGCGCTTTCACGGGCGGTGCGGGGCGTGGGCGCCGGCGCGGCGCGCAGGCGCCAGCGGCGGAAGGGGTTGGGTCTCGCGCAGATCCACTCGAGCGCCGGCCACGGGGGTCACCGACGCCGCCAAAAACTCGACCGTGGCCGCCGGCACTTCACCCACGGCCGTCACTTGATGACCGGCCACCAACCGGGAGTACGCGTACGCGGATCCGAAACGCCCCTCCCCCTCAACGGCCTGTCGCGGGGGTGCCGGGGGTTCTTCGATGAACACGGATACCGTGGCCAACCCGTCGGAAATCAGCAGATGCGTCGACGGGGCGCCGGTACCTGCCAAGCGCTCCACCGTGCGCGAGCGGATCCGATAACCGGGCGGCAATCGACTGACGGTCCAGTCATCGGCGTGGCCGGTGGCGTCCGAGCCTTCCGGCCGGTCGCGGACGATCGCGTAATGGGTGGTGTCGATTGAGGGACGGAACGCCGCATCGGGCAACACCGCACTCAGATCCAGCGCCGTGAAGACCACTTGCTCGAGCACCTGCCCGGCGGGGTCGGTCAAATCCGTCCGCAACGGCATGTGCGTCGCTTCGTCGATCCACAGGCGGTAACCGAAGCGGTACCGATCCCTCGGAATCACCGCGATCACGCGGGCCGGCCGGTTCAGGACGCGAGCCATGCCCGCAAACTCGACGCGATACAGCGACTCGACGTCGGCCTCGAACGTCGGCACCACGCCGAGCAGCGAGCCGGCGGCCGGCGCGGCTTCCTGCAGCACGACGCCCTGATCCGGCAAGATCACTTGCATCTCATCGTCGTGACGGACCACCTCGCGGCGGGCGGCCCCTAAGCCGACCAAGCGCTCGGTGACCTGACCGTCGCGGACCCGGTGCAGTATCCGCAGCTTTTCGACCGGCCCGTTCCCCAAATGCAGAAACTCGCCCGCGTAGGACTGCCCGGCGAGGGCCTCGGTCATCTGGCTCAGCCAACGACGGGCTTCGGGTTCGGCGCACGCCACGCCGATCGCGCCGAGGAACCCACAGGCTCCGGCGATCCAGGCTCGGCAGACCGCCGCACGGCTCATGGCTGGGTCATCTCCTCGGGCGCAGGGTCGGCGACCAAATGGATCAACGCATCACGCCCGCCGAGGGCCCCGCTCATGCGCGCGTGCGCGGCCACGTAATTGGCCAAGGTCGCGCCGCTGATGGGACGCAATTGGGCGGGACCTGCCGCGGGCGTCACATAACTGGCCGGTTCGACCGGCGTTGGCAGCACCGCGGGCGACTCCGCCGCGCTCACCGGCGCCGCCGCCGGGACACTGACGCTCGCCACTTGAGGTACGGTCGACCCCGCCGCACCGCGCGGATCGCGCGCCACCAACAACACGGCGAGCGCCCCGACCGCCGCGGCGAGACCGAAGCCGGCAACGGGGCGCAGCGCCGAGAAACGGCGCGATCGGCGCGCCGGCGCGCTGGCACGCGTCGGCGTCGCGTCCGCGGCGACCGCCATCGGGGCCGTGTTCGGTTCGTCGGCCACCGCCGCACAAATTCGGCGCGCGAGGTCGGTGTGGGACCGTGCCCGTGCACGCTCGCCCCGCAGGCTGTCGCCGATGGCTTGATAGCGGGCATAGCGCCGCGCAAGCTCCGGCTCACGCTCCATACGCTTCAGTAACAGCGCGGTTTCTTCGGGCGCTAATTCGCCGTCGATGAGCGCCGAGAGCTGTTCGTTCACTAGGTCGGTCATGACCATTCCTTCGCACGTGAATACTGTGAGTCGAGGGTCATCTCACAGGTCCTCGCGGCCGAGGCCGCCATCAAAAATAGGTCGCAAGCGCCGATCGATGGCCTCGCGGGCACGGAAAATCCGCGAGCGCACCGTGCCCACGGGGCAGTCCATCGACTCGGCAATTTCTTCGTAGGACAGTCCGTCGATTTCCCGCAAGACAATGGCGGTGCGCAGATCTTCCGGCAGATCCGCCATGGCGTGATTGACGGTCTGACGGATTTCTTCCGTCATCGCCAGCTGTTCGGGTGTTTCGCCGTCGGTCAGGCGGGCTTCAAGATCGCCCTGCTCCGGATCCTGAACGTCGATGTCGTAACTGACCGGTCGTCGCTTACTGGACACGAGTGCGTTCTTTGCCGTGTTGATCGCGATTCGATAGATCCAGGTGTAAAAGGCACTGTCGCCTCGAAACGACCCGATCGCCCGAAAGGCCTTGATAAACGCCTCCTGAACGACGTCCTCCGCTTCCATCGGATCCCGGATGTAGCGCAAGACGAGTTTCAGGACCTTTTGCTGATACCGCAGCACCAGCACGTCGAAGGCGGACCGTTCCCCCCGCTGGACCCGCTGGACTAGCGCGAGATCGCTTTGTTCTGGCGTCAAGTCTCAGGCTCCCCGGGACGACGGTCCGCCGTCCTCCGCCTCATTGACCGCGGCGGTGGGAGAAAGTTCAGTCACAGCGGTGAATCGATCGATCAGGCGATCGAAGGCCTCCGACGGGCTCACCGCCCGACGGAGACACAAATCATAAATTTCCGGGTCCGGGAGCTCGAGGAAGGCCTCGAAGGCCGCTTGCTCCGCCGCTCCGGCCACCGGCCAGCGCTCGGCGAGGTAGCGCGCCAAGAGCACGTCGAGCTCGCGCATACCCCGTCGGCAGCGCCACTTCAGGCGATTCTGAACGGGGTCTGCTGTCACGATCAGATCGTGCGCGCGACCAAGAGCTTCTTGATCTCCGCGATCGCTTTGCCGGGTGCGAGATCCTTCGGGCACGCTTCCACACAATTCATGATCGTATGACACCGGTACAGGCGGAACGAATCATCCAGGAAGTCCAACCGTTCGCCCGTTGCCTCGTCACGCGAATCGATGATCCAGCGGTACGACGCCAACAGCGCCGCCGGACCCAAATAACGCTCCGGATTCCACCAGTAACTCGGGCAACTCGTCGAGCAGCAGGCGCACAGAATGCAGGCCGACGGACGGTCGATCTTTTCCTGTTCTTCCTTGCTCTGAATGCGCTCGTGGTCCGGTGGTGCCGGCGTACGCGTCTGCAGCCACGGCTTCACGGCCGCGTACTGCGCGTAGAAATTGGTCAGATCCGGAACCAAGTCTTTAACCACCGGCATATGCGGGAGGGGGAAGATTTTCACGTCCCCTTTCACGTCGGCGATGGACTTGGTGCACGCGAGCGTGTTCTTGCCGTCGATATTCATCGCGCAGCTGCCGCAAATGCCCTCACGGCACGAACGACGGAACGTCAGCGTCGGATCCAATTCGTTCTTAATCTTGATCAGTGCGTCCAACACCATCGGTCCACAGCGATCGAGATCCACCTCGTAGCGATCGACGCGAGGCTTCTGACCCGAATCCGGGTCAAAGCGGTAGATCTTGAACGCTTTGACGCGACCGGCGCCCGATGCCGCCGGGTAGGTGCGTCCCGGGACCTCGTTGAAGCGCGAATTGGCTGGCAGGGAAAAATCGGCCATGCGGGTATCTCGCTCTAAAATCAGTAGGTCCGCGCCTTGGGCGGGATCGGTTCGACGTCGTTCGTCAACGTGTTCATGTGCACCGGTCGATAATCGATGCGTACCGAACCGTCGGTGCCCACCCACGCCAACGTGTGCTTCTGCCACTCACTGTCGTCGCGGTTGGGGAAATCTTCGCGCGCGTGCGCGCCGCGACTCTCGGTCCGGTTGGCCGCCGAACGGATCGTCGCGGTCGCCTGGAGCAAGAGATTTTCGAGTTCCATCGTCTCGACCAGATCCGTGTTCCAAATCAGTGAGCGGTCGGTGATACCGACGTCACTGAAGGAGGCAAAGGTCTGGGCCAACTTTTCACAGCCCTCGTTCAGGGTGTCGCCCGTGCGGAACACGGCGGCATCCGACTGCATGATCTTCTGCATTTCGAGGCGGATTTCCGCCGTCGGACGCGACCCGTTGGCATTCCGCAGGCGATCCAACCGCGCGATGATCGGTTCGCTGGAGTTCGCGGCCAGCGGCGCGTGCGGCGTATCGGGCTTGACGACCTCGGCCGCACGACGCGCGGCGGCGCGCCCGAAGACCACGAGGTCGAGCAGCGAGTTGGAGCCCAGACGATTCGCTCCGTGCACCGACACGCACGCCGCCTCGCCGACGGCGAAGAGACCGGGGACGACCGAATCCGGATTACCGTCCTTCAGCGTGACGACTTCCCCGTACACGTTGGTTGGGACACCGCCCATGTTGTAGTGCACGGTCGGCAAGACCGGGATCGGTTCCTTCGTGACGTCAACGCCGGCGAAGATGCGTGCCGTCTCCGCGATACCGGGCAGCCGTTCGTGAATCACGGCCGGGCCCAGGTGCTCGAGATGCAGATGGATGTGATCGGCGTGTTCGCCGACACCGCGGCCCTCGCGGATCTCGACGGTCATCGACCGGGAGACAACGTCGCGGCTGGCGAGATCCTTGGCGTTCGGCGCGTAGCGCTCCATGAAGCGCTCGCCGCGCGAGTTGGTGAGGTAACCGCCCTCGCCGCGCGACCCCTCGGTGATGAGGCAGCCGGAGCCGTAAATGCCGGTGGGATGGAACTGTACGAATTCCATGTCCTGCAGCGGCAAGCCGGCACGCGCCACCATGCCACCGCCGTCGCCGGTGCAGGTGTGCGCCGACGTGCACGAAAAGTAGGCTCGCCCGTAACCGCCGGTGGCCAGAATCACGGCGTGCGCCCGGAACCGGTGCAACTCGCCCGTCGCCATGTCCAAGGCGATCACGCCCCGGCACGCGCCGTTTTCCATGATCAGGTCGAGCGCGAAGTATTCGATGAAGAACGTCGCATCGTGTTTCAGCGACTGCTGGTACAGCGTGTGCAACATGGCGTGACCGGTGCGATCCGCCGCGGCGCACGTCCGCTGGGCGATGCCCTTACCGTATTCGGTGGTCATGCCACCGAACGGACGCTGGTAAATGCGACCGTCTTCGGTGCGCGAGAACGGCACACCGTAATGCTCCAGTTCGATGACCGCGCTCGGCGCCTCTTTGGTCATGTACTCAATGGCATCCTGATCGCCGAGCCAGTCCGAACCCTTGATGGTGTCGTAGAAGTGATAGCGCCAGTTGTCGCCGTCGCCCATGTTGCCGAGCGCCGCCGAGATGCCGCCTTGCGCTGCCACGGTGTGGCTGCGCGTTGGGAAGACCTTGGTCACGCCGGCCACTTTGAGCCCAGACTCGGCGAGCCCGAAAATGGCGCGCAGACCCGCACCGCCGGCGCCTACGACCACGACGTCGTAGGTATGGTCAATCATTTGGTAACCGCTCATGCCGCGCTCCCAAGCGCTACTTTAAGCACCGACAACACCGCGTAGGCCGCGAGCAACCAGTGCACAAACTGCGTCACGATGAGCGCAGCCAATTTCTTACCCTTGGACGGGACGTAATCTTCGATGATGACCGTAATCCCTGCTGCCGAGTGGTGCGCGACGGTGATCATCAGCAACGCGGTCAGCACCGCATTCAGCGGCCGCGCCAACGTGGCGTGCACGGTCGCGTAGTGATAATCCGGCAGCGTCAGCAACGTGATCACAAACCACGGGCCGAGCAGCGCCAGCGCAATGGACGTGACTTTCTGCATCCACCAGTGGTGGGTGCCGCTGTGGCCACCGAGGCCGAGTATCGTTCCGAGCGGAGATTTGGTCTTCACGGCAGCACCCTCAGCGGAAAATGGCCCAGATGCTGATGGCGCTCAGCACGACAATCACAACGACGGCGATGCGGCCACTGCGACGCGCCTCGGCGCGCTCAAGCCCGATGCCGGCGTCCCAGCGCAGGTGACGCAACCCGGTGGTGAAGTGGTACCAAAAGCCCGTGACCGCCGCCGCGAAGATCACCTTCCCGACGATCGATCCCAGCAAGCCCGCGGCCACGGCGTAACACTCGGGTCCGGACGCCAGCGCCCCAAGTACGCCGACCAGCGCCACAAACGCGGCCGACAAGGCCATCCCCGATATCCGGTGGCCGCCCGAGAGCACCATCGTGTACTCGAGTTTGTATACCTGCAGATGGGGCGATAGCGGGCGTTCGCGGGTCTTCATCGGCTCAGATCCTTCTGCGTCACGGATCCGGAACCCTGCCCGGACCGCCAACGCGTTATGGGCTCAGAAATCGACGCAGCGTCCGGCGCGTTCCCAGTCTCCAAATCGAGTGGGCTCCGGACCTGCGCGTCCGCCGAACTCCGCAGCCCGTTCGGCGCTCGGCGGCGCCTCGACCGGCGCGGCCGCGTGCGGGTCGGGAACGACCACGGACTCAACCGACACGGACGGCTCAGGGTTCGACATGGCCACGATTGTGCCACAGCGTGCGCAGTGCAACAAATCGCCAAGTAATTGATTGCTCTGTCCTATACAACGAAACTTTCGCCAACTTCGGTATCCTGTTTCGGTTCCTCGACAGGGGTATCCCATGATCGCCGCGACCGACCGTACACCCGCACCCGATAGCCTGGCCGTCTTGGCGCTGACCGGGCCGGATGCCGTCAGTTTTCTGCAGGGTCAGTGCACGCAGGATTTGCGCGCCTTGCTCGTCGGTCAGGCCACCCTGGCCGCCATTCTCTCCGCGCAGGGAAGGATCCTCGCATTGCCGTGGGTCGGCCGCAGTGCCGACGGCCTGCGCTGCTTGCTCCCCACCGATCTGGTTGCCGGCCTGCAAAGCCATCTCGCCCGCTACGTACTGCGAGCCAAAGTGACCCTCTCACGGGACGATGCGACGGCCGAGGACCTCGTCGCGCCGCAACAGGCGCGCGCCGCGAGCGCCGCGGCACCTTGGGATTTGGCGGGCATTGAGTGCGGCATTCCGGAGGTGGTGGCGGCGTCCTCGGGCGAATGGATCCCGCAGATGCTGAACCTCGATCTCCTGAACGCCGTGAGCTTTGAGAAAGGCTGCTACACGGGCCAAGAAATCGTCGCTCGGACCCAGCATTTGGGGCGTATCAAGCGCCGCCTGTTCCGCTACCGCCTGGAGGGCCCGGCCCCCACGCCGTTAGACGACCTGTTTAGCGCAGACGGCAAGGTCGGCGAAATAGTCTGCGCGGCAGCCAACGGCACTGCCGCGGAGTGCCTCGCGGTGGTCGGGCTCGAGGCACGCGACCGCCCGCTCACGCTGGCCGACGGGCGCGTCTGCCAGCCCGCGCCCCTGCCCTACACGGTTCCCTGAGCGCTCAGGTCTCCGGCTTCATCTGCGGGAATAACAAGACGTCGCGAATCGACGGTGAGTTCGTGTAGAGCATCACCAGCCGATCGATGCCGATGCCAAGGCCCGCGGTCGGCGGCAGTCCGTACTCCAACGCACGCACGTAGTCGGCGTCGTAGTACATGGCTTCCTCGTCGCCGGCATCCTTGCGCTCGACCTGCGCACGGAAACGCGCCGCTTGATCCTCGGCGTCGTTGAGCTCCGAGAACCCGTTGGCCAACTCGCGTCCGCCCACAAAAAACTCGAAGCGGTCGGTGATGAACGGATCCGCATCGTTGCAGCGCGAGAGCGGCGACACTTCCGTCGGATAGGCGTACACAAAGGTCGGCTGCACGAGGGTGTGCTCGCCGGTCTGATCGAAAATCTCAATCTGCAACTTACCGGCGCCGTCCCCGGGCAGATACTTGGCACCGAGTCCGTCGAGTACCGACCGCAGGTACGGCACATCGCGGAGGCGCGACCGATCCAGCGTCGGGTTGCATTCCATGATGATGTCTTCCACCGACACGCGGCGGAACGGCCCGTCAAGCCGAATGGTCGTGCCTTGATACACCACCTGCCGCTCGCCGAGCACTGCGTCCGCGAGACCCGTGAAGAGGCGCTCCACGAGATCCATCAAATCGTGGTAATCGGCGTAGGCCCAGTACAACTCCATCATCGTGAACTCGGGGTTATGCCGTGTCGACAACCCTTCGTTACGGAAGTTGCGGTTGATCTCGTACACGCGTTCGAAGCCACCGACCACCAAGCGCTTGAGATACAACTCGGGCGCGATCCGCAGATACATGTCGATGTCGAGGGCGTTGTGGTGCGTCTTGAAAGGACGAGCCACCGCGCCACCCGGGATCGGTTGCATCATGGGGGTCTCGACCTCCATGAAATTCGATGCGTCCAAAAAGCTCCGGATGAATCGCACGATCTGGGTGCGCGTCTGGAAGGTCTTGCGGCTCTCGGGATTCACGATCAAATCGACGTAGCGCATGCGGTAGCGGGACTCAGTGTCCGTCAGACCGTGCCACTTGTCGGGCAGCGGGCGCAGCGACTTGGTCAGTAACCGCAGCTCGTCCGCCTTCACGGACAGCTCACCGGTGCGCGTGCGCATCAGCAGACCCGACGCCGCCACGATGTCGCCGACGTCCCACGTTTTGAACGCGGTGTACGCATCGCCGAGCAGGTTGGCTTGGAGAAACAGCTGAATCTCGCCCGAGCCATCGACGAGTCGGACGAAACTGGATTTGCCCATGTCGCGCTTGGCCAACATACGGCCCGCGACGCGAACGCGCATCGGATGGGCGTCGAACCACGCCGCTTCCTTACCCTCGAACGTCGTCTGCAAGTCGCCGGCGTGGGCATCGCGGCGGAAATCGTTCGGAAACGCGACGCCCTGGTCGCGCAGCGCGGCCAGTTTGGCGCGGCGCTCGGCGATGAGCTTGTTGTCGTCGCTCGCCGGCAGCGCCGTCTCGTTCGATGCGTCAGTCTCGTTCGCGCTCATCGTCACAGTCCCTGCTTCAGGCTGGCTTCCATGAAGGGATCGAGCCCTCCATCCAGCACAGCGGTGGTATTACCGATTTCGACATTGGTGCGCAGATCCTTGATACGCGCCTGGTCGAGCACGTACGAGCGAATCTGATTGCCCCAAGACACGTCGGACTTCGAGTCTTCGAGCACTTTGGCGGCGGCGTTACGCTTGTTGAACTCCAACTCGTACAGTTTCGCCTTGAGCATTTTCATCGCGGCGGAGCGATTCTTGTGCTGGCTGCGCTCCATCTGGCACGCCACGACAATCCCCGTGGGCACGTGCTTGATGCGAATCGCCGACTCGGTCTTGTTGACGTGCTGACCGCCGGCGCCACTGGAGCGATAGGTGTCCACCTCGAGGTCTGCAGGGTTGACGTCGATGTTGATGTCGTCATCGACTTCCGGCGACACGAACACCGAAGCAAACGAGGTGTGACGACGGTTGCCCGAGTCGAACGGCGACTTGCGGACGAGACGGTGCACGCCGGTCTCGGTGCGTAACCAACCGTAGGCAAAGCGACCGTCGATCTTCAGCGAACAGCCCTTGATACCGGCGACTTCGCCGTCGCTCTGATCGAGAATCTCGTACGTGAAGCCGTGCTGATCGGCCCACTTGCAATACATGCGCAAGAGCATCGACGCCCAATCCTGCGCCTCCGTGCCACCGGCGCCCGCTTGGATGTCCAAGAAGGCATTGCTCGGGTCCATCTGGCCGGGGAACATGCGCTGGAATTCAAAATCTTTGACGTCCCGCTCGAGCGCGTCCGCGTCGGCTTCGACGCCCTGGATGGCGGAGACTTCGCCTTCCATTTCGGCGAGTTCCAACAACTCCAGCGCGCCCAAAATATTGTCGCGTACGCGATCCAATCGGGTGGTGACGGCCTCCAGCTGCGAGCGCTCTTTGCCGAGTGCCTGCGCTTTCTCCGGCGAATCCCAGATCTTCGGATCTTCTAATTCGCGACTGACTTCCGCGAGCCGCTCGCTCTTGCGATCGTATTCAAAGATACCCCCTTAAGGACTCGAGGCGTTCCTCAAGATCCTTCAGTTGGCGGCGAATGGGGCCGGAAAGTTGCGAAACATCGACGGTCATGATGAAACCGAGTCTGTAAAGATTAGCCGCGAATCATAGCATGCGGGTCGTCTCAATCGGCTCCAGGTACTCGACCAGCAGTTGCGGGCGCCGCAGCCCTTGCCAGTCGTTCACATCCAAGCGATACACCGCCCGCACCGTCGCGTCACGCGGCGGCGCATAGGCGCCCGGTTTCGTGACCCAATGAAAGGCGATCGCCTCGACGGGCGGCGTCCGCGGTCCCGCGGACAGGGTCATCTTCAGGTGGGCCTCTTTGAGGACGCGCACATCCCGGACCCGAAATTCGCCATCGAACACCGGTTCGGGGAATCCCGACCCAAAGGGGCCCGCCGCGCGCAGACGATCGGCGGTCTCCACGTTCAGGTAGGCCGGTTCCAGCTCCCCGTCGGTGTACAGCACACCCTCCAGCATCCCCGGCTCCGCCCGGGCCGCCACCGCCCGCTCGAACGCGCTCGCGAAGCGTTCGACGTTCGCCGGCGCCAAGGACAGGCCGGCCGCCATGGCATGGCCGCCGAAGCGGTCGATCAGGCCCGGGTGCGCCGAGGAGACCGCTTCCAGCGCATCGCGCACGTGGATGCCGGGCACGGATCGGGCCGAACCGCGCAGCAACCCGTCGGCGGCCGCGGCAAAGACGACGACCGGACGGTGGACCAGGTCCTTGATACGACCGGCCACGAGCCCGACCACGCCGGCGTGCCACCCGGGGTCGTACAACGTCAGAGCGGCCGGCGGCGTCACGCCCGGCTCGTGCAGGTGCAGTCGCTCGACGATCGCGATCGCCTCGTCCTGGGTCTCCGCCTGAACGGTCCGCCGCTCGCGATTGATGGTGTCCAACTCGCCCGCGAGCGCCTCCGCACGGCTCGGGTCGTCGGTGAGCAGACACTCGATGCCGATCCGCATGTCATCGAGGCGCCCGGCCGCGTTCAGCCGTGGCCCGATCATGAAGCCGAGATCCGAGGGCGATGCGGATTCCAGGGTCCGTCCGGCTTTGCGCGCGAGCGCTTTGATCCCCAGCACCGTCTGACCTGCCCGCATCCGGCGCAGACCGACGTCAACCAATATTCGGTTGTTGCGATCGAGTGGCACCACGTCGGCGACGGTACCCAGCGCGACGAGATCCACGAACTGGGCGACGAGGCCCCACGGCTTGCCGAGGCGTTGCGCCACCGCGATCAAGACGTAGAACGCGACCCCGACGCCAGCCAGGGCACGACTGGCAAAGGGACTGGCCACCAAATTCGGGTTCACGATGACCGTTGCGGCCGGCAACGTCGGCCCCGGCAAATGATGGTCCGTGACCAAGACGTCGATCCCGGCGGCACGCACGAGATCGACGCCCTCGTGGCTGGATACGCCGTTGTCGACGGTGATGAGCAAGGACGGGGCGAGCGCAATGGCCTCGGCCGCGATCCCGGGCGTGAGTCCGTAGCCGTACTTCGATCGGTCCGGCACCAGGTAGTCGACCGCCGTGTGACCGAGCGCGCGCAAGGCGCGCACCACGAGCGCGGTCGCCGTTGCGCCGTCCGCATCGTAGTCGCCGACCACCAGAATCGAGCCGCCCGACGCCATGTGCCGCGCGATCAGATCGGCCGCAACGTCCACGGACGGCAAACTGGAGACGCGTTCCAGACCTTTGATGTCGTAGTCGCGCACCTCCTCCACGCGCTGTACGCCGCGCGCGGCGTACAAACGGGCCAACAACGGATCGAGATCGCCCCCGAGATCCACCGCGGGCACGGCACGGCGCCGAATGGGTCGCCTCATGCCAGACACTCCCACCACGGAAGCACGCGCCGATAAAACCGCCAACGCTGCCGCGCGGTCACCGTGTAGACCCGGCCGGCCACGTGGATGTCGGCCGACAGCACTTCGCCGTCCCCCAGTCGTGACCGTAAGGGAATCGCCCACTGCCGGTCGGCGTCGGCAAATCCCCGCCCCGTCGTGAGCAGGTCAGCGACCGTCCAGACGTCGACCGCCGCGCCCTCGTCCGTGTCGGACCCCAGTGCCGCCCGCAAGAACGGATCGGCCCCCAACAGACGGGGCGAGCGCACGGCCGGCACGACGGCCGAGGTCCCCTCGCCCCACGGGTGAAAGGCGTGGACTGTGCGTCCGTCGACACCGCGCAGCCCGCGCGCGTGCAGCCACAACTCAAACTCTCCTCCGAGCTGCGCCAAGCGCCGGGCGTCCGCCCCCTGCGCGGCCCCGACAGCGAGGTCGAGGCCCGCTAACAGGCCGGGATCGTGGGTGGCGACGGCCGTCGGGCCGCGCAGGCCGACGAGCAGCACCGCACCCACCGCGCGGAACTCAAGGTCGGAATCCGGGAAATCGCGCGCCAAGGCAGCGGCCGTCTGCCACGCCGTGGCCTCGTCGAGGACCACCGGGCCGGCCGCGTGATAATTCACCGTCGCCAGACCTGCAACCAGATGCATGGGCGCGAGCACAAACCACGTGTGCGCATCGACCGGTAGGCCCTGCTGTGCCGCCAGCAATCGACCGAGGGCCGGTCGCTCGCCCGACACCTCAGCGCCCAGTCGTCGCAAGGCCCACGTCCGCCAGTCGCGGCACGCCGGACGGACCTCCGCCCGCGACAGCAGGGACTCGAGCACCGGCAAGCGCGGCAGTTCGGGGTGTTCCTCGGCCGAGGGCGGCACGAGATCGGCAATGGCGATATGGAGACGGTACATGGATGCGGTATCTTAGGCGGTATGAGATTCGCACAAGAAACACGCCCCAACACCCACGTCGTCAGTCGCTATGCGGCCGACGGCCTGTGGATTGGGACGAATCATTATGCGACGAGCGTCATCGTCACGGCCGATGCGGTCACGCCTTGGGCGGCCCGCAGCGTGGCGGACCTTAGCACGAACGATATCGACGCGGTCTTGGCGCTGCAGCCGGAGCTCATCCTGTTGTCCACCGGCACGCAACAACGCTTTCCTGCCCCCGCGATTTTGTATCACGCACTGACGCGTCGCGTCGGCATCGAAGTGATGGAGATCGGCGGCGCTGCGCGGACTTACAACGTGTTGGTCGGCGATGGGCGTCGCGTCGCCTTGGCCGCATTGATCGGCTGAGCGCGGTCAGCGCTTCGGCAAGTATTTCAGCGGATCCACCGGTTTGCCCTGACGGCGAATCTCAAAGTACAACATCGGCACTGCACCCGGTCCCTCCCCCATGTGCGCGAGGATCTGGCCTTCGTGGACCGTGTCGCCTTCGTGGACGACGACGTCGTGGTTGTAGCCGTACGCCGTCAACCAACTCTCATCGTGCTTCACGATCACGAGCAGGCCGTAGGCGCGCAGTCCGGATCCGACGTACACGACGCGCCCGGCGGCGGCCGCGCGCACCTCGGCACTCCCCGCGCCGCCCAAGCGCAGCCCCGTCCCGCCGGTGGGTTGAGTGACCGTGCCGATCACAGGACCGTCCGTCGGCCAACTCCAATGCGGCGGCGCACTCGGCGGTGGCTCGGTGGTCGCGGGCGGCGTGACGGGCGTCGGCACCGGCGGCAGAGCGCCGGCGGGTGGCTTCAGCGTGAGGGTCTGACCGATGTAGATTCGGTAATCGCTACCGATGCCGTTCCAACGCGCGACCTCGCGGTAGTCCAAGCCGCGTCTAAACGCGATGGAGTACAGGGTATCGCCGGTCTGCACCACGTAGCTCGTCTCCGCGGCAGCGGTGGTGGGCGATGGGACCTGCGGCGTGCTGGCGCAGCCGGCCAGCAACATCAGCGCAAGCAGCCCTACGCGACGCATGACCGCGCTCAGGCCAGCCCCGCGAGGAGCGGGACGAAGCTGACAATGCCGAGTCGTTCGCGCACGAAATTATTCTCGCGCCGCGTGATGCACAGCAACTCCTGCGCGCCGTCCGGACCGACCGGCAGAACGAGTCGCCCGCCGCGCGGTGAGAGTTGCTGCAACAGCGCGTCCGGAATCGCAGCCGGCGCCGCGGCCACCAAAATGCCGTCGAACGGCGCCCACGCCTTCCAGCCCAAAAAGCCGTCACCATGCCGCAGGCGCACGTTGCGCAAGCCCAGCGACGCAATACGCTCGCGCGTCCGATCCAAGATCGGTTGCACACGCTCGATGCTGTACAACTGCGACACGAGCGATGCCAACACGGTGGTCTGATAGCCGCACCCAGTGCCCACCTCGAGCACGTTGCGCAGTTCCCCGCCACGCAGCAGCGCTTCGGTCATGCGCGCGACGACGTAGGGCTGGGAGATGGTCTGCCCGTAGCCGATCGGTAGCGAGGTGTCTTCGTAGGCCCGCGTGGCCAACGCTTCATCGACGAACAGATGGCGCGGTACGGTACGGATGCGCTCGAGCACACGCTCGTCGCGGATCCCCTGATCGCGCAATCGCTGGATCAATCGATCCCGCGTCCGCGCCGAGGTAAATCCCACGCCGACGGCGCGCGCATCAGACATCGGCACGAGACACCCACGCTTCGAGACTCGGCAAGGCCGAATGACGGGTCAAATCAAATTGCAGCGGTGTCACGGACACATACCCGTGCTCCACCGCGTGGAAGTCGGTGCCGGGGCCAGCATCCTGACCGTCACCGGGCGCTCCGACCCAATACACCGGGCGACCGCGCGGGTCGCTGCCGCGGACCACCGGCTGGGCCCGATGCCGCACGCCTAAGCGCGTCACCCGCACCCCTTGCAAGGCCTCGTAGGGAAGGTTCGGCACGTTCACGTTGAGCAAACTCACGGCCGCCAACGGGGATGCGATCAATTTTTGAACGAGCTCCCGCGCGATCCGGCCCGCGGTCTCAAAATGCCGGTGCGACGAGTCGTCGTGGACCAGCGAAATGGCAATGCTGGACCGGCCGAGAAAGCGCCCTTCCATCGCCGCGGCCACGGTGCCCGAGTACAGGACATCGTCGCCCAAGTTGGCGCCGTCGTTGATACCCGAGACCACCAGCTGCTGGGTCTCCTCGAGGAGCCCAGAGATGGCCAGGTGCACGCAATCGGTGGGCGTGCCGTTCACCGCGTAGCGATGTCCGTCTTGCTCGACCACGCGGATCGGGGTCTCGATCGTCAAGGAATTCGAGGCAGCCGAACGATTGCGGTCGGGAGCGACCAAGGTCAACCGACCAAGACCGTCCAACGCCGCTTCCAAGGCACGCAGTCCGTCGGCGCGCCAGCCGTCATCATTGCTAAGGAGAATATTCATGTCCGAGTGGGCCTCACTATACTGGAACCCTACGACGCGTTGCGACCGACCCACGAGCCATGACCGCCGAAGCCGACGATAACGACCACGCCTTTCGCAGTGCCGTTGCGGATGTGCGGCCGCTGCCGGAGCAGCCGCTGCCGCCGCGCGCGGCGCCGCCGCGTCCGCACGCGCGATTTCGGCGTCTGGACGATGACATGGCGCTGCGGGAGAGCCTGGAACTCGCCCCGGGCGACTGGTTGATCGAAACCGGCGATGAGCTCTTGTTCCGCCGGGCGGGCATACCGGCGCGGTTGCTCGACCGACTCCGGCGGGGCGAATTCGCGGTCGAGGACGAAACCGACCTGCACGGCCTGACGGCCTCGGAAGCGCGCGAGGCGCTGCGCGAGTTCCTGCACGAAGCGCTTGCCCGGCGCTTGCATTGTGTCCGCGTTGTCCATGGCAAAGGCCTACGCTCCGGTCCGCGCGGGCCGGTCCTCAAGCATGCGGTCAACGTCTGGTTGCGCAAAGTCGACGCGGTCGTGGCCTTCGCCTCCGCCCCTCGCCAAGACGGCGGTACGGGTGCCGTCTACGTGTTGCTGACCGACCGCTAACGCCGAGCCAAGAGCCCGGCGAGGGCCGCGCGCGTCGCCGGCTGGGTCCATTCGTCCACGAGGCGTTCCAAGGTCTGGCCGCGTTCGCCCGCGGCGTAGCGCTCGAGCAGGGCCACCAGATCCGCGCGAGCCATCGCTCGCGTCGGCGCGTACGCGTGCACCGGCAGGGCCAAGACGTGCTGCAACCACTCGATCGCGGCGGTCAGCGGTTCGTCCGGAACGACGGTATCGACGAGGCCAATGGCGGCCGCCTCGGTCGCCCGCAGCATCACACCGCGCGTGAGCAGCGACTCCGCGTGCCTAGGCCCCACGGTGCGCACCAGCACTTGACGAATTAGCGGTCCTGGACACAGCCCGGCCGCCACCTCGTTCAGACCGATCCGCGCGTCGGCCGGTCCCATGACGCGCCAATCGCAGTGCAAAGCCAACACCGCACCGCCGGCCGGGCTGTGGCCGTTAATGGCCGCAACCACCGGTATGGGACTCGTCGCCAACGCATGCAACGCGTCCAAGAAGGCGCCCAAGAGCGCGGCAAGGCCGGCCGCGTCGGCCGTCAAGAGCGCCTGCACGTCGAGTCCGCCGCAGTAGCGCGCGCCGTCTCCGGTCAGGATCAGGCCCCGCACACCCTCGTGCGGCGCTGCGTGTACCGCCGCGGTGAGACGCGCGAGCAGTGTCGCATCGAGGGCGTTGACCGGCGGGCGCGCGAGACGCAACACCCGAATGGGGCCGCGATCCTCAAGCGCCAGCATCCTCGCCTCCTTCGCCAAACGCCGCCGTCTCAAACAGCTCGCGCACAACCATCGTGGCGTAGCTGCCGGACGACAACGCGAAACTCATCGACACCACGTCGCCGTCGAGGGACACCTCGAGGCCTTCCGGCACGAGGCGCAAGGCACGCCGCGACGCCTCCACGCCCTCGCGCGCGAGCGCCGTCACCACGTCCGCATACGGGGCCAATAACGCTGCCTCCAACGCACCGGCCTCTCCACCGGGCGCGTCACCACGTCCCGGCATCGGCCCGGTCGGGTGGATGTCGTACTGCGCCAGCCGCTCCCTCAAGGTGTCGTCGATGGCGTCGGCCACAAACCAACTGTTGCGACCCGCCAGATTGACGCGCTCGCCCGGTAACAATCGGTTCCACGAGCCGTCGTTGACCCGTGCGGCCAGGACCGCGTTGAACACCATCGAGCGCGCCGCCGAGTAAACAAACGCACGCGCCTCGCGCGCCCGCGGCAACGCACCCCCGCCGATCCAGGCCAGCACGTCGCGGATGTTGTCACCGTCTCGACCGAACCGCTGCGGACCAAAGTAGTTGGGGACGCCCACGTGCGCCACCACCGCCACCCGGGCGGCCAAGGTGTCGGCGTCGGTCGCGACGTCGCGCAAGCGCAGATGAAAGCGGTTACCCCGCAACGCCCCGCGACGCAATTTGCGCGAATGACCCTCGTCAAAGAGCACCCGGACGCGCTCGTCGGTGAGCGATGACCAGTCGATCGGGGTGCGCCCGGCGGGCACCGTAAACCACTGGCGCGCGATCGCGTGGCGGTCTTTGAGACCGGCGAAACCGATGTCCCGCGGCGCCACGCCCGCGTGCCGCGCCAACAGGCGGACCGCGTGCAGCGTATCCACGCCGCGCTTTTCGATCTGGACGAGGCGGTGGCCGACACCGCCGTCGGCGCCAAAGCCCAAGACCTCATCGACAATGAAATCATCGGCAGAGGCCTTGAGGGTCGCCCGCGACAGCGGCGCGCCGTGCGCACGCGGCGGGGCAAGTGCCGCTACGGTCATGGCATCGCTCATGATCGTGCCGCCACGAGCGCGATCACTTGCGCCGCCAGTCCCTCGCGACGGCCGAGGAACCCGAGCTTCTCGGTGGTCGTGGCTTTCAAGTTGACCCGATCGACCGTGAGCGATAATTCCTTCGCGAGCACGGCGCGAATGGCGTCTCGATGCGGCGCCAACCGTGGCGCCTCGCACAGCAACGTCACGTCGACGTTCACCGGCGCGAAACCGCGCTCAGCGACCCGCGCGAGTACCTCGCGCAGAAACAGCACGCTCGCCGCCCCCTTCCAGCGCGGGTCCGTGTCCGGGAAGTGCTGACCGATATCGCCGAGTCCAACCGCGCCGAGCAGCGCATCGCACAGCGCGTGCAACACCACGTCGCCATCGGAATGGGCCACCACGCCGCGATCGTGCGCAATGCGCACACCGCCGAGCCACACGTGATCGCCCTCGCCAAACGCATGGACATCCATACCCATACCGACGCGTTGTTCTGTCATCACGGACCCTCCGGCCACTGTGCGCACGGCCGTGACAAAGTCAGCGGGTTCCGTGATTTTGAGATTATCCGGCGAGCCCGGGACCAAGACTGGGCGCGCGCCCAGCGCCTCCATCGCGGAGGACTCGTCGGTGGCGTCAGGACACGCCTCGAGCGCCTGCTGCAGCCGCCGTCGCCGAAACGCCTGCGGCGTCTGCGCACGCCACAATCCGTCGCGCGAAATCGTCGCCGCGACGCGGCCCTCGGCATCGGCACGCTTGACCGTGTCGGCAACGCGCACGGCCAGCAGCGCGCCGTCGGGTGCGTGCGTAAGCGCCGCCCGTAACGCCGCAAGGTCCGCACGACTCAGGCACGGACGGGCCGCGTCGTGAACGAAGACCCAGCAATCCTCCGCGTCTCGCGCGGCCACGTAGGTTAAGCCGGCCAGCACCGAGTCGCGCCGCTCGGCGCCGCCGACGGTCGTGTGTACGCGCGGGTGCGAGGCGCAAGGCAGCGTCGCGAAATGGGCATCGTCGAGCGCCAGTGCGACGACGATACCGTGGCAATCGGGATCTTCAATGAACGGCGCGATCGCGTGTTCCAGCACGGCGCGCCCCGCAATCGGACGGTACTGCTTGGGCAGACCCTCGGCACCACCCATGCGCCGGCCGGCGCCGGCCGCGGGTATCACGACCCAGTAGGAAGACGACATCCGAGCGCTTACTGCGCCGTCCGTTGGACGGGCGATCCGGGCGCGGACGCGCCCGTCTGGGGTGCCGGATTGGTCGGGGGATCGAGAATCTGGAAGAACGTCTCCCCGGGACCGATCATCCCAAGGTCATAGCGCGCACGCTCCTCGACCGCGGCGGCAACACCGGCTTTCAGCCCTTTGACCTCGCCCGCCAGGTCCGTATTGCGTTGAAGCAGTTCGGCATTTTCGGCCTTCTGCGTGGCCACGGAGCGCCGCAGCGAAATCAGCGACCGTACCCCTTCGTCCGATACCCATAACCGGTACTGCAGACCGATCAGCATAATCAGCAGAAAGGCGACGAAGAGCTTCATGAGGGGAGTCACGTTAACAATGCACTCACGCCCACGCAATGGCCTCGCGCTCGAGCGGTCGCCGCACCGCGCAGCACGCACCCACAGGGCGCGTGCTGCGTTGCATCACGGCGCACCGTTCGCACGGTCATCTCAGAACGCCGGCACCGGCACCGGGAACGCCGACGCCCCCGCGTAACGAGCCGCCGCACCCAACTGCTCCTCGATGCGCAGCAGCTGGTTGTACTTCGCGATGCGATCAGAGCGCGACATCGAGCCGGTCTTGATCTGCGTCGCCGTGGTGGCGACAGCGATGTCCGCAATGGTCGAATCTTCGGTTTCACCCGAGCGATGCGAAACCACCGCCGCATAGTGCGCCTGGTGTGCCATCGCGATCGCCGCAAGCGTCTCGGTCAAGGTGCCGATCTGGTTCGGCTTGATCAGAATCGCGTTGGCGGTGCCGGACTTGATGCCTTCGGCCAAGATCTTGGTGTTGGTCACGAACAGGTCGTCACCGACGAGCTGTATCCGCGAGCCGATCTGATCGGTGAGCAGCTTCCAACCGGCCCAATCCCCTTCCGCCATGCCGTCTTCAATCGTCAGGATCGGATAATCCGCAGCGAGTTTGCCGAGGTAGGCCGCGAACCCGGCCGAATCGTAGGACGTGCCTTCGCAGCCGAGCGTGTACATACCGTCCGCGTAGAACTCGGAACTCGCCACATCAAGACCGAGCCAAACGTCCTTGCGCGGCTGGTAGCCGGCTTTTTGCACGGCCTCCAGGATCGTCTCCAGCGCCGCCGCGTTGGACGGCAGATCCGGCGCGAAACCGCCTTCGTCGCCCACGGCCGTCGTCAGACCGCGCGCGTTCAAAATCTTCTTCAGCGTGTGGAAAATTTCCGCACCGCAGCGAATCGCCTCGGCGAAGGTCGGCGCGCCGACGGGCAACACCATGAACTCTTGGATATCCAAGCTGTTGTTGGCGTGCGCGCCGCCGTTGATGATGTTCATCATCGGCACCGGCAGCACCGGCTCGACACCGGCCGGCGCAATGTGACGCCACAACGGCACGCCGGCTTCGCGCGCGGCCGCGTGGGCCGCTGCGAGCGAGATGGCGAGCAGCGCGTTCGCACCGAGATTGCCCTTCGTGTCAGTTCCGTCGAGCTCAATCATCCGCGCGTCGAGCGCCGCCTGATCGGTGCCATCAGAACCCAACAGTGCATTGCGCAGCACGCCATTGACGTTGGCCACGGCCTTGCGCACGCCTTTGCCGAAGTAACGCGTCGCGTCCCCGTCGCGCAATTCCACCGCCTCGCGACTGCCGGTCGATGCACCCGACGGCACGGCCGCGCGACCGACGGCTCCGGATGCGAGCACGACGTCCGCCTCCACGGTCGGGTTGCCGCGCGAGTCGATAATCTCTCGACCCCGAATGTCCACAATGGCGCTCATGATTCCGTTTTCCTTAACTCACTGATGGCGCAGACAACAGATCTTCTTCGAACGGGCCGCGCTTCACCGTCCGATCAATCTCCACGAGCGTGGCAAGCAACGATTCCATCCGGTCGAGCGGCCAGGCATTCGGGCCGTCCGACAATGCCTTCGCCGGGTCCGGATGGGTCTCCATGAAGACACCCGCCACCCCGGCGGCCACGGCGGCGCGCGCCAAGACCGGTACGAATTCGCGTTGGCCACCCGAGGAGGTGCCCTGCCCGCCCGGCAACTGCACCGAGTGGGTCGCATCAAACACGACCGGTGCGGCAGTCGCACGCATAACGGCGAGCGCTCGCATATCCGAGACGAGGTTGTTGTAGCCGAAGGTGAAACCGCGCTCACAGACCAAAATCTGCGTATTCCCGGTCGAGCGCGCCTTATCGACCACGTTGCCCATTTCCCACGGCGAGAGAAACTGGCCCTTCTTGACGTTGACGGGCAAGCCTTGCGAGCACGCCGCCAGAATGAAATTCGTCTGCCGACACAGAAATGCCGGCGTTTGCAGCATGTCGACGACCGAGGCCACCTCGTTAAACGGCGTGTCCTCGTGCACGTCGGTCAGCACCGGCACACCCACCTGGCGCTTCACTTCGGCCAAGACTCGCAGGCCTTCCTCGATGCCCGGTCCGCGAAAACTCTTGGCGGAGGATCGATTGGCCTTGTCGTAGGACGACTTGAACACGAACGGGATGCCAAGCCGCGTCGTGATGTCCTTGAGCCGCCCCGCCACGTCGACTTGCAACGTCTCGCTCTCCACCACGCACGGGCCGGCGATCAGGAAGAGCGGCTGGTCGATGCCAACCTGAAAGTTGAACAGCTGCACGATCAGGCCGTCTGCTGCGCGCGGTACTGGCGCGCCGCGTTCACGAAGCTGGAGAACAACGGATGGCCGTCCCGCGGATTCGAGGTGAATTCGGGGTGGAACTGCACGGCCACAAACCACGGATGGCCCGGCAACTCCACGATCTCGACCAGATCGTCGGCCGCAAAGGCCGATACCTTCAACCCGGCCGCCTGAATGCGATCCAAGTACAGATTGTTGAACTCGAAGCGGTGACGGTGGCGCTCGCTGATGTTCTCGCTGCCGTAAATCTGATGCGCGAGCGTACCGGCCTCGACACGGGCCGGTTGCGAACCGAGTCGCATCGTGCCGCCGAGATCCGACTTCTCGCTACGGACCACGGTCTCGCCACCACGGTCTTTCCATTCCGTGATCAGGGCAATGATCGGATCCGGCGTCTGCGTGTTGAATTCGGTACTGTTCGCGCCGACAAGGCCGAGCACGTCACGCGCGTACTCGATACACGCCACCTGCATGCCAAGACAAATGCCGAGATACGGGATCTTGTGTTCGCGCGCGAAGCGCACGGCTTGAATCTTGCCTTCGATGCCGCGCTCGCCAAAGCCACCGGGCACCAAAATGGCATCCATATCCGCCAGACAGCCCGTGCCCGTCTTCTCGATGTCGGTCGATTCCACGTAGTGAATGTTGACGCGCGTGCGGGTCTTGCGTGCGGCGTGCGTAATCGCTTCGTTGAGCGAGATGTACGAGTCGCGCACCTGCATGTACTTGCCGACCATCGCGATGTTGACGGTCGCCTCGTACGCGTGTTTGGCCGCCACCACCGATTCCCACGCCGACAGATCGGCCGGCCCCGCGGTCAGACGCAGCTTGTCGACCACGATCTCGTCGAGTCCTTGCTCGTGCAGCAAAATGGGGATCTTGTAGATGTCATCGGCGTCGACGGCTGAAATGACGGCGCGTTCTTCCACGTTCGTGAAGAGCGCAATCTTGCGACGTTGCTCGTCGGGGAGCGCGTCGCGCGCACGGCACAGCAAAATGTCCGGCTGAATACCGATACCCCGCAACTCCTTGACGGAGTGCTGCGTGGGCTTGGTCTTGATTTCGCTGCCGGCCACCACCGGCACGAGCGTCAAGTGCATGAAGATCGCATTCGACCGTCCGAGCTCGACGCCCATTTGGCGAATGGCTTCCAGGAACGGTAGCGACTCGATGTCACCGACCGTGCCGCCGATCTCCACCATGCACACGTCCGCCCCCGCGCCGCCCAGTTTGATGCAGCGCTTGATCTCGTCGGTGATGTGCGGGATGACCTGCACGGTCCCGCCGAGGTAATCGCCCCGGCGTTCCTTGGCGATCACGGTCTCGTAGATGCGGCCGGTCGTGAAGTTCGAATGCCGAGTCGCGGTGTAACGCACGAACCGCTCGTAGTGACCGAGGTCGAGGTCGGTTTCGGCCCCGTCCTGCGTCACAAACACTTCGCCGTGCTGGAACGGGCTCATCGTGCCGGGATCCACGTTGATGTACGGATCCAATTTCAGCATCGTGACCTTGAGTCCGCGGGACTCAAGAATGGCCCCGAGCGAGGCCGACGCAATGCCCTTACCCAGCGAGGAGACGACGCCGCCGGTGACGAATACGAAACGAGTCATGGAGGCTCCCGTCAGTGCTCCGAGGAAACTAAAAAAGGGCCGCTGATGGGCCCTGTTCGACGGGAAGTCAGTCTATCGGAAAGACCCCTGCGCCTCAACGCAAACCGGACGTCCCCAGTCCCGGCGGGGCGTCGAGCCACGCCACCTGCAGCCCCGCCTCCGCAGGGCCTGCACGGTACGCGGCGGCCACCCAGGTGACGGTCGGGAGGACCACGGCGGCCAACACACCCCCATCCCACAGGAGGACCGCTCGGTCGCGTTGCCAGCGCGGTACCCGCGCCTCCCGCAATCCGTCTTTCAACGGCCGGTGCGGCCCGCCGGTCTCTCGTTGCCAGCGTTCCCCGCCCTGCCGCCGCCCGATGCGGTACGGGCGCTCCAGCTGCCGTAAACCCGCACCAAATACCGGTGTCACGGCGAGGCGGCCCAGCCCCGGCAGCTCCAACGCCCCGCTCGTCGGTAGCGACGCGTCGGCCGGCAGTTGCAGCGGCGGCAGCGCGGGCAGGGCGTAGAGCCAGCCGTCGTGCCGGTGCAACTGCACATCACCGATCATGAGATGCGGATGCCCGTCCCGCGCCGACCTCAGGAATTGCGCGTCGAACTCGGCGAGACGACGCGTGGACGGCACCGCGTGTCCGTGACGGCGCAGCCAGTAACGGATCAGTTCGTGGCGAGCCGAGGGGGCCATGGCGGCGAGTGCCGCGAGCGGCAAGGCCCCATCGCGCTCCATGTCCGCCAAACGCGCGGCCAAGGTTTCGTCCAGGAGGGCCACGGTGCTGCCCGCGTGCCGAGCCGAGCGCGCCAGCGTCTGTGCGGCCGCCGGCCAGCGCGCGGTGAGCCGCGGCCAAATCTCATGCCGCAGGTAATTTCGATCCAAGGCACGGTCGTCGTTGCTGGGATCCTCGCACCACGGCACCGCGCTGTGCTGCGCGAGCGCGCGTAGCGATGCGCGGGGGACGTCCAACACGGGACGCAGTAACCGACCATCACCCAGACGCGCCGACGCCGGCATCGCGGCGATGCCGCGCACGCCCGCACCGCGCAGCATCTGCAAGAGGACGGTTTCGGCTTGGTCTTCAAGGTGGTGCGCCGTCAACACGGCGGACTGATCCGTCACGTGCTGCGCGAATGCGCCGTAGCGGGCGTGCCGAGCGGAGGCCTCGAGCCCCCAGTGCGCCCGATCGAGGAGATCGACCGATGCGACGGTCAAGGGCACGTGGCAATGTGCCGCCGCCGCGGTCGCGGCGGCACGGAGCATCGGCGATCCCGGCAATCCGTGATCGACGTGCAAGGCGTCCAAGCGATCGATGGACCGGCCGATCAACGCGGCGGCCGCCACCAGCAAGGCGGCCGAATCCGCGCCGCCGGACAGCGCCACCCACAGATGCCGCGGAGCCTCCAGCTGCCGAAGGGTGACCGCCAGATCGTCCGGCGAGTACGGCAAGGCCGCGCGCGCCGGCATCGGGATGCCCTCAGGTGGCGCGGAACGCGCCGAAGGAGTCGAAGCGCTTCGCCCGCTCGTCGAGGAGGACCTCGACCGGACGATCCACCAACGCTTCCACCGTCTGGCTGAGCGCCGCGCGCAGGTCGGCGGCCATCTTCATCGGGTCGCGATGGGCACCGCCGAGCGGTTCGGGAATGACCTCGTCGACGAGCTTCTCGCGCTTCAAACGATCGGCGGTGATGCCCATCGCCTCCGCGGCCAACTCGCGCTTATCCGCGCTCTTCCAGAGGATCGAGGCGCAGCCTTCGGGTGAAATCACCGAGTAGACCGAGTACTGCAACATCAACAAGCGATCGCAGACGCCGATGGCCAAGGCACCGCCTGAGCCGCCCTCGCCGATCACGCAGCTGATGATGGGCACCCGCAACCGCGCCATCTCAAACAAGTTGCGCGCGATGGCTTCGCTCTGGTTGCGTTCTTCGGAGCCGATGCCGGGGTATGCCCCCGGAGTGTCGATCAGCGTCACGATGGGCAGGCCAAACCGTTCGGCCAATTTCATGAGGCGCAGCGCCTTACGATAGCCCTCGGGCTTGGGCATGCCGTAGTTGCGCCGCACGCGCTCTTTGGTGTCTCGACCCTTCTGCTGACCGATCAGCATGATAGGGCGCCCCTCGAGGCGCGCCGGACCGCCGACGATCGCCGGGTCGTCCGCGTACATGCGGTCGCCGTGCAACTCGTCGAAGTCGGTGAACAGGTGCGGGATGTAATCGAGCGTGTACGGACGCTGTGGGTGACGAGCCAGTTGCGCGACCTGCCACGGGGACAGGTTGGCAAACAAACTCTTGGTCAGCGCCTGGCTCTTCGCGCGCAGCCGAGCGATTTCCTCGACGATGTTGATCTCGGCATTGTCGTCGCCGAGGTACTTCAGTTCGTCGATCTTCGCCTCAAGCTCGGCGATCGGTTGTTCAAAATCTAGGAAGTTCAGGTCCATGGGGGCGGCAAGGTCACAGACCGGACGGCCACAGTCAAGAGGGGGTGGCTATACCGGCATTTGAATGGGACGTCGTTCCACTGCGCCGCGCGCTCCCCAGCGCCGCAGGCAGGCCTCTTGATCGCGGGGATGATACGTCAATTGGAGGCCATCTTCGCCAAATTGGCCGGCAAGTGCCTCCAACAGCGCGCGCGTCGGGCGCACCTTCCAATCGTTCGAGAACTCCAGCAGAGCGCTTGCGGATGCCCCCGGATAAAAGATCGCGACCGTGCATGTCCCGCCGCGCGCGGGGCGCAACAGCTGCTCGAGCTTACCGATCACGTCGCCCCCCGCTCCGCCGGACGGCCAGCGCAGCAGCAGGCGCCGCGCTTGATTTTCACGCGCGGCCTCGAGACCCATCAGCTTCTTGGCCGCGATCCGCCAGCCTTCGCTGTAGTCGTCCCACTTAATGCCGCCTTCGACCACCACCAGGGCGTCTTTGGCGACCAAGTCGCGATGTTGCTGCGCCAGTTCGTCGAACACCGCCACTTCGAGGCGCGCAGTCCCGTCGTCGAGGACGAGGATCGTTCGATTTTTCTGGCGATTGATGTCGTGCACCAACCCGGCGACCGTGACCTGCCGCTGCGGCGCGCCCCATCCCCCGCCACCGGCCGGCTTCGCGCCGCCGACGTCGGCAATCGTGGCCGGCGCGATGTACTTCAGATCGTTGCGGAACTCGTCCAAGGGATGGCCCGAGAGGTAATACCCCAACTTCTCGCGCTCATAACTGAGGCGCAAACCCAATGGCCATTCCGGCAGCGTCGGACCGAGCGCTGGGCGACTGTCAGCGGACGCCGATCGGGTCGGCGGACCCAGACCGAACAAGTCGTCCTGGCCGGCATCGACGGATTCTTTGCGCTGCTCGCCGGCCTGCACCGCGGCCGGCAAATGCGCCATCAACGTGGCCCGATTCGGCCCAAGCCCGTCGAGCGCGCCCGCCTTCAGCAAGGCCTCCAGGCAGCGGCGATTGACCGCCGACAGATTGATTCGCATGCACAGGTCCGACAGGTCCTTGAACGGACCGCTCTCTGCGCGTGCGTCCACAATCGACTGAACGGCAGAGCTACCGACACCTTTGATCGCGCCGAGGCCGTAACGCACGGTCTTTTCATCCACGACCTCAAACTGCAACACCGACGCGTTCACGTCGGGGGGCAGCAAGGTGATGCCCATCTCCTTGCAGTCTTCGACCCCGACCACGACTTTGTCGGTCTTATCCATGTCGCACGACAGCACGGCCGCCGCGAACGCCGCCGGGTAATGCGCTTTGAGCCACGCCGTGTGGTAGGTCAGCACGGCGTACGCCGCGGAGTGCGACTTGTTAAAGCCGTACCCCGCGAATTTCTCCATCAGGTCGAAGATGTAGGTCGCTTGCGCTTCGGGGACACCGCGGGCGGTGGCGCCCTCGGTGAACACCGCGCGCTGTTCCGCCATTTCTTCGGCTTTCTTCTTACCCATCGCACGGCGCAGCAAATCCGCGCCGCCCAGCGTGTAACCCGCCAGCACCTGCGCAATCTGCATCACCTGTTCTTGGTACAGAATGACGCCGTAGGTGGTTTTCAGCACCGGCTCAAGATCGGGGTGCAGATAATCGATCGTTTGGCCCCGCGGCGCGTGCTTACGATCGATGAAGTCGCCGACCATGCCCGATTCGAGGGGGCCGGGCCGGAAGAGCGCGACGAGCGCCACGATGTCTTCGAAGCAGTCCGGGAGCAGGCGGCGCAACAGATCGCGCATGCCGCGCGATTCCAACTGGAAGACACCGGTCGTGCGGCACGCCTTGAGCAAGGCAAAGGTCTTCGGATCGTCGAAGGGCAGCCGCGCCATGTCGAGCGGCGGTTCGCCGGCTTTGGCGCGTGTCGCGTTGACGATCTTGAGCGCCAAGTCGATGACGGTGAGTGTGCGCAGGCCCAAGAAGTCGAACTTCACGAGCCCGGTCGCCTCGACGTCATCCTTGTCGAATTGCGTCACCACCGAGGTGCCGCCTTCTTCCACAAACAGCGGCGCAAAATCAGTCAAGACCGACGGCGAGATGACAACGCCACCGGCGTGCATACCGGCATTGCGGGTGAGCCCTTCCAACGAGCGCCCAAGATCAATGACCGCCCGCACCTCCTCCTCCGTCTGGTAGGCGCGGCGGAGTTCTTCTTCCTCTTCGAGCGCTTTGTCGAGCGTCATCTCGAGCTCAAAGGGGATGAGCTTCGCGATGCGGTCGACCGCCCCGTACCCGAAACCGAGCACGCGCCCGACATCGCGCACCACCGCTTTGGCCGCCATCGTGCCGTAGGTGATGATCTGCGACACGCGCGCGCGGCCGTACTTCTCAGCGACGTACTCGATCACGCGATCGCGTCCGTTGGTGCAGAAGTCGACGTCGAAGTCCGGCATCGAGATACGTTCCGGATTCAGGAAACGCTCGAACAGCAAATCGTGCTGCAGCGGATCCAAATCCGTGATGCCGAGCGCATAGGCGACCAACGAACCGGCACCGGATCCGCGACCCGGTCCGACCGGGACACCGTTGTTCTTCGCCCAGCGGATGAAGTCGGCGACGATGAGAAAGTAGCCTTCGAAACCCATGCCGGTGATCACCGACAACTCGCGCTCGAGCCGCGCGTCGTAGTCCTCCCGCGGCACGCTGCGCACGGTGGGAACGCCTTTCGCTATCGCGTCGAGCCGCTCCTCTAAGCCCTTCTGCGACTCGGTACGCAAAAACTCGGCGGTCGTTTGCCCGGCCGGTACCGGGTATTCCGGCAACACCGGTTTACCGAGCGTTAACTCCAGCGAACAGCGCCGCGCGATTTCGACGGATTGCTCAAGCACACCGGGCACGTCCGCCCACAGCGCCGCCATTTCGGCCGGGGACTTGAGGTACTGCTCCTCGGTGTATCGCCGTGGCCGATGCGGATTGGCCAACTGCTCGCCGTCGTGGATGCAGACGCGCGCTTCGTGCGCTTCGAAGTCCGCGCGCTGCAGGAAGCGCACGTCGTTGGTCGCGACCGCGGGGATTTCCAACTCCGCCACCAGCCCGAGCATGCCATCGACAATCACGTCATCGTCGGCCTTGCCGGTTCGCGTCAGCTCCAGATAGTAGCGATCGCCAAACAACGCACGCCACGCCCGAGCGGCCCGGTGCGCCTCGGCCGTCTTGCCGTTGCCGAGCAATCGACCGACGTCGCCATCGCCCGCGCCGGACAACGCGATCAAACCGTCCACGGCCTCCGGCGACAACCAGTCGCGTTCGACCATTGGAATGCCGTCGCGGCGCTGACCCTCTAAATAACTCCGCGTCACCAGACGCGTCAGATTGCCGTAGCCGTGTGCGTTCATGCACAGCAACGTGAGACGTGACGGCTCAGCCCGCTCACCGACTTCGCGGATGAGCAAATCGACACCGATGATCGGCTTGATGCCGGCCGCCTGCGCCGCTTTGTAGAACTTCACCATCGCGAACAGGTTCGCCTGATCGGTGACCGCCACCGCCGGCATTCCGTGGCCTACCGTCGCTTTGGCCAACTCGTCGATGCGGACGATGCCGTCGACCAGCGAGAATTCGGTGTGCAGTCGCAGATGAACGAAAGAAGTCACGGGTGCGGTCGGCTCGACAACAGGGAGTCCCGTGATTTTACCGGCTCGAACGACCGACGATGCAGCGGAGTGAGGCCCAAGGTCTCCAACGCCTGACGGTGGCGGGCCGTGCCATAGCCCTTATGATCGGCAAATCCATAACCCGGAAATTGCCGATCGGCGTCGATCATGTAGGCATCTCGCGCGGTTTTCGCCAAAATGGACGCTGCAGCGATGGCCGCGTCCTTGCCGTCGCCACCGATCACGGCCTCCCACGTGGCCTGAAACGGCACATCGACTGTCGGCGGCAGCCGATTCCCGTCCACCCGTACGTGTTGCGGCGCCACCGCGAGCGCCTGCAGCGCCCGTCGCATGGCCAGATAGGTCGCCTGCAAGATATTGATCTCGTCGATTTCCGCGGCCGAGGCCCAACCGAGCCCCCACGCGACCGCCTCGGCACGGATCACGCGCGCCAGTGCTTCGCGCCGATCGGGGGACAGTTTCTTGGAATCATCGAGGCCGCGAATGACCGGCTGGCTGGGCAGAATCACGGCCGCCGCTACCACCGGACCGGCCCAGGGGCCCCGACCGGCCTCGTCCACGCCGGCCGTCGCCGGCCCGGTCGGCCAACACACCGTCACCGGTGTTTCCGATCAATCAACGACAGCACCGCCTCCGCCGCGCGCTCACTCGCACCTTGACGCAAGGTGTCGTGCAATGTCGTAAACAGGGCTTCGGTCTCGCGCATCGCGGCCGGATCGTCCAGCCACCGCTCCAACGCATCGGCTAGACCGGTGGGCGTGACGGCGTCTTGAAACAATTCCGGAACGACCGCGCGGCCGGCCAGTAAGTTGGGTTGCGAGAAGAACTGCGCGCGCATCAGTCGACGAATGATCCACGCCGTGGCACGACCCAGACGATACGCGACGACCATCGGCCGCTTGCAGAGCATCGTTTCCAGCGTGGCGGTACCCGACGCCACCAACACGGCATCGGCGGCGGTGATCGCCTGTGCGGACTGACCATCCACCACCGTGATCGGCAGGTCGCCAGCCGCCCGGAGCGCCTCTTCGAAGAGCCGCCGCGCGGCCGCGTTCGCCATCGGCGCGACAAACCGGATACCCGGACGCCGCGCGGCCAAAACCCGCGCGGCACCGATGAAGTCCGCCGCGAGGCGCGACACCTCGCCGCGCCGGCTACCCGGCAGTATGGCCACGCATTCGCCCGTGGCCGGCAAGCCCAAGGCCGCGCGCGCCGCCAGACGATCGGGAACCGTCGGGAGTCGGTCGGCCAGCGGGTGCCCCACAAATTCGGCGGCCAGACCGCGCCCTTCGTAGAACGGCTGCTCAAACGGCAACAGGCACAGGACGAGGTCCAAGGTCTTCGCCATCCGTTTGACGCGTCCCTGACGCCACGCCCACACCTGCGGGCTGACGTACTGCACGGTCGGAATACCCTCGGCATGCAAGAGCGCCGCAAGGCCGAGATTGAAGCTCGGGGCATCGACGCCCACGAACACGAGCGGATCCGCCGCCACGGTCCGCCGTACGACGTCTTTGCGCAGACGGATCATCCGCGCCAAATGCGGCAGCACCTCAAAGAGGCCCATGACGGCCAAGGCCTCGGACGGCGCCCACGCCACACAGCCTTCGGCCTGCATGGCAGGACCCGCAACGCCTTCAAAGGAGAGATCGGGACGCCGCGCGCGCAGCGCGCGGATGAGGCCTGCGGCGAGGTTATCGCCCGAGGTTTCGCCCGCCACGATCACGATGCGCGCTGTCACGGGCGGACCGCTCGGCACGTCAGCGGATGAGGCTGCGGGTCACCCGCGGCAAGAAATCCACCAAGGCTTGCACCTCCGCAGCGTCGCGCCCGAGCAGCGCCAGTTGCTCCGTGGCCTCCGTGAGTTTCAGGCCCGAGCGGTACAGCACTTTGTAGGCGTGCTTGATGCGAGCGATGGCATCGGCATCGAAACCGCGGCGCTTCAATCCCTCGGAATTAATCCCTTTGGGCTCGGCGGGTGCGCCGGCTGCCATCACGTACGGCGGGACATCGCGCGTCGCCGCGGCATTGTTCGCGAGAAAGGCGTGCGCGCCGATCTTGCAGAATTGATGCACGCCGGCATAGCCGCCCAAAATGGCCCAATCATCCAACTCCACGTGCCCCGCGATGGTCGCGTAGTTCGCCATGATGCAGTGCGACCCCACAATGCAATCGTGCGCCACGTGCGTATAGGCCATGAACAGATTGTCGTTACCGATCCGGGTGACCAGTGCGCCGGTCGCGGTGCCCCGGTTCACGGTGCAACACTCGCGAAAAACGTTGCGGTCACCGATCTCCAGGCGCGATTCCTCGCCACCGAATTTCTTGTCTTGGGGAATATCGCCGATGGAAGCGAACTGAAAAATCCGGTTGTCACGCCCGATTCGCGTCGGACCGAGCACCACTGCGTGAGGACCGATCACGGTGCCCGCGCCGATCTCAACGCCCGCCCCAATGATGGAGTACGGACCGACCGTCACATCCTCGGCGAGCGTCGCCGCGGCGTCGACCACCGCGGTGGGATGGATGGAGGCGACCGTCACGGCTTCTGCGTCTCGGGAGCCACCATCATCTCGGCGCTGCAGACTTCCAATCCATCCACCTCAGCGGACGTCTTGAATTTCCAAATCCCGCGCATGATGCGAATGATCTCCGCCTTCAGGATCAATTGATCGCCGGGAAACACAGGACGGCGGAAGCGCGCATCGTCGATGCCGACAAAATAGAACCGCGTGTCCTCGTCGGGGACGACGCCTGCGGTGCGGAACGCCAGTATCCCGGCCGCTTGGGCCAACGCTTCGAGAATCATGACGCCCGGCATCACCGGCCGATGTGGGAAATGCCCTGGGAAGAAAGGCTCATTAATGGTCACGTTCTTCAAGCACTGGATCGATACCCCGTGCTCGATTTCCAGCACGCGATCGATCAACAGGAAGGGGTAACGATGGGGCAGCAGCTTGCGTACTTCATCGATATCCAATGCAGGGGCTTTCTTCTCGGTACTCATGACTCACTCCGGGAGGCGCTCCCGCCCTTCCCTTCCAAAGAACGGACGCGATCAAATAATTCGTCGATATGCCGCAGACGGGCCACCACCCGGCGCCAATCTCCTGCCTCCATCGCCGGCGTCGCCGAGGAGTAGACGCCCGGCTCCGTCAACGATCGACTGACAAGGGTCAGCCCGGTGACCACTACGCCGTCGGCGATCTCCAGATGCCCCGCGATGCCGACCTTGCCCCCGATGAGGCAGCGGCTACCGATGGTGGTGCTCCCCGAGACACCGACGCAACCGGCGATCGCCGTATGGTCACCGATACGAACGTTGTGACCAATTTGAATCTGGTTATCGAGTTTGACGCCATCGCCGATGGTCGTATCGTCGATCGCGCCGCGATCGATGGTGGTATTCGCACCGATTTCGACGTCGTTGCCGATACGGACCCCGCCGACTTGCGGGACCTTCACCCAACCGGCACGGTCTTGGGCCAACCCAAAGCCGTCCGCACCCAGAACGACTCCCGAGTGCACGATACAGCGCGCGCCGATGCGAACGTCCGCATAACAGGTGACCCGCGGCGCTAAACGGGTGTCATCCCCCACCCAGCCGCCCCGTCCGAGATAGACACCGGCACCGAGGACGGCGCGCGCGCCGACCTGAGCGTGGGCTTCGATCACGACGTGCGGACCGATCGACGCCGAGGGGTCGATCACGGCACTGGGATCGATCACCGCAGACGGGTGTATGCCCGGCGCCGCCACCGGGTCCGGATGCAGCACAGCGGCGATACGCGCATACGCGGCGTACGGGTTACGCGCAACCAGCGCCGCCACCTTGCACTCTGCGGCGGTGGCCTCGTCGACGACAACGGCCGATGCCCCGGTGGTGGCGAGGTAGCGCTGGTACTTTCGATTTGCGAGGAAACTCACGGTCCCCTCGGTCGCGCCTTGCAAGGTCGCGACCGAGCGGACGACCACGTCCGGGTCTCCCCGGAGGGTCAGGCCGAAGCGGGCGGCGAGTTCACCGAGGGTCGCCCCGGCCATGGGCGACGGTATTACTTCTTCGGCGCGGCCGGAGCGGCCGGCGCAGCGGCTGCGGCCGGTGCCTTGGCCGTCAGACTGGAGAGCAACTGAGCGGTGATGTCGACCGACTCGCTGTTGTAGATGACGCCATCGGCCAGCACGACGTCATAGCCCTGCGCCTTGGCGTAGACGCGGACCGCTTCCACGATGGTCTTCTGAACCTTCTGGAGTTCCTCGTTCTGACGCAACTGCACGTCTTCCTGGAATTCCTTCGCGCGGCGCTCGTAGCTGAGCTGCGCATCGCGCAGTTCGCGGCTCGTCTTGGTGCGCTCCGCTTCCGACATCGTGGCTTGGTCACGCTCAAACTTCTGGGCGCGCGCCTCGAACTCCTTCTTCTGCGCTTCCAACGCCTTGCCGCGCGGACCGAACTCGGACTCGAGCGTCTGGCTGGCGCTACGGGCCTGCGGCGCTTCGGCGAGCACGCGCTGAATGTTCACCACAGCGATTTTCTGGCCGTCCGCAAGGGCAACCGAGCTGACGCCGAGAGTGCTGGCAAGGATCAGGGCAAGAGTCTGAATACGCATAAAGATTCGAACCTTAGTTACTGTATTTTAAAAGCTTTTTATCAGAACGCCGAACCGATTGAGAACTGGAAGCCCTCGCGTTCATCCGGCCAGCGGACGCTGCTGGACGAGGCGTTGGTGATGTTCAACGGTATGGCGTAGCTGAACCGGAAAATGCCCATCGGCGCGAGCCACTGGACCGCGATACCGGTCGAACGCTTCAGGTCACTATACCTGAACTTGTAGTCCACCGGCGTGACACGGTCGGTGCCGTAGAACTTCACGCAGCAGGTCGAGAACACGTTACCCATGTCGTAGAAGGCACTGACGCGGACGTTGGCTTTCCACTTCTCGGGCGTAGGGAACAATACCTCAGCATTGGCCACGGTCATCAGGTTACCGCCGTAGGGATTGCCGAAGCTGTCCTTCGGTCCCAAGCGACTTTCACGATAACCACGGACGGTATCCGGGCCGCCGCCGAAGAACTGGCGGAACGGCGGCAGTGCCGTCGTATCGCCCAACTTGTTGCCGTAACCCACCTGCGCTTTGATGGCCAAGGTGAAGTTCTTGGGCAAGGGCTGCAACTTCAGGAAATCGAAGTTGCCCATGTAGTAGCGAACCGCGGTGCCGGGCAACGCATAAGAGCCACCCACCGACACGCGCGTGCCGCGATCGGCGAAGATCGAGCGGTTACGCGAGTCGTAGCTCCAACCCGCGGTCGTCTCGATGACGTTGAATCGCGATCCGTAGAAATCGATGGTCGTGATCGTACCGGTGTAGTCCATCGACGTACCGGTGCGGATAAAGGTATTCCCGTTGTTGCGCACCCAATCAACGGCCTGCGAGGCGGAGGTGGAGTCCGACGCCAACAACTCGTTGTTGGATGCCGAGACACCGAACCGGAGACCTTGGAACTCGGAGATGGGCACGCCGTACTCGAGGCCCGCGGTCAGCCGGGTCGTCGAGAACTGGGAGGCCTGCGACACGAACTGCGTGCTCTTGATATACGACAAGGACACCGTTCGGGCGACACCGTCGATGGTCGTCGCCGGATCCGTCTGGGAGACGGTGTAGACGCTCGAATACTTGCCCGCGTTCACTTCCAAGGCGACGCGTTCGCCCGTGCCCATGAAGTTCGAGTGAACGAAATTACCGTTCAGCATCAGCTTCTGGGACGCGGAGTAGCCGATGCCGCCACCGAACTGACCCGGCAAACCTTCCTTGATGTCGTACTCGACGTCCACCAGATCGGGCGTCCCGGCGACCGGTTTGTTAGACGATTCCACCTTTTCGATGTACGGCAGGCGTTGCAAGCGCAGCTTGGAACGATCCACGGCCTGATTGGAGAGCCAACTGCCCTCGAATTGCCGCATCTCGCGACGCAATACCTCGTCGTTGATGGCATTTACGTTCTTAAACACCACATGACGGACGTATGCGCGATTACCCGGATCGATGAAGAACGTCAGCGAAACGGTCTTGTTGTCCGCGTCCGTGGTCGGCACCGGTTCGATCTTGGCGAACGAATAGCCTTCCGACCCGAGTCGATAGTTCAACAACTCTTGTGTCGCGGTGACGATCTTCTTCGAGTAGGTCTGGCCCGGCTGCACGATGAGGAGCTTTTTGAGATCCTCTTCCGGCACCACCATGGTGCCCGCCAACTTGACCTCGGAGACCTTGTAGACCTCGCCCTCATTGACGTTCACCGAGATGAAGATGTCATCCTTCTCGGGCGCAATCTCAACCTGCGTGGACTCGATCTGGAAGTTCGCGTAGCCGCGGTCCATGTAGTAGGACCGAATCTTCTCAAGGTCACCCTGCAGGGTTTCTCGCGAGTAGCGGTCGTCTTGCTTGTACCAGGACAGCCAATTGGGCGTCTTCAGCTCCAGCCCTTGACGGATATCCTTCTCCGGAAACTTGGTGTCCCCGACGAAGTTGATCTCGCGAATGACCGCGCGCTTGCCTTCCTTGATGTCGACCGTGATCTTGACCTTGTTGCCCGGCACATCTTCGACCTTCGTATCCACTTTCACCGCGTACTTGCCGCGGGAGTAGTACTGGTCGGTCAGGTACTGGGTAACGTCTTCGAGCACACTGCGGTCGAAGGTCTTGCCGGTTGCAAGGCCGACATTCTTGAGGCTCTTCTGCAGATCCTCTGTCTTGATGTCCTTGTTGCCTTTCAGCTCAAAGCTTTCGATTGAGGGACGCTCGCGGACGGCGATGAGCAACGTATTGCCTTCGCGGCGCAATTCCACGTCGCGGAAAAACCCGGTCGCGTAGAGCGCGCGCAGCGATTCTTCGACTTTTTGGTGCGTCATTCGGTCGCCAATGGCGACCGGCAGGTAGTTAAAAACGGTGCCATCGGAGATGCGCTGCAGCCCCTCCACCTGTATGTCACCGACGGTAAAGTCGGAAGACTCGACAGGAAGGGTCTGGGCATGGGCGGCTGCAGCCCCCAAGGTCAGGGCAACTGCCATCGAAACGGCGCGGACGGGCCGGGGTCGCATGCGAATCTGTGTCCTTGGTCGATATAGGCGGCTAGCCGGGCCGCGACAGGTCATTGTAGACGGCAAGCACCGTCAGAAGGATCAGAATCGCAAAACCGACCCGCTGAAGGATACCCTGAGTACGGTCCGAAAGGGGACCGCCCGTCATGGCTTCGAAAATTTGGTACACCACTTGACCACCGTCGAGCAGCGGCAAGGGTAAGAGATTCAGAATACCGAGACCGACGCTGATGCCCGCCAGGAGCGACAAAAATGCCGGCCAACCGGCCAGCACGCTGATCGCTGCGACTTTTGCGATGCCGACAGGACCGCTGATGTTCCGCGTCGATGCCTCACCCACCACCATGTGGCGGACCACGGTGCCCGTCACGGTCACCGTCTTCCAAAACAAGCGCGCACCGGCCACGCTCGCCTCCAGTGGACCGTAACGCTCGACGGTCTCAACGCCCGGAGGCCAGCTGCCCTCGCCGCCCGGCAATATGCCGAGCCGTCCGACGGAGCGCCCGGGCGCACCGGGATCCGGCTCCGAGGCGACGGTAATCGGCACTTCACGCTCGATGCCCTGACGACGGATGCGCACCGTGACCGGCATGCTAGCCCGCGGAGCGATGGCGGCACGCAAGGCGGCGAAGTCCGTAATCCGCTGACCGTCCACCTCGAGTATCTCGTCGCCACTCTGCAGGCCCGCCGCGCGCGCCGATGAATTTTCCATCAAGGCGCCGACCACCGCCGGATGGCGAGGCTGCACGAACGCGAATCCTAGGCGCATTTCGATTTCGCCCGGCTCGGTCAGTGCTCGGCGCTGCTCGGCGGGGATCGCGATCGACAGGTGCGCGGTGTCCGTCCCGCGACGCACGTCGTACCGCAAGATGCCATCGTCCAAGACCGACGCGACCGAATCGACCACGGTGTCATCGACACCTCGAACCGGGTGGCCTTGCACCGCGACGATCTCGTCGCCGGGGCGCAATCCTGCGCGGGCCGCCCACGAGTCAGCGTGCACCTCTGCCACGAGCGCACGAATCCCAGGCACGCCATGAATGTATAAGGCCGTGTAGGCCAACCACGCGAACACGAAGTTCGCTCCAGCACCGGCCACGAGCACCGCGATCCGGTGCGGGATCGGTCGACGCGTGAACGCTCGGTGCCGATCGGCTTCGGCCACGGGCGCGTCGCGCTCGTCCGCCAGTCGCACGTATCCGCCTAACGGAATCGCTGAGAGCACGTACTCCACGCCGTCGCGACCCACACGCATCGCCAGCGGACGACCGAAGCCTATGGAGAAGCGCAGGACTTTGAAGCCCAGTCTACGCGCGACCCAAAAATGCCCGAATTCGTGCACGGTCACCAAGACACTGATGACCAAGACGTACGACAGCAGTGCCAGCAATCCACTCAGCAAATTCATCCCCTTCTCTGGGCCAGCACCGCACGGGCCACCGCGCGTGCCTCGGCGTCGGCGGCCATCACGTCGTGTAGACCGGTCACCGCCTGTGCCGGCACCCGCTGCAGCACGTCCTCAATGACCGTCGCAATGCCCCCAAAGTTCAATTGTTCTTCCAGAAAGGCGTCGACAGCGATTTCGTTGGCGGCATTCAAGACCGTCGGCGCCGTTCCGCCCGCTCGGCCTGCTTCTTCCGCCAACACGAGACAGGGGAAGCGAGCACGATCCGGCGCCTCAAAGTGCAAGGCACCGAGGCTCAGCAAATTGAGCGCGTCAACGCCCGACTCTATACGCTCCGGCCAGCCCAGCGCATTGGCAATGGGCGTGCGCATATCGGGATTGCCCAACTGCGCCAACGTCGAGCCGTCCACGTACTCCACCAGTGAATGAACGATGCTCTCGGGGTGAACGACCACCTCGACGCAGCCAGGCTCCATGCCGAATAGCAGTTGCGCTTCGATCAACTCCAAGCCCTTGTTCATCAACGTTGCCGAATCCACCGAGATCTTCCGGCCCATGCGCCAGCGCGGATGCGCAACCGCCTCGTCGGGCGTGGCATGGGTGATCGTCTCGGCCGCCCGACGCAAGAACGGCCCGCCCGAAGCGGTCAGCCACAATCGGCGTACGCCCGGACTCGCGCAACCGGGTCGCGTGGGCGGCAAGCACTGAAAAATCGCGTTGTGTTCGCTATCGATCGGCAACAGCTCAGCGCCACTGGCGCGCACTGCCTCGAGCAAGAGCGGCCCGGACATGACCAGTGCTTCTTTGTTCGCCAACAAGATGCGCCGCCCCGCACGGGCAGCCGCGAGCGTCGAGGGCAATCCCGCTGCGCCCACGATGGCCGCCATGACGCAATCGGCACCCTGCCAGGTCGCCGCCGTCTCCAAGGCCTGCGGACCGGTCAACACCGTGGACTCGACGCCGGCAACGCGTAGCGCCGTTTCCAGCTGCGTCGCGTGCGTGGGGTCGACGATGACGACCACGTCCGGGCGGAACGCCAGCGCTTGCTCGCACAGACGTTGCCAATCCGTGAAGGCCGTTAACGCCACCACCCGGAATCGATCCGGATGTCGAGCCACCACGTCCAGCGTGCTGCGCCCAATGCTACCCGTCGAACCGAGTACGGCGACGCCCTTGCGGGTCGTCACTGCAGGATCCCCATCCAACCGAGGCCGAGCACATAAAACGGCGCGGCCGCCGTCAAACTGTCCAAGCGATCCAAAATGCCGCCGTGGCCCGGCAATACGAAGCCACTGTCCTTAAGGCCTGCGCCCCGCTTGAAGAGGCTTTCGGTCAGGTCACCGACGACCGACGCCACAAAAACCACCCCTGCAAGCCCGACGAAACTCACGCGCGGAAATTCGAACACCACTGCAACGCCGTAGGCCACCAACGTCACCAACAAAGCGCCACCGATGACCCCTTCCCAGGTCTTGCCGGGACTCACCTGCGGTGCCAACTTGAGGCGACCGAACTGACGCCCTGCGAAATACGCGCCGATATCGGCCGCGGCGACGAGGCCCACCAATATCAAGAACAGGATGGCACCCGAAAGCCGGTGCGTGCCGATAAAGAGCCGCACCACGGCCGCCAAGGCCGGCAAGAGCGTGAGCCAGCCGGCCACCAGCGTCATGCTCTTGGACACGCGCGCCGGCGCGTAGACGAGCCGAATGCCAGCGATCACCCACCAACCGACGGCGACCCACAACAACTGCGGTACGTTACCGATCGACAAGCCTTTGGCCGTCGCGTAGGCGAAGACAATCGTGGCGAGCACGTAGCCGCTGCGGGCGCCGATCGACCGGCAATCCGCGAACGCAGCCCACTCCCAAGCCCCCATCAAGAGGATGAAGGCCAACAAACCGATGCCGCACCACGGCGGTAAGAAAAAGAGTACGGCCGCAATGAGCGAGACCATGACCAGCGAGGTGTAAACGCGGGTTTTCAGCACGGAGTATCCCCTGCGGTGGGTACGCCGCCAAAGCGGCGCTCTCGCCCACCGAAATCACTCACGGCCTGAGCAAAATCGGCGGCATCAAACTCCGGCCAAAGGCGGTCGGAAAACCACAATTCACTGTAGGCGAGACTCCACAGCAAAAAGTTACTGATGCGTCGATCGCCTCCGGTGCGAATAAAGAGATCCGGTTCGGGGCAATCGCCAATGGATATGTGTCGCGCCACGGCCGCCTCGTCGATGGCCGCGGGGTCCAAGCGACCGGCCGCCACGTCCACCGCCAGCGCACGCGCGGCCTGCGTAATATCCCAACGCCCCCCGTAGGCGAGCGCAATCGTGAGCCGCAACTTCGCATCGGGCACGACGCGGGACTCCGCGGCCTGAATGCGCTCAACGATTGGCGCACCGAGCGCCGACCGATCACCGATGAATCGCACTTCGACGGACTGACGGGCCAGATCGTCGATCTCCCGTTCGATCGTCTCGACGAACAAGTTCATGAGGAAGCCCACTTCGGTGACGGGGCGGCGCCAGTTCTCACTCGAGAACGCAAACAGCGTTAAATACGGGATACCCCGGCGCCGACATTCTTCGACGCACATCCGTACCGGCTTGAGCCCCGCCTTATGGCCAGCCGAACGCGGTAGGCCTCGACGCGAAGCCCACCGACCGTTGCCGTCCATGATGATCGCCACGTGCCGCGGAACGGTCATGGCTGCGTCGGATCTCCTCACACCTGGAGGAGATCCTTCTCCTTGTCGCCGAGGACACTGTCGATCTCGGCCACATACTTGTCAGTAAGCTTCTGGATGTCTTCCTGAGCACGACGGTCGTCGTCCTCGGAGACCAGCTTTTCCTTCAGCATCTCCTTGAGCTCTTGCATGACATCGCGACGCACGTTGCGCACGGCGACACGAGCCCCCTCCGCCTCATGCTTAGCCGCCTTGACCAGTTCCTTGCGGCGCTGTTCGGTCAACGCCGGCATTGGCAATCGGATCACGCTGCCTGCGGTGTTCGGGTTTAACCCGAGGTCGGACTTCATGATCGCTTTCTCGATGATCGGCACCATCGACTTATCCCACGGGGTCACCGTGAGGGTGCGAGCGTCCTCGACCACGATATTGGCCACCTGCGAAAGGGGCATGTCGGATCCGTAGTATTCGACTTTGAAATGCTCGAGCAACGCCGTGCTGGCGCGGCCTGTCCGCATACGCTTGAACTCGGACTTGAGGGCAACCACGCACTTTGCCATGCGTTCTGCTGCGTCCTTCTTGAGGTCATCGATCATCGCTACCCCTCCGCGAATCCGAAACTGGTTCAGGAATAGACAACCGTCCCGACGTCCTCGCCATTGACGATGCGCATCAGATCGCCGGCGTTGTGCAAGTTGAACACTTGCAACGGGAGGTTGTTGTCACGACACATGACGATGGCCGTCGCGTCCATGACGTTCAATCGGTCGTTGAGCACCTGGTCGAACGAGATACGCTGATAGCGCACTGCCGACGGGTGAGTCATCGGGTCGGCATCGTAGATGCCGTTCACTTTCGTCGCCTTGAGCAGCACGTCCGCGCCGATCTCGATGCCACGCAACGTGGCCGCAGAGTCGGTCGTGAAGAACGGATTGCCGGTGCCCGAGGCAAACAGGACCACCCGCCCCTTTTCCAGATGGCGGATCGCACGACGGCGAATGTAGTCCTCACAGACCTCATGGATCCGCAATGCCGACATCACTCGCGCATGCGCGCCGAGAGATTCCAGTGCATCTTGCATGGCCAGCGCGTTCATCACCGTCGCCAGCATACCCATGTGGTCCCCGGTGACGCGGTCCATGCCGCGACGGGCCAAGCCCGCGCCCCGGAAAATGTTGCCGCCGCCAATCACGACGGCAACCTGCACACCGAGGTTTTGCACCTCGATGATTTCCATTGCCAGACGGCGCAGGACTTCGGGATCGATTCCGTAATCTGCCTCACCGAGCAGCGCTTCGCCGCTGAGTTTGAGCAGGATTCTCCGATACCGAGGTCCTTGCGCGGGGTCTGTCACTTCTTCTCGCTTCCTTTGACGGTCGCCATGACCTCGTCGGCGAAATTCTCTTGCTTCTTCTCGATGCCGGCGCCGACTTCGAGACGAACAAAGGACTTCACCGTCGCGCCCGCCTGCTTCAGAAGCTTCTCGACGCTGGTGTCGGGATCCTTCACGAAGGGCTGGCCGACCAAGGTGATTTCGGCGAGGAACTTACGAATGCGGCCCTCAACCATCTTCTCGGCGATCGCCGCCGGCTTGCCTTCAGCAGCGGCCTGAGCGATGAGAATCTCGAGCTCCTTGGCCAAGTGTTCGGCAGGCACGGACGTCGAGTCGACGAACTGCGGGTTGATCGCAGCGACATGCATCGCCAGATCGCGCGCCAACGCGACGTCGCCGCCTTCAATGGCCACAACCGCACCGATACGCATGCCGTGCAGGTAACTGCCCAGAACGCCGGCGGAGCTGATGCGCTCCATGCGACGCACGGTGATGTTCTCACCGATCTTGGCGATCAACGCACGACGACGCTCTTCGAGCACCGTGCCATCGCTGCCCGGGTGCGCCAACACGGCGTCCACCGTCTCGGCACCCGAGCTCAGCGCGACCGCCGCGACGTCCTCAGAGAACGCCGTGAAGTCGGCTTCGCGAGCCACGAAGTCCGTTTCGCAATTCACTTCGACGAGCACGCCCGACTTACCGTCGGCGCTGCCGGCGAACACGATACGACCTTCGGCCGCCACGCGGGCGGCCTTCTTGTCAGCCTTCGCCAGGCCCGACTTGCGCATGATCTCGGCAGCGGCCTCGAGGTCGCCATTGGCTTCCACGAGTGCCTTCTTGCATTCCATCATGCCCGCGCCGGTGCGCTCGCGGAGCTGCTTTACGCTATCTGCAGTGATATTCATCGTAGTCTCTTACTCAGCGGTGGCGTCGTCGGCGGCGACGACATCAGCCGCCACATCGCCTTCGGCAGCGGCCGGGCCGCGGGGGGCCGGACGACGCTGGTTGTTGTTACGGGAATTCGAATTCTGCTGCGGACGACGACGGCCGCCCGGCGCCTTACGGCTCGGGTTGCCCGCTTCGTCCAACTCGACGAAATCATCTTCGCCGGCCGGAATTTCCGGAACGGCCGCACGGCCTTCGATCACCGCATCCGCGACAGCGGCGGCGTACAGGTTGATCGCGCGCATCGCGTCGTCGTTACCCGGAATCACGTAATCGACGCCGTGCGGCGAGCAATTCGTGTCCACAACCGCGACCACTGGAATGCCCAACTTCTTGGCTTCCTGGATCGCAATCGACTCGTGGCCCACGTCGACGATGAACAGAACGTCCGGCAGGGCGCCCATGTTCTTGATACCGCCAAGGCTACGGTTCAGCTTTTCCATCTCGCGGCGCATCATCTGCGCTTCTTTCTTGCCACGGCGATCCAGCGCGCCGGTGACCGACAGGTCCTCAAGCTCCATGAGGCGCTTGATCGACTGGCGAATGGTCTTGAAGTTCGTGAGCATGCCGCCCAGCCAACGCTGGTTCACGTACGGCATGCCGGCGCGGCTGGCCTCACGCTGCATCGCCTCACGGGCGGAGCGCTTGGTGCCGACGAACAATACACGGCCGCCATCGGCGGCAATCCCCTTGATGAAACCGGCGGCCTCTGCGAACAGCGGCTGGGTCTTCTCCAAGTTGATGATATGAATCTTGTTACGCTCGCCGAAGATGTACGGGGCCATCTGCGGGTTCCAGAAGCGTGTTTGGTGACCAAAGTGGACACCGGCTTCCAACATCTGACGCATCGATACGGACATTTTTTCAATCTCCCGGGTTATTTCCTCCGCGCACCCCGTCCGGTAGTCGCTCGGGGGCTCCACGAGGCTCGTGGAGCGGGCCGACCGACACCCGACCGTCCGGTTTGAATCTGCCTCGATGCGCAGATCCGGTACGCGTGTGGATTTCATTGCCAAAAAACGCCGCGCTTTATACCATGACGGCCCCGTGCAAACAACGGTTTAGGGGTTATCCCACCGTTACCCGTCACCCCTCGCTGAGCCCCCCACGCACCCGTGAGCCTAAAGACACCCGCCCAAGAGGACGCCATGCGCCTCGCCGGCCGCCTGACCGCGGACGTTCTCGACATGATCGGCGAATACGTAGTCGCCGGTGTGACAACCGACGAACTGGACCGCCGTTGCCACGATTATATCGTCAACGTCCAGAACGCCATCCCCGCCCCCCTCAATTACCACGGCTTCCCGAAGTCGATCTGTACGTCGGTCAACCACGTCGTATGTCACGGCATCCCCGGCGAAAAGCGCCTCAAAAACGGCGATATCGTCAATGTTGACGTGACGGTCATCAAAGACGGGTGGTTCGGGGACTCCAGCCGTATGTTCATCGTCGGCCCGCCGTCGGTGCAGGCGCAGCGTCTCGTGGACACCTGCCGCAAAGCGCTCTGGCTCGGGATTGGGGAAGTACGCCCCGGCGCCCAGCTGGGCGATATCGGCCACCGCATCCAAAGTTTCGTCGAGGCGCAAGGGTACTCGGTCGTCCGCGAATACTGCGGGCACGGGATCAGCACGGTGTTCCACGAGGACCCCCAAATCCTGCATTACGGCAAACCCGGCACCGGCGCGACGCTGGAAGTCGGTCAAACGTTCACGATCGAACCGATGATCAATGCCGGCGGACGCCACGTCCGCCTGCTCGGCGACGGTTGGACGGTCGTGACCAAGGATCATTCACTGTCGGCGCAATGGGAGCACACCCTCCTCGTCACTCCCACCGGCTGCGAAATACTGACGCTCGGCGCAGGCGAGACCTCGCCCCTGACCGCGGGAACCTGACGATGGGCGGCCCGAACGAGGACACCGCGACCGACGGGGCCGACACTCCGCTCGCTGACTGGCCCGTGTTGACCGACGCGATGGCACGGCTGTCGTCGGTCACGCTCGGGGTACCGGCCGAGACCGTTGCCGCCTTCCGCGCGGTGATTGAAAGCGGCGACACCGACCTCAAGGCCCGGTTCGCGTTGGACGAGCCCGTGGAAGAACTGGTCCGAGCGCGCGCGCGCCTGATTGACCTCGTGTTGACCCGGGCGTGGTCCTTGCACCTCGGCGTGCATACGCACGATCTCGCGCTCCTCGCGGTGGGCGGCTACGGGCGTGGCGAACTGCATCCATGCTCCGACATCGACGTCATGGCCCTGCTGCCCAAGAGCGCCGACCCTAAATGGGAAGGCGCTCTGGAAAAGTTCCTGACCTTCTTGTGGGACATCGGCCTCGAAGTCGGACACAGCACGCGAACCATCGACGAGTGCCAAACGGAGAGTCTGGCGGACATTTCCGTCGCCACGACGCTGCTGGAAGCGCGCCTGCTGGACGGGCCCGAGATCCTCTTTACCGCCATGAAGCGCGCGCTGGCACCGGATCGCATCTGGAGTGCGGCGCAGTTTTATGAAGCCAAGGTGCGCGAGCAGCAGCAACGTCACCAACGCTTTTACGATACGGCGTACAACCTTGAGCCCAATGTCAAAGCAAGCCCCGGCGGATTGCGCGACATCCAAACCATTGCGTGGGTCGCGAAGCGCCATTTCGGCGCCGATACGCTCGACGAACTCGTTCGGCACGGCTTTCTGACCGAGGCCGAGTTACGCAAGCTGAAAGTCGCGCAAAGCTTTCTCTGGAAAGTCCGCTTTGCCCTGCACGTATTGACGGGTCGTCGAGAGGACAGACTCCTCTTCGATCACCAGATCAAGCTGGCCCGCCAATTCGGCTACGAAGACGCCACCTATACGCTGGCCGTCGAACAGTTGATGCAGCGTTACTACCGAACGGCGATGGACATTTCGCTACTGAATGAAATGCTCTTGCAGTTGTTCAGCGAAGCGATCCTGAATCCCAATCCGACGAGCCCCAAGCCGATCAACGCCCGTTTCCAAACCCGGAACGATTATCTGGAGGTGACCGGCGAGGACGTGTTTGAACGCCAGCCCTCTGCGATCCTCGAGTTATTCCAGTTGCTCTGCCAAAACACCGAACTGAAAGGTGTACGGGCCGCCACGATCCGCAGTTTGCAGCAGAACTTGTGGATGGTGGACGAGGAGTTCCGACAGAATCCGCGCAATCATCGGCTGTTCATCGACATTCTGAGAGAGCCGCAAGGCATCTCGCGCGCCTTGCGCCGGATGAACCTGTACGGCGTGCTCGGTCGCTACATCCCGGCCTTCGGTCGGATTGTCGGTCGTATGCAGTACGACCTGTTCCATGCGTACACCGTCGACGCGCATACCCTGTTCGTGCTGCGCAACCTGCGTCGGCTGTCGCAAACACGCTTCGACCACGAACTGCCGAAACTGTCGGCGGTGTTCCGGTCCCTGCCGCGGCCCGAACTGGCGTATCTGGCGGCGCTCTTCCACGACATCGCCAAGGGCCGTGGCGGCGATCACTCCGAATTGGGCGCCGTGGATGCCGAAGCTTTTTGCCTCGAACAGGGCCTGTCGCGTTACGACGCTCGACTGGTCGCGTGGCTCGTGCGGCATCACCTGTTGCTGTCGGTGACGGCCCAAAAGAAGGACATTACGGATCCGGAGGTCGTCAACGAATTCGCCCGTCGCGTCGGCGACAGCACACACTTGGATTACCTGTATGTGCTGACCGTGGCCGACGTACGCGGGACGAACCCGAAACTCTGGAACGCGTGGAAAGCGTCGCTTTTCGAAGAGTTCTTCGAACGCACCAAGCGCGCGCTGCGCCGGGGTCTTGAGAGCCCACTCGGCGAGGCCGAGTTGATTGCCGAGACCCAGGCCGAAGCTCGGGAAATCCTCGGTCGCGACGGCGTATCGATCGCCGAAATCAATCGCGTCTGGAAGGACCTGTCCGGGGCTTACTTCCTGCGCCACACGGCCGAGGAAATCGCCTGGCATACCTCCTTGTTGGCGGGGCGTGATCCGTTCGATGAGGATCCGATCGTGGCGGTACGCCAAGAAACTGGCCGCGGCGGAACCGCCATATTCAGTTACACCCACCGACGTATACACAGCTTCGCTCGGGCCACGGGCGTGCTGGATCAGATGGGTCTGACCATCTTAGATGCGCGCATCACGCCGACGATGAACGGCTTCACGATCGATACCTTCCTAGTCTTGGAAGATACCGGCGGAGCCATCCACGACCGCACCCGTGTGCACGAGATCGAACAAGGGCTGTACCGCGCGCTGCGGGCGGACGCCGGTTCGAGTTACACCGTCACTCGGCGCGCACCGCGTCAGGTGCGTATGTTCTCCACGCCCACCCAGATCACCTGGGGCGACGATGACCGCAATCAACGCACCGTGCTGGAAATCATCGCCGCCGACCGCCCGGGCCTGCTGTGTGAGTTGGGAAAGATCTTTATGACGGAAAAGGTGCAGTTGTTGGCAGCGCGTATCGTGACCGTCGGCGAGCGTGCCGAAGACGTGTTCTACGTCGCCGATGCGGAGGGTCGACCGCTCGACCCCGCCGCCCGGCAAAGCCTCGCGACTGCCTTGCAAGCCCGTCTCGATCATCGAGCGTGACATGCATCCACGACTCACGGCCTTGCAACCGTATCCGTTTGAGCGTCTTGCACAACTGCATCGCGGCGTGACGCCGCCCACCGACCGCAAGGCGATCGCGCTGTCGATTGGGGAACCGAAGCACGACGCGCCCGCGTTCGTGGTCTCTGCGCTCGTCAATGCCCTACCCGAGTTAGGCACCTACCCCGCCACGGCCGGATTGCCGGAATTCCGCGAGTCCGTCGCGCGATGGCTCGATCGGCGCTACGGCCTTGGCGGCACGCTCGATGCGGATCGCATGGTCCTGCCGGTCAACGGCACACGCGAGGCCTTATTTGCCTTCGCCCAGTGCCTGATCGACCCGGCCGACACGGCCGCCCTCGTGGCGATGCCGAACCCCTTTTATCAAATCTACGAAGGGGCGGCGCTGTTGGCCGGCGCGACGCCCTACTTCTTAGACACCACCGCAGACCATGGCTTTTTGCCCAACCTCCAGCAGGTGCCCGACGACGTCTGGCGCCGCTGCCGCCTGCTGTACCTGTGCTCACCGGGCAATCCGACCGGCGCGGTCGCGGACGAGGCGTACCTGACGGAGGTCCTGGCGCTCGCGGATCGTTACGGCTTCGTCATCGCAGGCGACGAATGCTACGGTGACCTTTATCTCGACGAGCACAGGCCCCCGCCGGGACTCCTCGGCGCGTGTGCGCGCCTCGGGCGCGGTTACGAACGCGTGGTCGTCTTCCACAGCTTGTCCAAGCGTTCGAGCGTGCCGGGTCTGCGGTCCGGCTTTGTCGCCGGCGACCCTGCCATTTTGGCCGCCTTTAAGTTGTATCGGACGTACCACGGCTGTGCCCTGCCCGTTCACGTGCAACGCGCCAGCATCGCGGCTTGGAACGACGACGGCCATTCCGCCGAGAACCGCGCGTTGTATCGCGCGAAATTTGATGCTGTGCTGCCGATCCTATCGCCGGTACTCGCCGTCGATCGGCCGACAGCCGGTTTTTACTTGTGGCCGGACGTTGCGGGAGACGACGAGGTCTTCGCACGAGATCTGTACGCACACGAAAATGTGATCGTGCTGCCGGGCAGTTACTTGGGCCGAGACGCCGGGCGCGGCAACCCGGGGCGCGGCCGAATCCGTCTGTCCCTGGTCGCACCCTTGGCGGATTGCATCGACGCCGCCCACCGTATTCGACACTTTATGGAATCGAGACCCTCATGACACACGCACTGCAAGAGATCATCGAAGGCTACTGGGAACGCCGCGCCGAGGTTTCGCCGGGCAACGCACCCGCCGATCTGGTGGACGCGACCGAGTCGGTGATCCGTCTCCTCGACGCCGGTGAGGCGCGCGTCGCCAGCCGCAACGAGGGCGGCGGTTGGACCGTGCACGAGTGGCTCAAGAAATCCGTACTGCTGTACTTTCGCACCCACGACAACGCGGTAATGGGCGCGGATCCGGCACGCTGGTTCGACAAAGTACCGCTGAAGTTTGCCGGTTGGGATGAGGCGGCGTTACGCGCCAGCGGAACGCGCGTCGTACCGCCGGCCGTGGCACGCCGCGGCGCCTATATCGCACCGGGCGTTGTCCTGATGCCGAGCTACGTCAACATCGGCGCCTATGTGGACACCGGAACGATGGTCGACACGTGGGCGACGGTCGGTTCGTGCGCGCAGATCGGCAAGAACGTCCATCTGTCGGGCGGTGTGGGGATCGGTGGCGTGCTCGAACCGTTGCAGGCGAGCCCCACGATCATCGAAGACAATTGTTTTATCGGTGCACGATCGGAGATCGTCGAGGGCGTCATCGTGGAAACGGGTGCGGTCGTCTCCATGGGCGTCTACATCGGCGCCAGCACCAAAATCTACGACCGGGAGACTGGCGAAGTGTCCTACGGCCGCGTCCCGGCCGGCGCCGTCGTCGTTCCAGGCAACCTGCCGTCGAAAGACGGAAAATATTCGTTGTATGCGGCGGTGATCGTGAAGAAAGTGGACGCCCAGACACGGGCGAAAACGTCGATCAACGAGCTCTTGAGAGACTGAGATCGGTTACGTCGAGGGAGCGTCCGCGTCGGCCGCTCCCCTCGCCCCGGGACCCCTCGCTTAGCCGAAGCGACCCGTGATGTAGTCCTCGGTCAATTTGTGACCCGGATTGGTGAAGATCTGCTCGGTCGGACCGACTTCAATCAAATCGCCTAAATGGAAGTACGCCGTACGCTGGGAGACACGAGCGGCCTGCTGCATGCTGTGCGTAACGATCACGATGGCGTAGTTCTCACGCAATTCGTCGATCAAATCCTCTACCTTCGCCGTCGCGATCGGATCCAGCGCCGAGCACGGTTCGTCCATGAGGATCACTTCCGGATCCACGGCGATGGCGCGGGCAATGCACAACCGTTGCTGCTGACCGCCCGACAAACCCGTACCCGGGTTATCCAAGCGATCCTTCACTTCGTCCCACAAGCCGGCCTTCTGCAGCGACGAATGCACGATGTCATCCAAGTCGGCTCGGCTGCCGGCCAGACCGTGAATCTTCGGACCGTACGCGACGTTCTCAAAGATAGACTTCGGGAACGGGTTGGGCTTTTGGAAGACCATCCCGACGCGCGCACGCAGCTGCACGATGTCCTGCGAGCGATCGTAAATATCGGCGCCGTCCAGCGTGATCGAGCCGGTGACTTTCGCATTCGCGATCGTATCGTTCATGCGATTGAGGCAGCGCAAGAACGTGGACTTGCCGCAGCCCGACGGGCCGATGAACGCGATCACGGAATTCTTGGCGACGTCGATGCTGACGTCTTTGATCGCGTGCTTGTCGCCGTAGTGCACATTGACATGGCGCGCACTGATGACCGGCGACGCCACGGTCACCTGACCGACCGTCTTCGTATCGACGGGATCACCCGGCGGCGAATGGTCCGCTTCATTAAAGCTGACGCTGCGCGCCATGCTGACCGAGTGTAGGTGCTTTTCGATGGACATCGATCTGTTTCCTTGAATGCTACCAGCGCCGCTCAAAGCGGTTGCGCAGAATGACCGCGACAGCGTTCATCACCAACAGGAAGCCGAGCAACACCATGATGGCGCCCGATGTCCGTTCGACGAAGGCCCGCTCTGGGCTTCGCGCCCACAAGTAAATTTGTACCGGCAGTACGGTCGAGGGATCGGACAGTCCGTGCGGCACGTCAACGATGAAGGCGACCATGCCTATCATGAGCAGTGGCGCGCTCTCACCCAAGGCTCGCGCCATGCCGATAATCGTGCCGGTCAGCATGCCGGGCAGTGCCAAGGGCAACACGTGATGGGCAACCATTTGCATGCGCGAAGCGCCCATGCCGAAGGCGGCCTCGCGAATCGACGGCGGCACCGCCTTCAAGGAAGCACGACCGGCAATGATGATGGTTGGCAAGGTCATCAACGACAACACAAGCCCGCCGACCATCGGCGACGAACGTGGCAAACCGAAAAACTGGATGAACATCGCCAGACCGAGCAAACCAAACACAATCGACGGTACGGCCGCCAGATTGTTGATGTTGACTTCGATGATGTCGGTCCAGACGTTGCGAGGCGCGAACTCCTCCAGGTAGATCGCAGCGGCAACGCCGATCGGGAACGAGAGCAACAGAGTGATGAGCAGTGTCAGCGCACTACCGGCCAACGCCCCCGCCACACCCGCCTGTTCGGGCTCACGGGAGTCGCCCGACGTGAAGAACGCGGGGTTAAAGCGCAATTCAGCACGCTTCTGGGCTTTCAGTGCATCGACCCACGCAATCTCTTCATCGCTGATCGGGCGATCCGCTTCCGACAACTTCCGATCGATCTGACCTTTGAAGAACGTGTCCACGTGATCGTCCGCCAACAACCAAACCGTCGCGTGCGTACCGATCAACTTGGGGTTCGCCAACACACGATCGCGCAACACCTGTTCGGCGGAGTTGCTGATCATGCCGTACAGGTGACGCAGTGAGGCGCGACCTTCGACGTCGGGGAACTGTGTCCGGAGCGAGGCCTTGATCACCGCCTGATAGTCGGCGTTGGCGAGCGTATCGTGATCGCGCTTGCCTTCCGGGTCGATCGTGTCGGCCGCGTAGTCGACGTCGAGGGCAATGAAGGTCTGTTCAAAGGACGAGTAGCCCTTGGAAATGATCGACGTGAACAGGAACGCTACGAACATTAAACCGACCGCAATCGCGGCGATGCCGTAGGCCCTAAAACGCATCTCGGCGGCGTAGCGCCGCTTGAGCGAGGCCGCCACGCGCTGCTGACTGATCGATGGGGTCGGCACTGAATTAGTCATACTGTTCCCGATACTTGCGTACGACCTTCAGCGCCACAATATTGAGCGCAAGCGTCGAAATGAAGAGCACGAGACCGAGGGCAAACGCTGCCAGTGTCTTCGGACTGTCAAACTCCGAATCACCCACTAAGAGCGTCGCAATCTGCACGGTGACGGTCGTGACCGCCTCGAACGGATTCGCTGTCAAATTGGCGGCTAAGCCAGCCGCCATGACCACGATCATGGTTTCACCGATGGCGCGTGACGCGGCCAACAGCACACCGCCCACGATGCCCGGCAAGGCTGCAGGCAAGACAACGTTACGGATGGTTTCCGATCGCGTGGCACCGAGCGCGTACGCACCGTCGCGCATCGACTGCGGCACGGCGGTGATCATGTCGTCTGCGAGCGACGAGACGAACGGGATGATCATGACGCCCATCACCAGTCCGGCGGAAAGTGCACTCTCCGACACCACCGTCAGCCCCATCGATTCGCCCAACTGTCGCAGCAGAGGACCGACGGTCATCGCCGCGAAGAATCCGTAAACGACGGTCGGAATACCGGCCAAAATTTCCAGCAACGGCTTCACGACCGTGCGCACGCTGCGGGCCGCGTATTCGGCCAGATAAATGGCGGAGAAGAGGCCGACCGGCACAGACACCGCCAAGGCGATGACGGCGATCAGCAACGTTCCGGTGAACAATGGCACCGCGCCGAAGGCGCCCGACGAGCCGACTTGGTCGGCCCGCATCGCCATCTGTGGGCTCCAGGTCGTCCCGAAGAGAAAATCGATGGGCGAGACGAAGTGGAAGAAATGAATCGCTTCGTACAGGACCGAGATCACGATCCCGATCGTCGTCAAAATGGCGACGCCGGAGCTCGCCAAGAGTGCCCATTCACCGATACGTTCGACACGGTTGCGCGCCCGCAGCTCCGGGCGGATCGAGCGCAAGGCCCAAAAGCCCACCGCGATCGCGACCACCAGCGACAGCAGGCCGCCGGCGATGGCGCTCTGGTCCGAAATCGCTTTCCACTGCTGGGCCGCCGCGACCACCGCCGGTCGTGCCATCTCGACGGGTACGGCGCCGGAGACCACGTTGCGGATATCGTTCAGCAGCAACCCGGCTTGGTCCGCCGGGAGATGCTGGAATTCGCCCGGCATCTGCGCGAGGACCATCCCCAACACGACGCGGTCGCCGAACAGGTGCCAGAGGCCGAGCACCGCCAACGCCGGCAAGGCACACCACAGGGCGACGTACATCCCGTAGTAGGCAGGCAATGAATGGAGGTTCCGAATGCTGCGGGTGCCGCCCACCAACGAGATGGAGCGGTTCTTGGCCCACTGAAAGGCCGCGCTGGCGAGCAGCAGAATAGCGATAACGACCGTAGAGCTCTGCATGACCGCCCAGATTGACTTCGAAGGGGTTCCGTCCCGGCTCGAGTCCCACTGACACGGGCGAGCCGAACCGTCCCGCCATTATCGCGGGCAATTATGACATTTTTGTTTCATTTGCATTGAAACCAAAAGAATCAGAGAGTTACGACTATATTTCACCGTATCCAGCCGCTCACCGGACGCCCAGGCGCGGATGGCTTGCTGCCAACGGCGCGGACCCGTATAACTGCCGCCGCACTGGGAGCCGTCATGACCAATACCCTCGAATTGACCCTCGATCTCATTCGGCGCGCATCAATTAGCCCCGAAGACGCGGGCTGCCAGGCGTTGATGTGCCAACGCCTCGCCGCCGCCGGATTCGAGATACATCCCCTGCCCTTCGGTCCCGTGGCCAATTTCTGGGCCACCCGCGGCCCATCGGACGCCCCCACCCTGTGCTTCGCCGGGCACACCGATGTGGTGCCGACCGGGCCGTTGGAGGCGTGGACGTCGCCGCCCTTCGAACCGACCGTTCGCGACGGCATGTTGGTTGGCCGGGGCTCCGCAGACATGAAGAGCGCTCTGGCAGCCATGGTCACTGCCACGGAAGCGTACGTGACCGAGCGGCCGGATCACGGGATCCGCCTTGCCTACCTCATCACGAGCGATGAAGAGGGCCCGTCCATCGAAGGCACCAAGAAGGTCGTCGAGCACCTTATGGCCTGCGGGGAGCGGATCGATTGGTGCGTCATCGGCGAGCCCACGAGTGATCAGGCGTTGGGCGATACGGTCAAGATCGGCCGGCGTGGGTCGCTGAGCGGCATCCTGACCGTGCACGGCACCCAGGGCCACATCGCCTACCCGCATCTGGCGGACAACCCGGTCCATCGATTTGCCCCAGCCCTTGCGGAGCTCTGCACGCATCATTGGGACGATGGAAACGCCCACTTCCAACCCACGTCCTTTCAAGTCGCGACGATTCACGCCGGCACCGGCGTCAACGTGATCCCCGGCGAGCTCGCCGTGCGCTTCAACTTCCGATTTTGCCCAGTCCAGACCGTCGAAAGCCTCCAGGCGAGCACCCAAGCCATTTTGGATCGGCACGGGTTGCGGTACTCGTTGGAATGGAAAATTTCGGGGCTACCGTTCTACACACCGCCCGGCCGATTGTCGGATGCCGTCAGCGGCGCCATTGAGGCCGTCACGGGCCGGCGGCCGGAGTTGTCGACCTCTGGAGGCACCTCAGACGGTCGCTTTATTGCACGGATGGGCGCCGAAGTCGTCGAAATTGGCGTGATCAACGCCTCGATCCACAAGATCGACGAACACGTGCGAGTCGCCGACATCGACGCACTCGCCCAGATCTACCAACGGTTGATTGCCGCGCTGGACGCGTGAGGCCGTTTCAGGCGCGCCCACCGCTGCGCGGCAGCGTAACGTTTGCCCACAATCCGCCGACGCCGAGTGCGACGCCGGCCATCGCGAGCCAACCGGGGATGGAGATGCCGAACAGGGACCAGCCAATCTCCTGACAGTCGCCGCCCCCGTTGACGATGCGGCTCACCACCTCGGTCAGCGGCAGCATATCGACCATCGTCCAAAAATCCGCGCCGCACGAGGCCAGACTGCCCAGCGGTTGCATTTGCATCCAGACATGGCGCGCCGACAACGACACCAAGACGGCCGCGGCGATCAGGATCAGCCCCCCGTACACACGCGCCATCAGCCGCCCCGCATCGTGCAGGGCGGCCAGCAAAAACGCGGCGCCCAACAGTAGCGTCGCACCCCGCTGCAACATGCACATGTTGCAGGGATTCAGTTTCACGTAGTACTGGAACACGAACGCACCCGCCATGAGCCCCGCCACGGCCACTACGCCCACCGTGTTCGCGATCCGGCGGGTGACGATCATCGTGTGCCCTCGAGTCCGTGAATACGCCGATTAGCGTCGTCGATCGAGGTGTGGCGAATATCCTTGCCGTGCACCATGTAGACCACGTATTCACAGATATTCTTCGCGTGATCGCCAATGCGCTCGAGCGCGCGCGACACCCACAACACTTCCAGCGAGCGCGAAATGGTTCGCGGGTCTTCCATCATGAACGTAATCACTTGGCGTTGAATCGCTTCGTATTCGTCATCGATCACGCGATCGTCACTGACGATCGATAGCGCCGCTTCCGCATCCAAGCGGGCGAAGGCGTCAAGGGCCGCATGCAACATCTGATGCACAAGGCGGCCAAGATTCTTCAGCTCCCGATAGCGATCCGTCGGACGCTCCATGAGCGCCAGTCGGGTCGCGATAAAACCGACCTTCTCGGCCTCGTCGCCGATGCGCTCCAAATCCGTGATCGTCTTGATGATGGCGACAATGAGTCGCAAGTCCGACGCCGCGGGCGCACGGGTCGCCAGAATTCGACTGCACTCCTCATCGATCGCGACCTCAAGAGCGTTCACTTTGTGATCGTTGTGGGTCACTTCGTCAGCGAGGGCGCCGTTGCCTTCAACCAAGGCCACTACCGCATCCGACATCTGTTTCTCAACGAGGCCACCCATCTGCAGCACGTGAGAGCGGAGCTTCTCGAGGTCCTCGTTGAAGCGGCGTGAAATATGCGGGCCGAGGGTATTCGCGTCCATCACTATTCTCCAAGCTTTGACAGGTTATAACCCCGTCCGCCAAGGGGATCAATGCGAGAAATCTACGCGCCCAGCGGCCGCAGTGTCCGTGCATCCATCACAGACTCCCCATGCGGCGGAGGAGCGCCGAAAACGAAGCCGGGGAAGTTGCGAGCAACTTCCCCGGGTGGTCCTCACAACGGAGGCCGATTCGATCAGAGCTTGACGGCGCGCAGGTCGTTCGCGTCCTTACGAGCCTTCGCGAGCTCCGATGCCTTCATCGTGATGAGGCCGCGCTCCGCGAGGTAACCGTCCGCGCCCATCGCCTTGTCGCTCAGGAACTCGCTGACGAATTCCTTGATGCCCGGGATGACACCCACGTGCGCCTTCTTCACGTAGATGAAGAGCGGACGCGAGATCGGGTAGCTGCCATCGGCGATCGATTCAAAGGTCGGCGCCTTCCCCTCGACCGTCGCGGCCGAAATCTTGTCGCCGTTCTGGTCCAAGTAGGAGAAGGTGAACACGGCGACCGCATGCGGGTTGGCCTGCAGCTTACCGAGCACCAAGGCGTAGTCTTCCGAGACGTCGGTCCAGACACCGTCCTCGCGAATCTGCGTGCAGACCTTGGCGAAGCGCTTCTCGTCGACGTCCTTCAACGACTTCAGCCAGGGGAAGGTCTCGCAACCGGTCGTCATGACCAGCTCCGCAAAGGCGTCACGGGTGCCGTGGTTCGGCGCCGGGCCAAACATCTGGATCGGCAAGTCCGGCAGCGCCGCATTGACCTGCTTCCAGTTCTTGTACGGGTTCGCGACCAGCGTGTTCGGGTCCTTCGGGTCCGGAACCTGCTTCGCCAGGGCCAGATACAGGTCCTTACGGCTCAGCTTGAACGCCGGGGCGCCCTTCTTCGTCGCAATCGTGATGCCGTCGTAACCGATTTTGACTTCAACGACATCCTTCACGCCGTTGGCCGCACAGGTCTCGAGCTCGGAGGCCTTGATTCGGCGCGACGCGTTGGCGATATCCGGGTACTGGACGCCGATGCCGCCGCAGAAGAGCTTAATGCCGCCGCCCGTGCCCGTGCTCTCGACCTTCGGGGTCTTGAACTTGGTGTTCGACTTGCCAAAGTGCTCGGCCACCGCGGACGCGAACGGAAACACCGTGGACGAACCGACGAGGGCGACGTAGTCGCGACCGGCGTCGGCATGGGCAAGGCTGGCCGCAGACAAGCCGGCCACGGCGAGCAGAGTCAGAGAGCGCTTGAGCACAGTATTCTCCAGAAAAATGACGGGTTGGAATCCGGTCGCGTCGGCGCCGGCCCGGTAGCTGCGCAGTATGAAACCCAATTGTTACAGAGATCTTTCAATGAGGCCGCTTCTGTAACAATTCGTTTTATTCCTTATCTTTCAAATAATTAATTCGATTGATTACGTCCGCTGGATCCGCGCACCGGCTTTCGAGGCATGCGCACGACGGGCCGCGCGGCGGGCCGGTACGGTCCGAAATTCCACCAAATTGGATTCGAATTGCCGAGTGGCCTTGTCCCAGCCGTACTCCTCGGCCTGCGCGCGGCAGGCCCGAGGATCCAAGGCGAGCGCCCCTTCGACCGCCTCGCGCAAATTCGTCCGCAGGCAGCCCGTGACGCCGTCGCGCACCACGTCGATCGGCCCCGTCACCGGATAGGCGGCCACCGGCACACCGCAGGACATCGCTTCGAGGAGGACGAGGCCAAACGTGTCGGTTCGACTCGGAAACACAAAACAATCCGCCGAGGCGTAGGCGGCTGCAAGCTCAGTCCCGTACAGGTAACCGCGGAACTCCACATCGGGATAGCGACGGCGCAGATCCGTCAACTGCGGACCACCGCCGACCACGACTTTGCGAGACGGCAGATCGAGGCGGCAAAAATCTTCGACGCTTTTTTCGACCGCAACGCGGCCGACGTACACCAAGGTCGGCGTCGCCCCCGGCGTTTTCAGATCTGGCCGGGGCACAAACACGCGGGTATCAACGCCGCGCGTCCATGGGACCACACGCCGGAATCCGTGCCGACGGAGATCCCGCCGCATTTCCTCGGTGCCGACCATCACACGCGTGGCGCGAGAATGAAAACACCGCAGGTAGGCGTACACCACCGATTCCGGGATCGGTAGCCGAGCGCTGATGTACTGCGGAAATTGCGTGTGGTACGACGTCGTAAAGGCACGGCCCCGCGCGGTCGCATAGGCCCGAGACGCCACACCCAATGGCCCTTCCGTGGCAATGTGCAGTGCGTCGGGCGCGAATTCGTCCAACCAGCGCGTCACCGAAAAGCGTGCAAACAGGGCGAGACGAATCTCGGGGTACGTCGGACACGGCACGGTGTAACGGCCCTCCGGCGTGACCAAACCGACTTCGTGCCCCAACGCCGACAACTCCGCGGCGGTGCGCTGCAGTGTCGTGACGACCCCGTTGGTCTGGGGGCGCCAGGCATCGGTGACGATCGCGATGCGCATGAACCTTAGGCTGCCTCGTCCATGGAGGTCGACACGGACTGCTCGAGCCGCGGAACGACCGTTAACGACGGCTCGACGGCCGCCGCGTGATGGAACGCGACGTGCAAGCGACCGGCCTGATCCTCGTACAGCATCGAGCAGTTCTCGACCCAGTCCCCGTCATTGCAGTAGCGGACGCCGTCCACTTCGCGTATCCCCGGGTGATGGATGTGGCCGCAAATCACGCCGTCGAGTCCGTGACGGATGGCAGCCGTCGCAGCCGCGTGCTCAAAGCGGCTGATGTACCGGCGCGCGTCGGGGACCTGATCCTTGATCCAGTTTGACAACGACCAATAGCCGTAACCAAAGCGATGCCGAACGTCCTGCACGGTGCGACTCATCCACAAGATGAAATCGTAGAGGTGCTCGCCGATCCATTTGAGCCAACCGGCGAACTTCACCGCGCCGTCGAACTCATCGCCGTGCACCACCAAGTAGCGTTCGCCATTGGCCGTCTCATGGACGAAATCGCGCCGAATCTCGATGCCCTCGAGGCGACCGCCGCAGAGTTCGCGGAATCCCTCGTCGTGGTTACCGGGCACGTAGATGACACGGGTACCGCTCCGAGCAATCCGGAGGATTTCCCGCAGAACCTCCTGGTGGAGGCTCGGCCAGAAGAAACTGCGCCGCAAGCTCCAAAGATCCACGATATCGCCGACGAGGACCAACTGGTCGGCATCCATCCGACGTAGGAAATCAAGCAACAGGCCGGCTTGGCAGCCCCGAAATCCCAGATGCACGTCGGAGATAAAAACCGTTCGGACACGACCCATCGGAGCAGTTGCGCGCGCCATGTAATCCTCGTCTGGCAGCCCGGATGACCTATGCTGCCGTGGGCCGTTGACGCGAATATGACTTTTAAAAGACGAAAATATGACAGCCCATTCAGGGCTGGTGGGCCAGTCGCTCTTCCGGAAAATGGCAGGTGAAGACACTACCACTGCCCTCCACACTCTGCACGTCCAGGGTGGCGCCGAGCCGTTGCAGGGCATGTTTCACAATGGCAAGACCCAGTCCTGAGCCGCCCGAGGTGCGCGCGCGACCCGGATCCACCCGATAGAACCGCTCGGTCAATCGAGGCAGGTGCTCGGCTGCGATACCCACACCCGTGTCGGTCACCGAAAAATGCCCACCCTTGTCGTCCGTCCACCAGCGCGCCGTGACGGTACCCCCGGCCGGTGTGTACTTGAGCGCGTTGCCGATCAAGTTGGCGAAGATCGAGTGCAATTCGGACTCGGCACCCAAAATGCCTTGATCGGCGTCGACCACGAGATCGAAGGTGCTCGACAAATCAGGGCGCGCGAGCACGTCTCGCTTCATCAAGCTGAGCATGCCGACCACGTCGATGAAGGCGTACGGCGCCTCGGTCGCGCCCGCCTCCATCCGCGAGAGTTCAATCAGATCTTCCACAACGGCCTGCATGCGAGCCGACTGGCGTCGCATCTCCTCGAGAACGGAGCGAATTTCCGCATCGACGAGCGGGTCATCCACGAGCGTGTCTACGTAACCGGAAATGACGGTCAACGGCGAGCGCAACTCGTGGGAGGCGTTTGCCACGAAATCCTTGCGCATTGCTTCAATACGTATCTCGCGACTGACGTCGCGAGCGACTAAGAGCTTCTGCCCGTCGCCGTAGTCGACCATCTGCAACGATAAATGCACATCGGTTGTGCCGGCCTGACGCACGACGACCGGCGTCGCGAAGTCACCCCGATCGAGATAGGTTCGGAATTCCGGGTGGCGAATCAGGTTGTCGATACGGTGGCCATAATCGATCTTGCGGCGCAGCCCGAGCAAATGCGCCGCTCGCGGGTTGAACCATTGAATGTCCCGCTCGCGTCCCAGCACCACGATGCCGTCCGGCAATGCGGAGGTGAGGCCGCGAAACTCGCGCACCACTTCGATCAGACGCTTCTTGTGAAATTTCTTGCGGCGATAGATGCGCACGACCAGCGCAATGACGTCGCCCCACGGCCCCGAGAGGTTGGGCGGGTCCATCTCGCGGCGGTGCTTGAGCCACCGCTCCAGCAAAAAGAGCCGATAGTAATTGAGCGCCAAGGCACCGGAGAGCGCCACGGTGACCGCTATGAACACGTGCCCAATGATCAGGCCCAACACGGCCGCGATGCCGAGGACCGTCAGCAGGCGAGGCATCGCGAAGGTCCAAACGGCAGAAATCACGGGCAACCGAACCTGAACTTACAGCGCGCGGGTCGAGAAACGGTAACCGGCTCCACGAACAGTCTGCACGTACCCGTCACAACCGAACGTCTCCAACGCCTTGCGCAGGCGCCGTATATGGACGTCGACGGTGCGTTCTTCGACATACACGTTGCCGCCCCAGACGCGGTCGAGCAATTGCGAGCGCGAGTAGACCCGTTCGGCGTGGGTGATAAAAAAGGCCAGCAAGCGGTATTCGGTCGGCCCCAAGACCACCGTCGCCTCGCCACACAAGACGCGGTGACCGGCGGCGTCCAATCGCAGTTGGCCGACGTCAATGATTTCTTCCGTCGACGCCGGCGACGAACGCCGCAAAACGGCATTGATACGGGCGAGTAACTCCCGCGGCGAGAACGGCTTGGTGACGTAGTCATCCGCGCCGCCTTCGAGGCCGGCGACCTTGTCCTGCTCCTCGGCGCGCGCCGTGAGCATGATGACCGGCACCTCGCGAGTATCCTTGTCTTTCTTGAGCGCACGCGTAAGTTCCAACCCACTCGCATCCGGCAACATCCAGTCGACCAGAATCAGGTCCGGCCGGGAATCCGCAATCGAGGTCCGGGCCGAACGCGTATCGTCGGCTTCCATGACTTCGAACCCGGCCCGACGCAACCCAAACGCGATCATGTCGCGGATAGGCTTCTCGTCTTCTACGATCAGGATTCGACGTGCTGACATTCGTCACACCCAGTTATAGTGAATGAGATCATCGGTAACGGATCCGACGACCGCAGGCATTAAACCGAAGGTTTATGACGCTCCTGTGACTGTTTGCAACATTCCCTGTCATCTTACCGAAATATGGCGGTCAGCGCCCTGAGCGCGTCGCCACCTCGTCCCTCAAATAGACCGGTTCCAACGCGGCCGCGTCGACCCCACCACCCGCCCGATGCGCGGCCCGCCCAAGCGCAGCCACCACCGCCGCGTCCGGCAATTGATCCGCGTAACACGCCTGGGCCAACGGGAACCCGGCCGCAAGATCCGGATACGCCGAAAAACCATGACCCGCCAAGATCGGATGGGCGTCGCAAGCCACGCGACGCACGAGTTCGGCCGGGGCGCACAGCGCCTCCCAGCGAAGCTCGAGCGCATCGCCGATGATGCGGCCTTCCGCCGCATAGACCTCCCCCATCCGCGCATCAAGCGCCACCACCACCGTGTCGGCGTGCAGCCCGGCCGCGCGCGCGCGCTGGGCGGCCGTGCGCGCGGCCACGCTGGCCAACGCCGCCGCCGCAGCGGGCGCAACCATCCCGCTCTCTGCCGCCGGCGGCGGCGGCGGCGGCGGCGCTGGCGGCGCGCAAGCCAGGGCTGGCGACGGCGGCAAGCCTGCGGCTGCA
>Ga0208105_1000032_pt1 | contig 77738 bp, 60 predicted proteins | sample CryBogCBE16Jul07_FD_184574 | JGI IMG/M metagenome (GOLD analysis project Ga0208105, IMG submission 184574) | Freshwater microbial communities from Crystal Bog, Wisconsin, USA - CBE16Jul07 (SPAdes) | ecosystem: Environmental > Aquatic > Freshwater > Lake | place: Crystal Bog, Wisconsin, USA... | reverse complement strand
TGATAGCCGCTGTCAATGTGGTTTTGCCATGATCAACGTGACCAATAGTGCCAACGTTGACGTGTGGTTTGGTACGTTCGAATTTACCTTTTGCCATGACTAACTCCTGACCTGAATTGAATCTGATGAAAGAGGTGGGTAATAAAAAATCTAAAGTTCAAAACATTAACTGCAAGCACTTATACTTTTGGTGCCCATGACGCGGATCGAACGCGTGACCTCTCCCTTACCAAGGGAGTGCTCTACCACTGAGCCACATGGGCGCATTCGCCGGGTCAGACCCCACGAACATACGAAATCTGTACTACTGAAATCTGTACTGCTTTTTTCTACTGCACTTTTGTACTGCACAATCTCTACCGCATATTTTGTTTATACCGCAAACTGCTGCGACATACTGGAGCGGGTGAAGGGAATCGAACCCTCGTCGTAAGCTTGGAAGGCTTCTGCTCTACCATTGAGCTACACCCGCTTTAAGTCGAGTTTCCGTGGTCCCTCGGTATATCCAAATCAGGTCTCTTGGTGGAGAAGGTTGGATTCGAACCAACGTAGGCGCAAGGCCAACAGATTTACAGTCTGCCCCCTTTAACCACTCGGGCACCTCTCCACAAGAGGAACCGACGATTATGGAGGAACTTTTACGGATTGTCAAGTCGATGTTAACAATCAACATTAACAAGCACTGTTATGTTAGCAATCAGCAGGGCAAGTATTATTTAGTAATATTTGTGCTTCCCAAGCAATTTCGCTTGCTCTTCATACTTATTCAGCTTTCACGCCCGAAGACTGCACAACTGCAGTCCATTCTTTTATTTCCTCGGCCACTTTCTGCTCAAAGGCCTTGGTCTCGCTGGCAATGACCTCCGAGCCACCCTGGTTGACTTTTGTAATCACTGCGGGCGACTGCATCGCTTGTCGAATCGCTTGCGTGAGGTAAGCAACACGGTCAGCGGGTGTTGCTCGTGGCACAAAAACTCCATACCAGTCTACAACCTCCATGTTTTCAATACCCAGGGTCTTTAATGTAGGTACATTTTTGAAAACACCAATCAAATTTGAATTGGTTGCCGCGAGTACTTTGAGCTTGCCTGAGGTAACGAGGGCCTCAACAGATGAGGGTGATGTCACCAACATATCAACTTGCCCACCGAGTAAATCAGTCGCAGCAGGCCCTGCTCCGCGATAAGGAATATGCGTGAGTTCAACGCCAGCTTGTTTAGACAAACGAGCGGTTGTCAGATGAGAAAGCGTCCCATTGCCAGGCGTTGCGTAATTGATTTCGCCTGGTTTCTTTTTAGCAGCTGCCAGATAATCTGGCAGCGTTTGATAGAGGCTTTCTGTGCGCACAACGAAGACAACAGGTGCCGCGGTCAACTGCGATAGTGGTTGAAAATCTTTTTGTGGCTCAAATCCGGCATTGGCATACATAACTGGATTCACAGCAATGATGCTGGTCTGTGACATCAGCAAGGTATAGCCATCTGCTTTCACCCGTGCTGCCTGAGAGGTACCCAAATTACCTCCCGCACCTGCTTTGTTTTCAACAACCACCGGCTGACCAACTATGCTTTGTAATTCTGCGGCGAGCACGCGTGACAAACTGTCATTGCCACCCCCCGGTGGAAAGGGCGAAATTATCGTCAGTGGCTGAACAGGGAAATCCGACAGGGGTTTGAGTGATTGCCCTTGTACAAATCCAGATAGCCCTGTCAACAGAAAAGCCAGTGCGATGACTTTGCCTGAAAAAATCTTCATGCGTTTACTCCATTTGTCTGACTAATGCCCTTGATGAGCAGGTAACCTATAACTATTGCGCTCCTGCTCGTCAATTTGTGCAAGCAAATTCATTTCCCAGGCAAGATACTGTCTTGCTGCTGTTTTATTACCATCATGTCGATCATGAACAAAAAATAAGTAATCGATGCACTCTTGATCGGTCGGTATGTTTGAGGTGGCAATCACACTCAGTCCTGCCTCTCGCCACTGCGCTGGCGTGTCCATATTGAGCCTGATATTTTTAATGCCCGCTTGTTGTAAATCCATCGCAAAAAGTCTGGCGATAACAAGGTCATCGGCAATCAGCACAACGTCCTTGCTCGCTTTATCCTTTAAAACTTTTTCGAGATTTACTCTGGTTGTCCAGTGTGATTGTTCGATATGCGACTCACGATATTTCATGCTCGGTCGCAAATCCAGGAAGCAAACATTCTCATCAAGCGCTTTTTTTAACTCCAGGCTTGTTATATTTTCTATCGTAATCCCAGTCATTTCCTCGTGGAACGCCTCAAGCACAGAGGCTTGGGCTAACGCGTTTTGCAACACCACAACCTCCCAGCCCAGCATTGCTAGCCATGAGGCCATGGCAGGTGCTCTCACACCTTCGTTATCAAACACCACAAGTCTTGCGCCTTTAACAGCAACATACTGATCGGTCGCTTGAACGAGTTGACCACCCGGCGTGTTTTGCGCGCCAGGTAATGAGCCTTGCGCAAACTCTTCAGGCGTTCTTACATCACACAAAAATGTCGTCCTGTCCGTTTCTTTTAGCCACTGACGAACCGTGTTTATATCAACTGAAGATACCTGATATTTATTAGCCAGCGCTAAGGCACGCTGTTGTTTATTTTTCAGGCTTGCAGAATCTATTTCCAGTGCATGACGTTTTGTCTTGCCATGATCCAGCTGCAAATCGGCGAGGTACCAACCCTGCGTGCCATTTTCCAGCGCCAGCACTTTGTTTTTTATACCCAGATTAATCAGCGTTTGTGCGCCGATAATACTGCGAGTACGACCAGCACAATTAATGACGATCGTAGTTTGCTCGTTTGCGACCAGCTCATCGATGCGCAGCGGTAATTCGCCATTCGGACAACAAATTGCCGTTGGGATACTCATCTTTTTAAACTCAGTAAACGGCCTGCCATCCAGCACAATCAGATCATCACCGCGTTTAATTTTTTCGTTTAATTCAAGCGCTGTGATGCGAGGCGTATCGAAGGCGTGTTCTGCTAGCTCACCAAATGTTTTGCTCGGCAGATTAACGCCTGCGAACAACTCGTATCCGGCTTTTTTCCAGCCCTGCACACCACCATCCAGAATATGTAGGGACGGATAGCCTTGTGCCATCAGTTTGTGTGCGCTGTCGAGCGCGAGCTTGCCGCCATTCTCATCGACTAAAACGATGCGAACATTTTTTCTTTTAACCATGCGAGCAACTTCTGCTTCAAGCTTGCTGTAGGGCGTTGAGACGACATAAAACAAATGTGCTTCGCCATACTCTCCGTGCTCTCTGACATCAAGCAATGCAATTTCATTTCCATCATGCAACCAACTCTTTAAAACTGTTGGCGTAACCGTTTTGACTGCGTTGTTTTGCATTGCTTTTACCTATTTAATTGAGTTGGTCTAATGCTTGCGCTAAGTCTGCAATTAAATCTTCAGCGTTCTCGAGTCCAATATGTAGCCGTACGATTTGTCCTCGGCCGCTCCAGTCGGACAAAGTTCTCACGGCTGGCATGTTGGTTGGTATGACTAAACTTTCAAAGCCACCCCACGAGGCACCCAGGCCAAAAAGTTGCAACGCATCAATAAAAATCTCCATTTGTTCTGCGCTCACGCGTGGAGACAACTCAATCGTGATTAACCCGTTAATACCCGCGCAATCTCTTTTCCAGTGTGCATGGCCGGGGTCTTGCGGCAGTGAAGGATTAAATATATGAACAATTTCTGCTCGGGTGGCTAGCCACTCCATGACACGGTATGTGTTTTTTTCGTGCATTGCCATGCGTGCGGGCAAGGATCTGATGCCTCTACTGACCAGGTAGGCGTCATCGCCACCTACTGTCTGGCCATAATCCACGACGACTTGTTGCAATATCGGCCAGGCTCTTGCGTTCGCAACCGCAATCCCCATCATGACGTCCGAGTGTCCACCCAGATATTTAGTCGCCGCGATGATCGATATATCCGCACCCAATGCAATGGGTTGATATAACCAACCTGAGCCCCATGTATTATCTGCGACCGTCCAACAATCATGTGCACGGGCTAACTCGCTTACAGCCCTCAAATCCAGCATCTCGTAAACCAGAGATCCTGGACATTCAACGTAAATCACTTTAGTGTTTGCCTGGATTTTGCTCTTCAGGTCTGAACCATCGGGTTTGTAGTAACTAACTTCTACCCCTATCTTCGCAAGCTGATCCTTACAAAATCTTCTTACTGGTTCATAGGCAGAATCCGTCATCAACAGATGGTCTCCTGACTTTAACAAAGCCATGAGCGTGACGGCTATCGCAGCCTGTCCTGTTGGGAAGAAACTAGCACGGTAACCGCCCTCCAGTTCCACAACAGCATCTTCCAGTGCATGCGTTGAGTCTGTACCCCGAGCACCATAGGAGTTCAATCTTTCTGTATCGCGTCTTTTGCGCGTATCTCGCCAGGACTGAACCGTTTCGAAAACAAACGTACTTGCGCGCGTTGCGGGTACATTAACCCATCCGTGCGCAGGCCTGCCTGCACGCAATAACCGCGTATTACGTTTCTGATCTGACATTGTTAGCGTCGCGTCTGCACACCAACAGGCATGATGCTGCAAGTTTCTTTCTCGAGATCAAATCCAATCCTGCGATCAAGTGTTTCCAACGCTCGTCCATACATATGTAAATGACGGATTACTTGATCACCTTGTATTTGAACGGCGTGTATATCTTCTGGCATCAGGGCGATGACATTACCCGGATCGACCACGACTGTTTGAACTTGCTTAAGTTTGCCCACGCCCGGTGTGGAGCCATCATCGAGTCTCTCATAGAGATAATTGTGTTCAATCCCCTCAACTGCAGCAATACAAGCCCAGGTTGTGTGATTATGGGGAATGATCTTCTTGCCTGGTTTCATAACATTTAGATAAAGCGCGTAACTTTTATCGGCATCTTCACTAATAAGATAGCGCACCTGGTTTTCATCTTGCTCTGGTGCTGGGAACAAGTTTTCTGACCACCAGTCCTTCTGTGATGCTAGTGCCCGTACCTCATTGCTTAACTCTTCGAGCGCTTCTCTTTTTAATTCCGCGCGTTCAGCAATTTTTTTCATCTTGCCAATATGCGACTGAATTTCTGCGTGATGTGGATGTGTTCTTGTCATGTTTGTCTCTCTAGTCATTGTCTTCGTAAAGCTTAGCGCAAATTGCTTTTGCAATAAAAGTATTTATGATTATCAGCTTATTCCAGTGATGTCTTTAACCGCATTTTCTCTATCAGCGATGAGCAATGTTCCCAGCCATGAAAATCGATAATAATCTGGCCACGATCCTTACCGCCGACTTTAAGGGTAACTTTTGTACCAAGTTGATCTGATAAGGCTTCTTCCATTCTTATAGTATCTCGCGATGATGAAATCTTGCCTGTCTTTTGTTTGTTTTTTCCTTCTGGCTCTTTTTCAACCTGCGCAACCATTTTTTCTGTATCTCGAACAGATAACCGCTTCGCAATAATCAGGTTGGCGAACTGGATTTGTGTAGCACCATCAACTGATAGCAGTGCACGCGCATGACCCATGTCGATATCACCAGCTAAAAGCATGGTTTGCACAGGGCTGGCCAGATTTAATAAGCGTAGTAGATTACTTGTTGCAGACCTCGAACGTCCAATCGCTGTTGCCGCTTGTTCATGTGTCAGTCCAAATTCATCAAGCAGACGTTTAACACCATGCGCCTCTTCAAGAGGATTCAAATCTTCTCGCTGGATGTTTTCAATCAGCGCCATTGCTGCAGCGTTTTCGTCCGAAACCTCTCTGACGAGCACGGGTACTTCTGTCAGGCCTGCCAGTTGCGCTGCGCGAAAGCGTCTTTCACCAGCAATGATTTCATATAGTCCTTTTACTGCATCAACAGGACGTACAAGTATCGGCTGCATAACTCCCTGCGATCGAATTGAGTCGGCTAATTCTGCCAAGGCTCCTTCATCCATCCGTGTGCGAGGTTGGTATTTACCAGCTTTTAATTTGGATAGTTGCAATACGTTTGGTAGCTGATTTTCAGACTGTGATTCGCCAAGCTTTCCAACTGCGGGAATATCAGCTCCGAGTAACGCTTCTAGGCCTCTTCCAAGCCCTTTAGGTTTTTTGGTAACCATTCTCAATCCTGTTATTTATTCGTTTTCGTGTTCACGCGTGCGATAACTTCTGCACCAAAGGCGATATATGCCTGGGCACCGCGTGAACTCGGATCATAGGTAACGCCAGGCATTCCGTGGCTCGGTGCTTCTGCAAGCCTGACATTTCTTGGCACAACTGTTTTAAATACTTTGTCGCCGAAGTGGGCTTCCAACTGGGCGGAAACTTGTTGTTGCAAAGTCACGCGAGGATCAAACATGACTCGTAATAAGCCTATCAAGCTTAATTCGGGATTTATGTTCCGGTGTACGCGTTTAATTGTATTGACCAGATCAGATAAGCCCTCGAGTGCAAAATACTCGCACTGCATCGGAATGATCACGCCGTGTGCCGCCGCCAAGCCATTCAAGGTAAGCAAAGATAGAGTCGGAGGGCAGTCGATGAGTACAAAATCATACTGCTCCTCAATTTTCTGTAACGCGTGTTTAAGTTGTAGTTCGCGTTCTTGCATTCCGACAAGATCTATTTCTGCACCGGATAATTCACGGTTAGCAGGTAATACATCGTAACCACCCGTCTCGGAACGCACACGTGCTTCTGTAATGCTGGCTTCCCCAATGAGCACATCGTATAAATTATGTGCCAATAAGCTTTTATCTATACCGCTACCCATTGTGGCATTTCCCTGCGGATCAAGATCGATCAGCAAAACGCGTTGTGCGAGTTTTGCTAAACCCGCAGACAAGTTAATTGCTGTCGTCGTTTTCCCTACCCCTCCTTTTTGATTCGCGATACAAAAAACACGCATGTTTCTGGTTTTTGTACTGGTATTCATTCTTTTCCTTTCCTTTGCATCCATACGAGACAACGCTCGGCGTCAAGCTCTGGAACAGTCAATTTTTCAATCCTCTCTATGTTCCATTCAGTAATATTGAGTTCTGACATTTCATCTACGGGTTGTTTACCTTTCATCGCAACCAATGCACCATTCTCCGCTACATGTTTCCCTGAAAGATCAGCGAAATTTTTTAATGATGTAAAAGCCCTTGACGTCACAATATCCATTTCCGCCTCAGGCATTTCTTCAACCCGTGCGTGCATCGCTTTCATGTTTCTTAATTGAAGCACTCCCGTTACGTGCCTGATGAATGCTATTTTTTTCTCTACTGCATCGACACACGTAATCGATGCTTCTGGAATTGCAATCGCCAAAATAACGCCAGGTAATCCACCACCAGAACCAACATCCATGAGTTCTGGTTTTGAAATACCGCGTTTGTGTAAATCGATCATTAACGGTTTAACAACACTTAAGCTATCAAACAGATGATGAATCAGTGCTTGATCCTGATCTCTGATCGCTGTGAGGTTATACGTTTTATTCCACTTACTCAGTTGCTCCAGGTAAGTGAGTAAATAAACTTTCTGATTGGCCGTTAGATCTAACCCATACGCTTGTACGACTTGCTCCAGTCGCACTAAAAAAGAGCCTTCTTTATCCCGGGAAGTCATAAGGCTTCTTGTTTGTGACTATTTTCCTGAGTGTCCAAAACATCAGGTTTGCTCGTGCGCTCTTTTTTGCCAGTCCCTTGATTATTGCCGTAGTAATGCCGTTTCAGATAAATAAGCAACAATGAAATCGCAGCAGGTGTTACTCCAGAGATGCGAGAAGCTTGACCTACCGTCTCGGGCTTATGCGTTTTAAGCTTCTGTCTGACTTCGAAGGAGAGGCTTGTCACGCCATCAAAATCAATCTCCGTGGGAATTCGTTGTTCCTCGAATGACATTTGTTTATTCACTTCGTCTTGCTGACGTGCGATATAGCCTTCGTATTTAACTTGTACTTCCACCTGATCAGCATATTCTCCAGGCGGTAAACCACCTGTCATCTGAATACCATCCTGATAAGACATATTTATTAATGCATCATAAGAAACGTTTGGACGCTTGAGTAAATCTGATAGTAAGTACTCACGTTCAATTTCTTTGCCCAAGGTAGATATGGCAACGTCCGCGCTGATCATCCTTGGATTTATCCACGTGGTTTTTAGCCGGGCAATCTCTTTTTCAACGGCCTCATGCTTGATATTAAAAGCTTTCCAACGAGCTTCATCAACTAAGCCAAGTTGTCGACCAAGCTCTGTCAAACGCCAATCGGCATTGTCTTCCCTTAAACTTAATCGATATTCTGCTCTGGATGTAAACATTCGATAAGGCTCTGTTACTCCTTTAGTCACGAGATCATCGACCAACACACCGAGGTACGCTTGGTCACGCCTAAGTACTAAAGGTTCTTGCTCTCGTGAATAACGTGCAGCATTAATGCCTGCCATTAAACCTTGCGCAGCAGCCTCTTCATACCCTGTTGTACCGTTTATTTGTCCTGCAAAAAACAAACCTGACAAGCTTTTCGTCTCTAATGATGTTTTTAATTCTCTTGGATCAAAATAATCATATTCAATGGCATAACCTGGACGCACGATGTGAGCATTCTCTAGGCCAGGCAAAGAATGAATTAAGTTTAATTGGACGTCATAAGGTAACGAGGTTGAGACACCGTTTGGATATATTTCGTGTGTGTCCAATCCTTCAGGTTCTAGAAAAACCTGATGCGAATCTTTTCCAGCAAATCGATGAACTTTATCTTCTATCGATGGACAATATCTGGGGCCGATTCCTTCAATCACACCGCTGTACATAGGAGATCGATCAAGACCACCTCTAATGATATCGTGCGTTTGTTGGTTCGTATGCGTTATCCAACACGGTACTTGTCTTGGGTGCATTTGTGCTGAGCCAAGATAAGAAAATACTGGTACAGGATTCAAATCACCTGGTTGTTCTTCAAGAACGGAGAAATTTATGCTGCGCCCATCAATTCTTGGTGGAGTTCCAGTTTTTAATCTGCCTTGTGGTAACTTCATCTCACGTAAGCGGTTACCAAGACTTGTCGCTGGAGGATCGCCTGCACGACCTGCAGTATAGTTTTTCAGACCAACGTGAATTAATCCATTCAAGAAAGTCCCTGCTGTTAACACTACTGCTTTTGAATGAAATTTCAATCCAATTTGTGTAATAGCACCTACGACCTTATCACCTTCTAATATCAGATCATCTACGGCTTGTTGAAACAGCCAAAGATTGGGTTGATTTTCCAATCTAGATCTTATTGCATATTTATAAAGCGTTCTATCTGCCTGAGCACGTGTCGCACGCACGGCTGGGCCTTTAGAACTATTCAAAATTCTGAACTGTATTCCAGCTTCATCCGTTGCAATCGCCATTGCCCCACCCAGAGCATCAACCTCTTTAACCAAATGTCCTTTACCAATTCCGCCAATAGAGGGATTACAAGACATTTGACCTAAGGTTTCAATGTTGTGGGTAAGTAGTAATGTTTTAGCGCCGCTGCGTGCCGAGGCGAGTGCTGCTTCTGTTCCAGCATGCCCGCCGCCAACGACTATCACATCAAATTTTGAAGGGTGAATCATATAAACCTGACTGTCTCACCATAGTAGGGAGGCGAATTATAAACTCACATTTCTGATAGCGGCTAATGTTTCACGTGAAACATATATAAACACGCAAATAACCGTATCTAATCTAAAGATATGTGGATAAAACTGTTGATAAGTTTTTATTCTGAATTGTTTCACGTGAAACAATCACGAACGTCAACAAATTAATGTTTCACGTGAAACAGTTTTGTTTTTGGATAAAACTGTTGATAAGTGGCTTAATAACTTGTTTATAGTTTGTGGAGAACTATTTGGTCTTTACAGTGTTTAAGAATGAATAATTTAAACATGGGTCCAGTGATGATAACAACAAGGGCCATTCTAGTAACCTGAAACGCCGTAACCAGAGGAACACCTAATTGCAGGACTTTCGCTGTAATAGCCATTTCTGCAATTCCGCCAGGTGCTAAACCTAATAATAGTGTTGCCAGAGGAATTGATGTTGTTTGATCAAGAAGCAGGGCGAAACAAAATGCTAAGAAGATAGAACTAATTGAACAAAAAACAACACTGAGCAAGAACCTTGGGGCAACACGAAAAAAACCTGGGCGGAACTTATCACCTAGAGACCAGCCTATTAGTAATTGACCTGTTTTAGATACAAAATCAGGAAGGGCTGATAGCTCAATACCAGCCATTGTCAGGCCCATAGCGACGAACATAGGTCCAAGTACCCATCCATTAGGCATTTTAAGAAAACCAGCGATCAATGCACTTGATGCTGTTAAAGCGGCAAGGATTACCAATCCTCCTAAATTAACAACCTTTGGGCCTGGCAGTGAGGCATCAGTGCCAACAACACCCCATATTTGCAAAGCAATAGGGATAACAACAACAACTGTCAGTATTCTTAGACTATGAGCGCTTGCTACAAGATCTGCACGTCCACCGTATCTTTCAGATAGTGAAGTCATTTCACTTGCACCACCAATTGCTGAGGCAAACCAAGCAGTTTTTAAATCCACTCCTCCTAGTTTTCTGAAAACTAGAGTTCCATAGAATCCAAGGCAGACAGCAAAGAACATCCCAGCCAAAATAGGCCAGATATTTTGAGCGATGACACCAACAACATAAGGCGTAAAGTAAAGACCAAGAGATATACCAATACCCCATTGACCTAGATATCTCAATTTTGCTGAGCTTATGACAGGTACCGAAGCCATTCTGCTCGTAGCGACGAATAAGAGCGGTCCAAGCATCCAGGGCAGGGGTGTATGCAGCCATACGGCAATGAGTGCACCTATTAGAGCAATCATTCCACCAGTTAATAATCTCATCAGTTTATTCAAACTACACAACCAGAAAAAAATGCGTATTATCAGTCGATAACACAACAAATAAATAATCAAGACATGCAAATCAACTCAAAACTACCAGAAGTAGGGCTGACCATTTTTACAACCATGAGCAAGATGGCTCTCGAATACAAAGCTATTAATCTTGGTCAAGGTTTCCCCGACTTCAATACAGATCCGAAACTTCAAGCATATGTAACTCAAGCGATGGCAGAAGGATTTAATCAATATCCATACATGCCAGGCGTAGCAGAATTGAGAAATGTCATTGGTGAAAAGGTAAAGATCTTATATGGACGACACTACAACATTGATACAGAGATAACAGTTACAAGCGGTGCTACTGAAGCCATCATGGCAATCATGTTGGCATGTGTTGGAACCGGAGATGAAGTTATTGTCCTGGAACCTTGCTATGACTGTTATTTACCCGCAATCAAACTATCTGGAGCTAAAGCAATTTGTATACCTATGCAAGCACCAACGCAAGAGATACAAACATTCAAGGTTGATTGGGATCTTGTTAAGACGAAAATCACAGCTAGAACAAGATTGATCATTGTTAATTTTCCTCATAATCCAACCGGTGCAGTCATGAGGAAAGAGGATTTGGATCAACTCGAATTAATAGTTCAGAACACGAATATCATGATTTTGTCTGATGAGGTGTATGAACATATTGTTTTTGATGGTGTTCCGCACTTGAGTATTGCAACACGGCCCGTTTTAGCAGAAAGAGCATTTGTTGTTTCATCGTTTGGAAAAACAACACATACAACAGGATGGAAAATAGGCTATGTCTGTGCTCCTGCCGAAATGACGGTTGAATTAAGAAAAGTACATCAATTTATGGTCTTTACAGTACCTTCAATCTTGCAACATGGCTTAGCAGCTTATACAAAAGATCCATCAACATATTTAAATCTGCCTGATTTTTATCAGGCTAAGCGTGATCGTTTAAAGCATGGTTTGTCAAAAACACGGTTTAAGGTTTTGCCCAGTCCTGGTACTTTTTTCCTTCTGGCTGATTACAGTGAAATATCGGATTTACCGGAAGCTGAATTTTCAATATGGTTGACTCGAGAACATGGTGTAACAGTCATACCTGTTTCTGCTTTTTATGCTGCGCCTGATGCTAAAGAGTCGAATCATCAAATCGTACGTTTCTGTTTTGCTAAAAAAGAGGAAACACTTGATCTGGCGATTGAGCGTTTGATGAAGATTTAGTCCTTTCCATAAAAAATGTTGTTTAAAAAGCGATAAATGAATTTAAACACAGCTTTTATGTTTATTTCTGCTTTGTTTTTTTACTGATTTCTTAAAAAGATCTGGAGACTTGTTTAGTTATATTTATTGTTTTTATATATAAAGACTAATGGATAAGATAGTGTGTGGATAAGTAGATTAAGTATAAAAAAATAATATAAATCAATAACTTAAATTATAAAAATCGTGTGGGTAAACTCTGTTTGAAGATGGGGATCAAGTTGGATAATTTTTCAGTCGTTGAAAATTTACATACTTGTTCGGAAAATTCACACAACTTATTCACAGACGCTTTAAGGTAGTTATCCACAGTTAAATTATTTTATAAAAATTTGTAACAAGCACAAAAAAACAACACATAAATTAAGAATAACTTGGAATCATTATGTTAAAAGGTAAGACTGCTTTAGTAACTGGCTCAATAAAAGGACTTGGTTTTGAGATAGCCCAAAGTCTTGCAGAATCTGGTGCAAACATTATTCTGCATGGACTTGATGCTGAACAGGTTGCGGAACAAGCAAAAAAACACTTGGAAGAACATTTCGGTGTGAGTGTTCTGGTCAGCCATGCAAACTTGAAACATGTTCATCAAATTGAAGCGATGATAGATATGGCTATTAAGCAGTTTGGCCAGATAGATATTGTTGTAAATAATGCTGTAGTGAGAAGCGTTGGTTTAGTCGATCAGTTGCCTACAGCGAGCTGGGATGACGCTATCGCGGTTAATTTATCTGCGGCCTTTCATACCATCAGGTTAACGGTTCCTGCGATGCGTCGTACAGGGTGGGGTCGCATTATTAATATGTCTTCCGTATTTGGTCTTACAGCATCAGAAAATCGTATTTCTTACATAACAACAAAGACAGGATTAATTGGTCTGACACGAAGTGTTGCCATGGATTGTGCAAAATCAGGAATTACTTGTAATGCCCTTTGTCCAGGAACCGTACCGACGAAACCAATTCTGGACAAAATAGCTGGCATTGCGGCCGTAGAAGGTATAAGTGAAGAACAAGCTCAAGAAAACTATATTTCTACCAGGCATCCGACAGGACGGTTTGTTTCAGCTAAAAGTGTCGCTGGATTTGTTGTGTTTCTGTGTTCCGCTGCGGGACAAGATATAACTGGTGCTGTATTGCCAATTGATGGTGGGCACACTATTAAATAAAAAATTATTTACCAATACAAAAACTCGAAAATATTTCTCCGAGTAAATCATCAGCTGTCATTTTGCCAGTGATTTGTCCGAGGCATTCGTGTGCAAGACGTAACTCTTCAGCAAAAAGGTCAAGCACACGATCATTCTCAGCAGCATGTACCTGCGCAAGTAATAGATGCATTCGGGATTGTTCCAGAGAATCAATGTGACGCTGTCTGGCTAGCCAGGGTGATTCTTGACCAGGATTCCAACCTGCAATTTCTAATAATTTGTTTTTCAGTACAGCGAGACCCGCTCCGGTCTTCGCTGAGATAGAGATGGCATCGTTTGGTACGTGAGACGAATCAGTGAGTAGATCTTGTTTATTAAACACTTGTAAGACACGACTTTGTCGAGCGCGTTTTACTTCAATCTTATTATCAAGTTCAAACGCAGGATTTGTCGCATCAATCAAATGCAGTACGACATCAGCCTTTTCAATTTCAGCCCAGGTACGACTGATACCTATGGACTCGATAGTGTCATTCGTATCGCGTAATCCAGCTGTATCGATGATTGTGATCGGTACACCTTGCAGGTGAATAACTTGGGATACTTTATCGCGCGTTGTTCCAGCAATATCTGTCACGATTGCAAGATCCTGACCAGTAAGTGCATTTAATAGACTAGATTTGCCAGCATTTGGTGCACCTGCAAAGACAACATGCAATCCTTCCCGTAAAACCATACCCTGGCGTGACTGAGAAATAATTTTTTCCAGACCAAAAATCATGGCATCGAGTTTATTACAGGCCTGATATTTTTCAAGAAACTCGATTTCTTCTTCAGGAAAGTCTAGCGTCGCTTCGACGAGCATTCTTAAATGAACGATCGAGGTCGCGAGGGTATTAATATGGCGTGAAAACTCACCAGAAAGCGATGAGACAGCCGCACGAGCAGCAGCCTCGGAAGTGGCATCAATAAGATCTGCAACGGCTTCTGCCTGCGCTAAATCGATTTTGTCGTTAAGAAAAGCTCGCTGTGTAAATTCCCCAGGTATTGCTAACCGCATGCGATAGTCAGTGCCTAAGATCAAACAGCGTTTTAAGAGTTGTTGTAATACTGCGGGCCCGCCATGACCTTGCAATTCAAGAACATCTTCACCGGTGTAGGAATTTGGTTGCTTGAAAAAAATGGCAATACCTTGATCGATGACTTGTTTATTTTGGTCAATAAAATCAAGGTATGTCGCATGTCGGGGTACTAAATTCCTACCAAGCAATGCATAAATAAAAGGCCCCAGAGTGGTGCCTGAAATTCGTACTACTCCGATCCCACCCCTGCCAGGGGCGGTGGCGATCGCCACAATTGGATCGTTATTAAGCGGTTGCATGATAAAAATTAGCGATGGGGTGTTGACGAGAGTTTTCCCATTTTTTGGGTGATGTACCACTGTTGCGCAATGGACAAAATATTATTGACACACCAATACAGAACTAATCCTGAGGGAAAGAAGAACATCATGCCACCAAAGACCAGAGGCATGAACATCATGACTTTGGCTTGCATTGGGTCAGGTGGTGTGGGGTTGAGTTTCATTTGCAGAAACATTGTGGCCATCATAATGGCAGGCAAAATGAAATAGGGATCACGAATTGCTAAATCATGCACCCACAGAATCCATGGAGCACCACGAAGTTCAACACTGGAACCCAATACATAATAGAGGGAGATGAATACCGGGATCTGAATCACGATAGGAAGACAACCACCGAGAGGATTAATTTTCTCAGTCCGATACATCTCCATCATCGCTGCATTGAGCTTTTGACGGTCGTCGCCGAACTTTTCCTTCAAAGCAGCTAAGCGCGGTGAAACTTGTTTCATCTTTGCCATCGAGCGATAGCTGGCAGCTGAAAGCGGATAAAAAGCAGCTTTGATCAAACAGGTCAGGGCAATAATTGTCCAGCCCCAGTTACCCAGCAGGGTATGTAGCCATGTCATCATGGAAAATACAGGTTTCGCAATGATTGCTAGTAAACCGTAATCGACGACTAAGTCCAGACCGGGTGCAACTTTTTCAAGCTCGGACTGATCTTGTGGACCAACCCAAAGTTTTGAATTAATGGTTTGGCTCGAGTTTGCTGCAAGGGCACCAACAGGTTCAATACTGCGGATTGCGTATAAATTTTTCTCAAGCTCAGTCATTTCATAACTGCGGGATTTACCTTGTGGTGGTATCCAGGCGGTAACAAAATAGTGTTGAATCATACCGAACCAACCGTTATCGGTTTGTTTGATATAGCTTGCTTTGTGTTTTTCAATTTCGTTGAAGGTGACTTTCTGAAACTTGTCTTGATCGGAATAGACGGCTAAGCCAAGAAAATTAGCAGGACCGCTTAGAAAACTCGGGGCGGAGCTTTGGTTTGGATCCACACCATCACGGGTGATTTGAAGATACACAGACGGAGTGACAGCCTCTGCAGAGTTGTTTTCAATCTGGTGGGCAACGTCAATCACATACTGACCACGACGCAAGGTATAGGTTTTAATTAAACGCACGCCAGCAGACTCTGCTGCGAATTTCACTACAAGCGTGTCACCAGTCATTTCCCTGGCATCACTAATCATCGTAAACGCTGACAAGTGAGTTGGGTATTGAATACCAGCAGGAGCACCTGTCAAGCCCGACTGAACAACATACGTACGACCTGCAGCACGTTCCAGTAAAACAAATGGCACATCTTTGTCGTCTGTTGTTGGAAAGGCAAGCAAATCAGCCTGAACCAGCTGCGCACCCTGAAGATCAAAGGAGAGCTTCAGGACATCTGTTTTAACTGTCACGGTTTCAGATTGAACCGGAGCTGCAGTCGTTTGACCAGGCACAACAGCGGGCGGTGATGACGTGTTTGCGGAAGGCGTTGCAGCAGGAACACCAGCGTTGCTCGCTGTAGAGGTTTCAGTAGAGTTCTTTGCTGTCGACGTAGTGGGAGGTGCACCAAATAATGGTGGTTTTCCTTGATGAATTTGCCAGTTATTCCAAAGCATGAGCAATGAAAAAGAGAAGATCATCAACAGTACGGTGCGTCGGATATCCATTCTTGCCTAATAAATAAAATAACTAACCGGTGAATAAGTAAAAATACTGAGATCCGGTGAAGGCTCGCAGTTTAGCGTTAATCGGTATGACAGCGGGACGATCGCAGCAGGTTTTTGTGTTCAGACGAAGTATTTTTTGGAACTGGGTCGTGTCCGCCCTTGCACCAGGGATTACAGCGGCCAATTCTTTTTGCGCCAAGCCAAAGACCCTTAACTGGCCCAAGCGTTTCTATGGCTTCGATAGCATAGGAAGAACAGGTAGGTGTAAATTTACAGGATTGACCGAGCCAAGGACTAAGAAAAAATTTATAAGCATGGATTGGCATGGTCACAAGCTTGCGGATCAAAGAAACACTCATATACGTGCCCGGGAAAAATGCGCATCCGCCTCAAGGCGGGCAGCCAGTTTTAATTGGGTCAACGATATATCCTGAATCCGTTTGTGTAGGCGAACGACATAATCAGCTGCGGGCAATTGCAGGCGTTGAGCACGAAAAGCTTCGCGAACAACGCGTTTAAGTGCATTGCGAGTTGAGGCGTGGTGTGCCAGGCGTTTAGCCATAATCAAACCTAAACGTGCAATTTGACGCTGAGGAATAAGCTGACTGGCAGGATTGGCCGTAACGATAAAAAACGCCCCCCGAGCAATGCGCTTGCCAGAAAGGGCAGCAGCAAATTCAGTAGGGCGGTGCAGGCGCGCCGCCGCTGGAAACGTGGCGCTTGACATAACAGCAAAGTCGGTAGCGAGGTGCGGGACCTCTGGTACACAACCAGGCGTATTAGACGGCCAAACGCTTACGGCCCTTGGCACGGCGAGCGTTGATTACAGCGCGGCCACCACGGGTTTTCATACGGACGCGAAAGCCATGTGTGCGTTTACGGCGGGTAACGGAAGGCTGGTAGGTACGTTTCATGATGAATGGCCCAACAAAGAGCGAGAAAAAGTTTAAATTTAGAAGATTCCGAAAATGAATATCCGGAAAAGCCCTCCATTTCATCAAAATTACTGAAATTAGTCAAATGAGTAGATTTACTGCTAGGGATGTCCCCAAATCAAGCCTGTGGATAACTTCAGCCCCAACAGGGTAGAATCAGGGTTTACATAGCGAGTCACATGAAAGAGTTTTGGCAATCCTGCATCAATCAATTAGAGCAGGAGTTTCCCCCCCAGCAAATCAGCGCATGGATACGTCCGCTGATACCACTTGCCTACGATGAGTCAGAGGCAGTGTTGCGGCTGTCCGCTCCAAACAGGTTCAAGCTCGACTGGGTGCGCAAAAACTTTTCCTCGCAGATTGAAAATATCGCATCCCAGTGGTTTAACAAAACTGTGCATGTGCAATTTGAATTGCCAGCATCTACTACAAACCTCAAGGCTACAAAAACTTCTGCGCCTGCTGCCAACCCGATGGCGCCAGTTGCTGAAGCACTACAGCAGTTTGAGAGTGACTCGGACGTTGTCGTTGCAAACGCTCCAGTGAAAAGACAACAACAGCCTGTCGCCTCAACGGCTAGTGCGGTGGATGAGCGCTCGCGCCTAAATACCGAACTGGCGTTTGAAAACTTTGTCACAGGTAAAGCGAACCAGCTCGCACGAGCTGCTGCATTGCAGGTAGCTGAAAATCCGGGCATATCCTATAACCCGTTATTTTTGTATGGCGGTGTTGGTCTGGGTAAGACACATTTGATTCATGCAATCGGTAACGCCATGGTCGCGGCTGGAAACAGCAATGGTTCTGCAGTACGTGTGCGTTATGTGCATGCGGACCAGTATGTGTCGGATGTGGTGAAAGCCTATCAGCGTAAAGCGTTCGATGATTTCAAACGTTATTACCACTCGCTGGATTTATTGCTGATTGACGATATTCAGTTTTTTAGCGGTAAGAGCCGTACGCAAGAGGAGTTCTTCTATGCGTTCGAGGCGATGGTTGCGCAACGCAAACAAATCATTATTACGAGCGATACCTATCCGAAGGAACTGGCGGGTATAGATAGTCGTCTGATTTCACGTTTTGATTCGGGCTTGACCGTTGCGATAGAACCACCAGAACTTGAGATGCGTGTAGCGATTTTGTTGCGTAAGGCAGAACAAGAAGGTTTGCCTATGCCTGAAGAAGTCGCGTTTTTTATAGCGAAGCATTTGCGAAGCAACGTCAGGGAACTGGAAGGTGCACTGAGGAAAGTGCTTGCCTATGCCCGCTTTCACGGACGCGATGTTGTGAATGTTGAAATATGCAAAGACGCATTAAAGGATTTGTTATCCGTATCAAATGGTCAGATCACTGTCGAGAATATTCAAAAAACAGTGTCTGACTATTACAAAATCAAGGTTGCCGATATGTACTCTAAACGGCGACCTGCGAATATCGCGATGCCGCGTCAGGTTGCGATGTATCTGGCGAAAGAACTGACGCAAAAAAGCCTGCCAGAAATTGGTGACCTGTTTGGTGGCCGTGATCACACCACGGTGCTGCACGCAGTACGGAAAATTTCGGACCTGCGCGCCAAACAGACAGACCTCAACCATACGCTGCATGTACTCGAACAAACTTTAAAGGGATAATCCATGCAACTTGTACAGACCCCACGCGATGCTTTGCTCAAACCGCTATCAACCGTTGCCGGTATTGTGGAAAGACGTCATACGCTGCCAATTCTTGCCAATATTTTGTTGCGTAAAGAGGCTGGCAGGGTTTCTTTCATCGCCACCGATCTGGAAGTACAAATCACCACTCACGCAGATTTCGGTGTTGGTGAAGAAAACGAATCATTAACAGTTGCCGCACGCAAATTACTCGATATCTTGCGCGCATTGCCAGATACGGGCGATGTGCGTTTATCAACAGCGAGCAGCAAGCTTGCTGTGCAATCTGGCAAGAGCCGTTTCAGTTTGCAGACCCTTGCCGCGACAGAGTTTCCAACCATGACACAGCCAGAGCGCTGGGATGTGTCGTTAACACTGCCACGTAAAACGCTGAAGCACCTTTTCAACATGGCTCACTTCGCCATGGCACAACAAGATATCCGCTATTACCTCAACGGTATGTTGATGGTGTTTGAACCAGGGATGTTGCGTGCCGTGGCAACCGACGGCCACCGGCTTGCGCATAGCTCCACACCGGCAGAGGGGGTAACTGACCGTCACGAAGTCATCGTGCCTCGCAAAACCGTATTGGAAATGCAGCGCCTGCTGGACGATAGCGATGACCCTGTGACGATTGAAGTCGCTCCAGGCCAGATCCGTTTTTCATTTGGTCATGTCGAGCTCGTCTCTAAGCTGGTCGAAGGTAAATTCCCTGACTTTAATCGCGTGATTCCGACCAACTACACACGTAGTTTCGATGTTTCCCGCGAAATTTTGCAGGGTAGTTTGCAGCGCGCCGCAATTCTTACAACCGACAAATTCCGCAGCGTGCGTTTGCAACTCGGTCAAAACCTTCTGAAGATCTCTTCCACCAACGCCGAGCAAGAAGAGGCGCAGGAAGAGATCGATATTGATTACGGCCACGAGGCTTTAGACGTTGGTTTCAACGTCAGCTACCTGCTGGATTTTCTGGCCAACGTCAAAGCTGAAACGATTCGCTGGTCAATCATGCCCGATGCGAACGCTTCTGCCCTTCTTACTTTGCCTGACGACGATGCATTCAAGTACGTTGTCATGCCCATGCGGATCTAGACATGTCTGAAAATACACCCATTACCGAAGATCTCGACGCTTATGGTGCCGATTCGATCAAGATGCTCAAAGGCCTGGAGGCAGTGCGCAAGCGCCCCGGCATGTACATCGGTGATACGTCTGACGGTACCGGTTTGCACCACATGGTGTTTGAGGTCGTAGATAATGCGATCGACGAATCCTTGGCCGGGCATTGTGACGACATCGTCGTCACAATCCATACCGACAACTCGATTTCAGTCACGGACAACGGGCGGGGTATTCCAACTGATATTCACAAAGATGACGAGTTCTCGCGTAGCGCCGCGGAAATTGTTCTGACGGAATTGCATGCTGGCGGAAAGTTCGATCAGAACTCCTACAAGGTTTCTGGAGGTCTGCACGGTGTGGGCGTTTCATGTGTGAACGCACTTTCTTCATGGCTTCGTTTGACCATTCGCCGTAATGGACAAGTACACCAGATGGAATTCCACCGCGGTGAGCGCGTGGCACCTCTGGCGGTAACAGGACCAACGGAGTTGCGTGGAACGGAAGTTCATTTCCTTGCCGACACAGAAATTTTCAACAACGTCGAGTATCACTACGAAATTCTTTCCAAGCGATTGCGTGAGCTTTCGTTCCTGAATAACGGTGTGAAGATCCGTCTGGTCGATCAGCGTCAGGGTAAAGAAGAAAACTTTGCCTTCTCGGGCGGTGTGAAGGGTTTCGTTGAATACATCAACCGTCAAAAAACTGTATTGCATCCAAACGTGTTTTCAGTCAGTGCGGAGTCAAGTGCCGGTGGCACACTGGTGGGTGTAGATGTAGCGATGCAATGGAATGACGGGTATAGCGAGCAAGTACTTTGCTTTACCAATAATATTCCACAGCGCGATGGCGGCACGCACATGACTGGTTTGCGTGCGGCGATGACGCGCGTAATTAACAAGTACATCAACGAAAACGAATTGGCTAAACGCGCCAAGGTTGAGACGACTGGCGATGATATGCGCGAAGGTCTGACCTGCGTGTTATCGGTCAAAGTACCAGAGCCTAAATTCAGTAGTCAGACAAAAGACAAACTCGTCTCAAGCGAAGTGCGCCCCGCGGTTGAAGACGCGGTTGCCCGTACGCTTGAGACCTGGTTGCTTGAAAACCCGATCGACGCAAAAGCCTTGTGCTCCAAGGTTGTTGAGGCTGCGCGCGCACGCGAGGCGGCACGTAAAGCGCGTGAGATGACGCGTCGCAAGAGCGTACTCGAGGGTGCAGGCTTGCCAGGCAAACTTGCCGATTGTCAGGAAAAAGATCCCGCCTTGTGCGAACTCTATATCGTCGAGGGAGACTCTGCGGGTGGATCTGCCAAGCAAGGTCGAGATCGTAAGTTTCAGGCTATCCTGCCGTTACGCGGTAAGGTGCTGAACGTAGAAAAAGCGCGCTTCGATAAATTGATTTCCAGTGAGCAGATCACGACGTTGATCACCGCGCTAGGAACGAGTATCGGACCAGATTTCAACGTTGAAAAACTACGCTATCACCGCATCATCATCATGACCGATGCTGACGTTGACGGAGCGCACATTCGTACCCTCTTATTGACCCTGCTTTATCGTCAGATGCCAGAACTGGTGCAGCGTGGCTACATCTATATTGCTCAGCCGCCGCTCTATAAAGTTAAAGCCGGTAAGGATGAGCGCTACTTGAAGGATGAAGCCGAAGAGGCCACCTACATGTTGCAATTAGCGCTACGCGACGCACAACTGGTGCCCAGCGAAGGTGCAACGGCGATTGGTGGCTCGGCCTTAACCGAACTCGCTAACCAGTATCTGATGGCAGATGGTGTGATTGCACGCCTTTCACGCTTTATGGATGAACTGACGTTGTCAGCGATCGTGGGCGGTGTGACGCTTGAGCTCGCGAACATGGAGCAGACCCAAGCTTCTGCAGCGCGGTTGCACGCCGCGCTGCAAGATCCTTTGTTCCCGAATCAGGTTGAAGTGACGGGAGAGTATCATGCGGGCACTGAAAAGCATCGTCTGATCGTCCGTCGTAAACATCACGGTAACGTACGTGTGTCTGTTCTTGACGCTGACTTTGTTATGGGTTCCGATTATGGCGTGTTGGCGCGTGCTGCCGCAACGTTCCAGGGGTTGATTGGAAAAGGTGCGATGGTGATGCGTGGCGAAGGCGAAAAGCGCAAAGAGTCGATGATTGCTGATTTCCGCGAAGCCATGCAGTGGTTGCGCTCGGAGGCTGAGCGCAATGTCACCAAGCAGCGTTATAAAGGTCTGGGTGAAATGAATCCATCACAATTGTGGGAGACTACGATGGATCCAACCGTACGACGTTTGTTGCGCGTGCAGATCGAAGATGCGCTTGCCGCAGATGAGATTTTCACAACGCTCATGGGTGATCAGGTTGAACCACGCCGTGCGTTTATTGAAACGCATGCTTTGCAGGCGGCGAATCTCGACGTTTAAATTTGCATTTGCATGAGTATCAAAAAGAGCTGGTGAGATATTTTCTCCCCAGCTCTTTTGTTTTGAAATATTGTGGAGCAGTAAAACTAAAGAGACATGTTAAGCATGTGTTGGAATGCCCATGGTTTGAAGTGTTTCTTTAACGGCTTGAACAGCTCCTGGTATGCCGGCGTCACCAAAATGCCCCATACAACCTACACGGAATGTATCGATCGTAGTTAGTTTTCCAGGGTACAAAATGTAGCCGTGTTTTTTGACTTCTGTATAAAAAGTCTTGAAATCGTAATTTGGATGATCTGGGGCGAGAAAGGTCACGATAATCGGCGCCTGAATAGCGGGGTCAACATAGCTTTTCAGACCGATCCTGGCCATGCCTTCGATCAGAGCACGGCAATTGCGAGCGTAACGCTCACCTCGCGCGGCTAAGCCTCCTTCTTCCCAGTACTGTTGTAGCGCTTCGTCGAGCGCGGCGACAACGTGTGTAGGAGGTGTGAAGCGCCATTGAGTCGTTTTTTCCATATAGACCCATTGATCGTACAAATCCAGCGCGAGGGAATGACTGTTGCCCTCGCATTTTTCGAGTGCGCTGCGTTTGATGATGACAAAGCCCATACCGGGCACACCTTCAATACATTTTCCAGAGGCGGCAATTACCGCGTCAAAGGGTGTGCTGCGAGCATCGATTTCAATGGCACCAAAGGAGCTCATCGCATCAACAATCAAGCCTTTGCCATGACGGGCTACGACCTGCGCAATGTCATCCAGAGGGTTCAAAACACCAGCACCCGTTTCGCAATGCACGAGAGCTACATGGGTGATGGAAGGGTCTTTTGCCAGAGCTTGTTCAACATCGGTGGCAAGAGCTTGTTGATCTTCTGTGTACTCGATGGTGGTGCATTGGCGACCAAGATATTTACAGATTTTCGCTATACGCTGGCAATAGGCGCCATTGCTGGGAACTAAAACATGCCCGTTGCGATCAACGAGGGTACCGATTGCCGCCTCAACAGAAAAGGTGCCGCTGCCTTGAAGCGGGACGCAGACATGAGAGCCTTCGCCATACACGATACGCAGAATTTGTTCGCGCAAACGGGCCGTGATCTGGTTGAAATCCGAATCCCACGAACCCCAGTCTTTCATCATGGCTTGTTTCGTGCGAGCCGAGGTTGTAAGCGGACCTGGTGTGAGCAGGATTGGATAAGCTGCGTAGGACATGGAGGTCTCCTGGTATTGATTTTATGTACGGGCTAGATTGCGCCATTTCTGGGTGCGCGCAAGCATCACGCTGGTAAATAAGGAGTAGATCAGGCAAATCAAAATTGAAGTGAGCACAATCAGACACGCTAAGGCTGAGGCAGGGCCAATCTCGCCTGACTCATCCAGATGCATGATGGCAATGACGGCCAGAATCGTGTCAGGTGTATAAATAAACACAACACAGGAAAGTGTCGCCATCGCGACCACGAAATAATAGCGTGCAATATCGAGTATGGCAGGTAAACAGACCGGTAAGGTGACCCTGAAGAACGTCACGTAAAAGGGTACTTTAAGCGAAGACGATACCGCCTCAAAATCATTATCAAGCTGTTTAAGTGCCGTGACAGCGGTCAAGTGGCCAGAGGTGTAGTAATGCGTAATCGTTGAAAGGACGATTAGGGTCATGGTCTGATAGAGAAAGTTCAGAGGGTTGTGGGGATTGTTAAAAAACACGATATAGCCCAATCCTAAAACGAGTCCCGGAACAGCCATCGAGAGAACGGCTAGAAAATGCATCACGGGACGCATCAGGCCAAGCCTGGGCGTTTTCTCAATCAGATAGGCGCCAGTAAATACAATCATTGCACCAGATACTGCTGTGATACCCGACATGACAAGGCTATTCGTATACGCCAGTGCGATATCACTTTCAAACAGCACAAACCGGTAGTGGTCAAAAGTGAGAGAGAGATTGTATGGCCACAGTTTGATGAGAGAGGTGTATAGCGCCATACCAATTACACCTAGCAGAAAAGTACAAACGATCAGGCAGTACAGACCCATCAGGCTATCGGTCAGTCTGTTGGGTTTAGGTGCAAAGGGTGTTGAGCGGGCGGTTAGTTGCGCACGGATTTTGCGTCTCACCACGTTATCGATGACGAAAGAAATCACCGAAGGCAATATGAGCAGTAAACCAACCACGGCCCCCATCGAAAAATTATGTTGACCAATGACTTGTTTGAAAACATCAACAGCCAGAACATTAAAGTTGCCACCGATGACTTTAGGCGCACCAAAGTCAGAAATAACGTAAGTAAAGACGACCGTCGAGGCGCTGATCAGACCATACTTGGCAGCGGGAAGCGTGATGGTGGTGAACTTACGAAATGCGTTGGTACCAAGAGCGTTTGCCGCTTCATAAAGCCTGCCGTCTGAAAGCGATAGTGCGGTGACAAGAATCATCAGAGCATGTGGGAAAGTGTTGTAAACCTCTGCAAGAATGATCCCGGGAGCACCGTAAATTGAGCCTCCGGAGAGTAACGGTTTGAGCAGGCCTTGATTGCCAAACCATTGCACAAAAGAGATCGCGGACAGCAAGGAAGGGGACAGCAAAGGGATTAGAGCGATGATCCGAAAGATTGCTTTGACAGAGTCAGGTAAACAGCTGCGCGTCAAAGCGTAAGCGAATAGAAAAGCGCTCGGCACAGAAATCAATACGACGATTAGCGATACCCAGATGGAGTTCCATGCAGATTGCACCAGAGCTGGCGTTTGGATATAGATAATGAAGTTGGTCAGACCAACAAAACTACCTTGTTTGTCTAAAACGGCATTGACTAGAATCGCCCAAAGCGGAGCGAGTAAAAAACAGCACAGGCCAAACAGAATACATGACAAGACAATGCGAGCGATTAAAGCGTCCAAATTGAGCTTGCTTAAAAAACCTTCGGCGCTTCTGGCAAAAGTTTTTTCTGTCGAGGCGTGTTGCATCAGGCTCAACCTTGCGCGAAAGCGCGAATGCGACTCGCCCTGAGGGCAAGCGCAACGGGTTGTCCGACACGAATGTCGTAGTCATGCATCTGATTTAACGAAAAGTGAAAACTGAGCGTTTGGTCAGCGAGTTCGCTGCAACTCACCTCCGCAATGCAGGAGCCACCAAGAAACTCAATGCGTTTGACCAGAGCGTTCAAGCGGTTAGGTGTTTGGGAAGTGACATTTTCAAGCAAGCGATCTTCCGGGCGCAGATATAGATTGACCGGCGTGCCAGCAGGGTGATCGCACCCCTCGCAGTGCAGTTCCAGTTGCCCGGTACGAAACCGTTGTGCGCCAAGAGAAATCGCGGGTAACACATTAATCTTGCCGACAAAGTCCGCGACAAAAGGAGAGGCGGGCTGCTCGTAAATTTCTTGTGGTGTTCCTATCTGTTCAATGATGCCGTGATTCATCACCACAATACGGTCAGCCATTGAAAGGGCTTCTTCTTGATCGTGCGTAACCATGATTGTGGTGACGCCCACTTCCTGTTGCAAGCGACGTATTTCACCCCTCAGGCGAACCCGCTCAAGCGCATCCAGTGCAGAGAGTGGTTCATCAAGTAATAACAAGCCAGGTTTGGTGGCGAGAGCCCGAGCGAGTGCAATGCGTTGTTGCTGTCCGCCTGATAGCTGGCTTGGATATTTATTTCCCGAGGTGGGCAGGCCTACGAGGGTTAACAGCTCTTGGACACGCGCCTTAATTTCCTGACGATTGACACGGCGATTGACTAGTCCGTATGAAACATTATCTGCGATCGTCAAATTTGGAAATAACGCATAGGACTGGAAAACAATGCCATAGTCGCGTTTTGCGGGAGGAAGATTTGAAATATCCCGACCGCCCTGGAGTATGTGGCCTGCATTCTGACTTTCAAGACCTGCGATGATTCTGAGCAATGTTGTTTTGCCGCAGCCCGATGGGCCTAGCAGGCAAAGCATTTCACCCTGATACACAGAGAGGTCTATGTTGTGGAGCGCGGTGAACGACTCAAATCTTTTTTGAATGCCGCGTATTTCTAGCGCAAGCGCAACGTTGGCATGCTTGTCAGTCTGACTTGCGCTGGTCAATTGCATGAGGGCCTGGTCATCAAACATTACAAAAAAACGGGTATCGCAAAACGCGATAACCCGTTTATGTCATATAAAAAAATTATTTCTTTTCTGATTTGCCATCGTAACGCTTGCTCCATTCAGCAAGGATACGATCTCGATTTTCCGAGGCCCAGCTAAAATTGTTTTTGATTAAGAGCGAGGCAAAATTATCTGGAATGCCTTCCAGAGGTTTAGCAATACCAGGAAGCGTCACAATCGCCCACCACTGAGAGTTCAGGGTTTGTGATTCTTTGCCAGCCATCCAGTCGGCAAAGCGTTTGGCTTGCTCAGGCTGTTTAGTGGTTTTGACAACGCCAGTTGCTTCAATGTCCCAACCCAGACCTTCTTTAGGGAAGATCAGCTCAATAGGCGCGCCAGATTTTTTGACTTGATGCGCACGATACTCAAACGAAATACCGATTGGGAACTCCCCTGCACCCGCCTGACGGCAAGGCTTGGAGCCTGAGTGAACATATTGCCCAATGTTTTCATGCAGGGCGTCGAGGTATTTCCAGCCATCTTGTTCGCCCCACATCTGGAGCCAGCCGGCAACGTCGAGATAACCCGTGCCACTTGAGGCCGGATTTGGCATAGAGATTTTGCCCTTGTATACGGGCTTGGTCAGATCTTTCCATGTTTCAGGCTTGGGAAGATTTTGTTTGGCAGCCTCGACGGTGTTGAAACAGATGGTCGCAGCAAAGACATCCATGCCAACCCATGTTGGAGGGCGAGCCTGATCCGAGTACTGCGGGTCAAGTGCTTTGAAGCCTTTAGGTTCGTAAGGCATTAACAGGCCTTCCTTGGCAAACAGTGCCATGCTTGTTGCTGCAACCCCTGCGATCACATCAGCCTGAGGATTGGCCTTTTCAGCGAGTATCTTGGCGGTAATGATGCCAGTCGAGTCACGTACCCATTTGATATCGATGTCTTTGTTTTCTTTTTCAAAGGCGTCTTTAAAAAGTTTCAGCGCATCAGTTTCGAGAGCGGTGTAGACCACCAGTGGCGTTTTAGCCTGAGCCATTACGGCGCTAGAGCTTAGTGCGAGTGTGACGGCAGAAAGCGCCGCACCTAGAAAGTACAAAGGCTTTTTCATGACTGTTTCCTTATGGATTAAACCAACCTTATATCTTCACCATTACAGATGACACATATATGACAGCGAACATAATTATCAAAGCGACTTTCAACGTGCATTCATGCGCTCGACCGCGAGCGAGCGTGCTTACATCACAAAATTTAGTGGGCAATTAATAAGCTGTCAACTGCTAACTGTAAATCGTTGACAGTTTGCACAGCCGTGGTTTCTAATCAAATCATAGAGATTGAGACGGGCTTAACTATGCACACTTCTGGTGCGTTCCTTGGTGTCGGTAAAGCAATAACTGACGATCGATTGACGAGTCAGACGACCGCCACAGCTATCGCGCTACTCAATACGAGTAGTTTGCCAATGCTGGTACAAGAAGAAATAGAGCGTTTGATTATGACTGGCGACATGTTGCCAGGCTCACGCATTAATGAGACGGAGTTAGCCCAGCGCTTTGGTTGCAGTCGGGGACCTGTACGCGAGGCCTTGCGCGCGCTTGAAGAAGTAGGCCTGGTTAGAAATGAGAAAAACCGGGGCGTATTTGTCAGAGAGATTTCCTTTGAAGAGGCAGATGAAATTTATGAGTTGAGAGAGGCCCTGGAAGAAGTTGTGGGCAAACGGGTAGCACTTCGGGCAACACAGGCACAGATAGAAATGCTGCACGGTTTGGTAGATGCCATGCAGAAAGCAGCAAACAGCGAACAAGCGCAAGAGTACGCTGGACTCAACCTTCAGTTTCACGAAACCTTGTTGCACGCAGCAGATAGTCAAAAACTGACTGAAACATATAAAAGGCTAGTCAAAGAGTTGCATTTATTTCGTATGCGAGCACTGACAGATGGCGGTGGACTGCATGTCTCGGCACCAGAGCACCGTGAGATCGTCAAGGCGATTGAATCAAAAAATCCCGATTTGGCAGGACACGCTCTCAAAGCGCACGTCGCGACCAGTCGGGCAAGAATGCACAAGGCCTACGAAAATACGCGACAACATCAAACACAGATGGCTGTTGGAAAAGAGCAGAAAAGATCATTGCCAAAAACTTAAGGTGAAAAAATGAAACAAATCAGTGTCAATGGTCGTAGTTATAACTGGATGAAAAGTCCTGTTGTGGTCGTTTGTATCGACGGCTGCGAGCCAGCCTATTTGACAGAGGTAGCAAAGTCAGGAGAGGCACCATACCTGACGAAAATGATGACGCAGGGTACAAACGCGTTGGCTGATTGCATAGTCCCTTCCTTTACCAATCCGAATAACTTGTCGATCGTGACGGGAGTTCCGCCAGCGATACATGGAATTTGTGGAAATTATTTTTATGATCGTGAGCTAGACGCCGAGGTCATGATGAATGATCCAAAGTACCTGCGGGTTCAAACCATACTGGCGGCCTTCGCGGATGCCGGGGCATCGGTTGCTGTTGTGACGGCAAAAGATAAATTGCGGACGTTGCTCGGTCACAAGATGAAGGGAATTTGTTTTTCTTCAGAAAAAGCAGATCAGGTCAGTATGGAAGAAAATGGTATTGAGGACGTGTTGGCGCTAGTAGGCAAACCCGTACCCTCTGTATACAGCGCAGATCTCTCTGAGTTTGTGTTTGCTGCCGGAGTCAAACTCATGGAACGCAACAGACCAGATTTAATGTATTTATCAACCACTGATTATGTCCAGCATAAAGCTGCACCAGGCAGCGAAGCGGCAAATGATTTCTACAAAATGATGGATGGTTATTTGCGGCAACTCGATGAGCTGGGTGCCTCGATCATACTAACCGCCGATCATGGGATGAACGATAAACATGATGCAAGCGGTGCTCCAAACGTGGTCTATTTGCAGGATGTTCTGGATGAGTGGTATGGCGCAGGTTCGGCTCGCGTGATTCTTCCGATCACTGATCCGTATGTTGTTCACCACGGCGCGCTTGGGTCGTTTGCAACCGTCTATGTTCCTGCGGGCGAAGTAGTGCAGGACTGGATTGCGAGAATCAAAACGCTAGAAGGCATGGAGTCGGTGTTGTCGCGCGAGCAGGCTGCTCGTGAGTTTGAATTACCCGCAGAGCGGATTGGCGATATCGTTGTAGTTTCAACTAAGCATGTGGTGATTGGCACAGCCAGGCACAAGCACGATTTGTCAGGTCTGGATGTGCCTTTGCGCTCGCATGGAGGAATTTCAGAACAGTGTGTGCCAATCGTTTGTAATAAAAAACTGACAGGCATTTCGTCCGGGAAAAGATTACGTAATTTCGATGTGCTGGATCTCGTGTTGAATCACGCCTGACCGAGAAACCGGAGAGTAAGCATGCAAGCCAACGAAAAAATAGAGATTCGACACGAAGCGCTTCGTATCGCAGGTGAAAAGGTCTATCGCGAGCGCGTCATAGAGGTCACCTATCCCTACACGGGTGAAGTGATCGCAACAGTACCAAAGGCCACGCTCGAAGACGTACAGCGGGCATTCAAGATTGCTCGTAACTATCAGTCAAAACTGACACGCTACGATCGCTACAAAATCCTGATGCGTGCTGGTGAGATTGTCGCCAGTAAAAAAGATGAAATCTCTCGCATCATCACTCTTGAGTCGGGCTTGTGCAGGAAAGATAGCCTGTATGAAGTTGGTCGTGCTTCGGATGTATTGTTGTTTGCCGCGAATCAGGCGCTGGTAGATGACGGCCAGGTTTTTTCATGTGATTTAACCCCGCACGGGAAAAGCCGCAAGGTTTATACACTCAAAGAGCCGCTCTTGGGTGCGATATCAGCGATTACACCTTTTAACCATCCACTCAACCAAGTCATTCATAAAGTAGCTCCAGCGGTCGCGACAAACAATCGCATCGTGCTCAAACCAAGTGAAAAGACGCCATTGGCGGCATTGATGCTTGCAGACATACTGTACGAAGCAGGTTTGCCGCCCGAGATGTTGTCAGTGGTTACCGGAGATCCTCGAGAGATTGCCGATGAGATGCTGACGAATCAGGACATGGATCTGGTGACCTTTACAGGTGGCGTGGCGATTGGAAAATACATCGCCGCAAAAGCCGTATATAAACGCCAGATACTTGAGTTGGGTGGCAACGACCCGCTCATCGTCATGGAGGACGCGGATCTGGAAGAGGCGGCTTCACTCGCTGTGGCGGGATCCTATAAAAACTCAGGCCAACGCTGTACGGCTGTCAAAAGAATGTTGGTTCATGATGCTGTTGCCGATGATTTTGTATCGCTATTATTAGCCAAGACAAAAGCGCTTAAGTATGGCGATCCAATGGATGAGTCGATGGATATGGGTTGTGTGATTGATGAAGCTGCCGCCAAGCACTTTGAGGCAGTTGTCAATGAGGCGATCGCGCAAGGAGCCCGTTTGCTTTATGGAAATATTCGCCAGGGTGCTTTGTATTCGCCAACGATTCTCGAGGGCGTCGATCCAGGCATGACTGTGGTTAAACAGGAAACCTTCGGCCCTGTGTCACCGGTTATACGCTTCAAAAATATCGAAGAGGCTATCGCGATTTCCAATGGGACCGCCTATGGGCTGTCCTCCGCTGTCTGTACTAACCGACTTGACTACATCACACGATTTGTCAAAGAGCTTCATGTAGGTACAGTCAATGTCAGAGAGGTGCCAGGGTATCGGCTAGAGATGACACCTTTTGGCGGAATTAAAGACTCAGGTCTTGGTTACAAGGAAGGCGTACAGGAAGCGATGAAAAGTTTTTGCAACACAAAAACTTACTCGTTGCCCTGGTAACAACAACCACACATTCAAAGCATCAAGTAACACTTGTGAAAAAACAAAGACCTTTCTGGCTCGCACAGGCGCTCGCAGCTGAACAGCATTGTCCCGTTACGTTACTGCAGGGAGAAGTTTCGGCAGATGTCTGTATAGTCGGTGGCGGTTTTACGGGTCTATGGACGGCACTGCAGATTAAACAGCAATCTCCCGCAACAAGTGTGGTTGTGCTCGAGGCGGATCTTTGCGGAGCAGGCGCAAGCGGCAGAAATGGTGGTTGTGTTTTGTCCTGGGCGACAAAATATATGACGTTGCAAAAATTATTTGGCGAAGCAGAAGCCAAACGACTGGTACTCGCTTCAGAGCATGCTATCGACCATATCGGGAGCTTTGTTCGTAAACATCAGATTGAGTGCGATTTCAGACAGGATGGTGTTCTGTACACCGCGATGGCCGCTGCGCATGTCGGCAGTACAGATTCGGTTATCGCAGCACTCGAGGCACGTGGGCTGAATAGTTACGAAACACTTAAGACAGAACAGGTGGCATCGCTGTCTGGTTCCGCGAGCAATATCGCTGGTGTATTTTCACCACGAGGTGCCAGTGTTCAGCCGGGAAAGCTGGTTCGCGGGATGCGTCGTGTAGCGCTTGAAATGGGGGTGAAGATCTATGAACAATCACCCATGATACGGCTTGATCCTGCAGCTCGACCAGTTGTCCATGGCCAGTCAGGCAAGGTGAGTGCAAAAAAAATAGTCGTCGCGCTTAATGCATGGATGCCTGCGCAGTTTTCAGAGTTTTCCAGAGCAATCGTTGTCGTCTCAAGTGATATGGTGGTTACGCAAGCGCGGCCTGATTTACTTGCGCAAACGGGCTTGAATAATGGCGTGGCAGTGATGGATTCCCGCACCTTTGTCTACTATTATCACAGCACGAGTGATGGACGAATTATGCTGGGTAAGGGCGGTAATACCTTTGCATTCGGTGCGCGGATGTTGCCCGTCTTTGATCAGCCGAGCCCCTACCGCGTCCAGCTTGGTGAGGCCCTCGGTAAGTTTTTCCCTTCTTTTGCCGGATTGAATATCGAGGCTAGCTGGAACGGTCCGTCTGATCGTGCGACCACGGGGCTCCCATTTTTTGGAAACTTACGCGGTCATCCATCTATTTTTTATGGTTTGGGTTATTCAGGTAATGGTGTAGCACCGAGCTATATGGGTGGCCAGATTTTGTCTTCGCTCGCCCTCGAGCAGGATAATGCCTGGACGCGTAGCGGATTAGTTAAAGGGCCCAGAGGTTATTTTCCCCCAGAGCCATTACGTTATTTTGGAAGCCTGTTGGTTCGAGGCGCGATACGCCGCAAAGAGCGCGCGGAAATGCTTGACCGTAAGCCATCGAGATTCGACGTAAGCCTGTCGCATCTGGCTGATGCGGCAGGCAAAGCTGATCATGGCTGATTATCCGCTGTATGTTTTTTTGATTGTTCTGGGTTCTGCCGTATTACATGCGTCCTGGAACGCACTCATTAAAAGCGGTCAGGACAGGTTACTCCACACGGCTGCAATCATATTTTGGGCTGGTGTTATTTCATTACCCTTTCTATTTGTCGCAGAAGCCCCTGCGCGCGATAGCTGGCCATTTCTCGCGATTTCCAACGTCATACACGTGGTCTATTACCTGGCTCTTGCGAGCGCGTATCGGACAGGTAATCTCAGCTTTGCCTATCCACTGATTCGAGGCAGCGCTCCTTTGATCGTCGCGCTCGGGTCCGCATTTATCCTCCATGAACCTCTCGCGCTAATCAGCTGGCTGGGAATCGTGATGGTTTGCGCAGGCGTCCTGACCATCGCCATGCGAACAGGCCAACAGGGTGCATGGGTGACGACCGGCTGGTCGTTACTGTGCGCAACAACCATTGCCATGTACTCTCTGGTGGACGGCCAGGGTGCAAGGCTCTCACATAACGTAACAGGCTATGGTGCCTGGATGTTTGTGATGGAGGCGGTTGTTTTTATCGGCTTAATGATTTTGCTTGGTCGCGGGCCAAAGCTGGCGGCCTATATCGTTATGCATTGGCGCACGAGTTTGCTCGGCGGCGTGATGTCGGTTTTGGCGTATGGGATTTCACTCTGGGCTATGACGCGAGCACCGATTGCGTTGGTCTCGGCAACCCGTGAAACATCAGTACTGTTTGCAACACTGATCGGGGTCTGGTTTCTCAAAGAGAGACTTTCCCCACGCCAGTGGCTCGGGGCGAGTGTTGTGGTGGTAGGCACGATGTTGTTACGAGGTTAAGATTGAATCATTGAGGAGATCCCGATGATAAAAAAATTGTTAAGAACCTTTCGATTAAAGCCGTCACAGGTGATCGCCGCTCTGATGAGTTTGGTTTGCCTGGCCGCAGGCCATAGCGCGCAGGCGGCTTTCCCGGAAAAACCTGTGACCCTGATCGTTCCCTTTGCCGCCGGCGGGCCAACGGATGTGCTGGCGCGGGTGGTGGGCGAGAGCCTGGGCAAAGTGCTTGGCCAACCTGTCATCGTTGAAAATACGCCTGGCGCGGGTGGCACAGTCGGTAATACTCGCGCTTCTCGCGCCCCAGGCGATGGCTATACCTTGCTAATCGGTAATGGTGGTACGTTGGCCGTATCCGCGACGCTTTATAAAAACCTTAACTACGATGTCCTGACGGACTTCATCCCTGTCGCCTCGATTGGTGATGCACCCCAAATTGTTTCTGCACGAAAAGATTTTCCTGCAACAGGGCTGGACGAGTTTGCGGCGTATTTAAAACAGAATGCAGCAAAACTTAATTTTGGCGCAGCGGGTGTTGGATCAGGTACCTGGTTAGGTGGTCAACTGATTAACGTCAAGCTTGGCGTCAAGGTCAATGGCTTGAATTATCGCGGTGCGGGTCAGGCCGTCAACGATGTGATGGCTGGACATCTGGACTATATGGTTGAGAGCACTACGACGGCCGTACGCTATGTCAAATCGGGCATGGTGAAAGGTGTGGTGGTGTTGCGTCCTAAGAGAATCAAGGCTTTACCTGAGGTGCCCTCGGCCGGCGAGTCGGGATATCCTGATTTGCTCTATGACATCTGGAATATGCTGCTGGTACCCAAAGGTACGCCTGCAGCTGTTGTAGCTCAACTCAACGAGGCGATTCGGCGAGCGATCCAGTCACCCGAAGTGCAGGCTAAGTTCGATGCCGCAGGCATTGAGTTGCCAAGTGAAATACAACAAACACAAGCTGGTGCTGCGGAATTATTAAAGAGCGAAGTTGCACGCTGGCGGCCTGTGATTATTGAGCTCGGCGCAACACCTGATTGAGATGTTTGGATAAAGAGACCGCGATGAAGAGCATGAAAGTTTCCAGCTATTTTTGTCCCACCAAAATATACATGGGCGTCGGGGCTCATCAAAAAATTAAAGAGATTTTGCAAGAGCTGGCTTGTAAACGAATTTTCATCGCACTTGATGCCGCATTACTGAAAAGTGATTTTTATCAAGGTATTGAAAAACTGCTTGTCGAGGCAGGTGTTGAGCTGGCGATTTTTACAGAGATCGAACCAGACCCAAGTGCGCATACCGTTGAAAAAGCCTTTGCAGCATGCACCGCGCATCAGGCAACGGTATTGTTGGCTATTGGCGGAGGCAGTACCATCGACGTTGCCAAAGCGGTTGGTATTCTCGCGACGAACGGTGGCCGTATTCATGATTATGAGGGGATTGAGAAATTCAGTATTGCACCCTTGCCCTTGATTGCGATTCCGACCACTGCGGGCACGGGCTCCGAGGTTTCGGGTTCCTGCGTCATCAGTGATACAGAAAAAAATCTGAAGATGTCTATCAGACATGCTTCATTAAATCCTGCAAAAATTGCCATCCTTGATCCATTGGCCTTATGTACATTGCCAGCACACGTTGCGGCACATTCTGGCATTGATGCGTTTGTACATGCGTTTGAGTCTTATATTTCGCTGCAAGCAAACCTCATCACCGATGCCATTAATATTCAGGCTATCGATTTGCTTGCGAGCAATATCCGCACATTTGTTGCCGATAGAACAAACCTCGAGGCAGGTTTGAATATGCTTTGTGGTTCAGCTCTCGCGGGGATGACGTTTGGTCAGACTGGTCTGGGCAATGTGCATTGCATGGCAAGGTTTGTTGGCGCGAATTATCATTTGTCTCATGGTCTGTCCAATGCCGTTTGTTTGCCGCATGTCGCGCGGTTTAATCTGGTCGCACGGCCAGAAAAGTTCGCTACGGTCGCCGAGGCGATGCGCCAGTCAACCCAAGGGATGTCTATCGAGCAAGCGGCGTATTGTGCGGTCTCGGCAATTGAGCAAATGTGCGCAGACCTTGATATTCCTAAACGTTTAAGAGACGTGGGTGCGACACCCGAGTTGTTTGATGAGATGGCCCAGCTGTGTACGCAGGCTAATTACAACCGCTGGAATCCGCGCCATACTTCGACGGCTGAGTTCAGACAGTTATTTGAGCAGGCTTATTAAGCGTGCGAGCTCAGCGTGCTGTGCATGCAAACTACCAGGCGGAGCCTGCTTCCCACAGGACAGGTTGCCCCGCTTTTTTAGCCTGACGCATGAGTTCGAGCAAGGGATGGGCGCGCTGACGCAAGCCAACAGGCAGTAACAACGCATCGCGCGGCTGATCATCGTCGTCATCGTTTTGTGCCGCAGGCTTTTCCAGGGAAATGGCTTGCTCGAGTGAGGCGATGGCATCGTTTAATTGTTCGGCTGTGAATACGCCACGCACAGGAATTTCTTTGTCTGTGATTTTGCCCGCAATGCGCATAATTGGTTGCGCATGTTGAGACAGCATCAGAACACTTGCTCCGGCTTTGCTGCTGAAGGTCACTAGCATCGTGGTTTCCTCGGTGGATAAATCGGTATACAGGCCGTTGCGCCCGTCTGCATTATCTCGCAAGCTTACAGGTTTTGCGTAAGGTAGTTTACCGATGGGAGACTTGATCCGTAGTGTCTTGATTTTAATCCTGGGTGCCGTGCCTGGTTTGGCGCTGCCACCGCCGGATAAGTCTGAAGAAAAGGTGTGTCGTGCGACCACGATGGGCAGCCCTTGTTCTCAGGGCGGTATCGCTACACAGGGGCGCTCAAAACCAGGTCCCGATTATGGGATAGGTAATCCAATCGATTTGCGCAGTGGTAATAAATATCAGCGTGAAACAGATTTACCGCAACAAGTTTCGGGACTTGAGCTCGTCAGACACTACAACGCCAGGGATCCACGCGCGGGCGCTCTTGGTCACAGCTGGTCCTGGTCGTTTGACACGCAGATTTACCAAAAGGATCAGCAATTGCAGGTGATTCAGGCCGATGCGAGTCGGCTGGTTTTTCAATGCAAGTCGCAGCGATGTGTTGGACACGATACCCGACGCGGTGAGATTTATCGGCGAGCTTTCGGCTGGGTGTGGTTTTGGCCGACTGGAAAAGAATTGCATTTTAATCAGGACGGGCGATTGATTCGTATATCAAATCCATCACAAGCGGTGAGTAAGGATATTTATATTCAACGACATCGCAAGCACACAAGACTGTCGGGAGAGATCGAGTCGATCAGCGCAGACCAGGAGGTGTTGAAGTTTATTTATGAGATACAAAATCCCGGGCCTGTGCTTCGGGCTATTCATACGCCTAGAGGGATATTTAATTATCATCACGAAGCGCCTGTGCATAGCGTTTTATCAGAATCGAAGCCCTTGCGGCTGAGCCGCGTGCAACGCCCCGATGGCATGCAGCGCCTCTATCACTACGAGACCGGTTTGCAAGCAGGTAATCCGTATGCGCTGACAGGAATCTCCATTGCTGACAAGGCGTCTGTGGTGCGAACACACAGTTGGCGCTATGACGCCGCGGGTCGAGCAAATTTATTCTTCCCGGGTGCGCTCGACAAGGCAGCTGATTATGCCTCAATACCCTTTAACCAAGACATGCCGCAGCTTGCTACTCAGCTTGAGAACAAAAGTGGGCCTGGAGCACTCGATGTAAGTTTGCTGTCCTGGCCTGGCCTTAAATTGCGCTATGACTCTCAAGGTCGCCTAAGCTCATGGCAGATGCGAGGACTAGGCTTTGAGCGCTGGAGTTACGAGCCTACTGTCACGCGCCGCTTTGCCGATCAGTCAACATGGCAATGGAATTTCGATCGCCATCAGCGGATTGTTTCCATGCAAGCTACGCTTGCGAATCGTGATACGCAACGTACACGAATTGACTGGCGTGCCGGCTTGCCAGTTGCAATCGAGCATCCGCAAGAAACGCAGCTCTTGCGTTACGACCGTAAAAGCGCTCATCCAGCATTACTGAAAGAGCGTGAAATTCATCGACCTGCCAGTCGTGTTCGTCCTGCCTGGTCCTATCGCGAGCGTTTTCGCTATGACGCTCAGGGTCAGTTGCGCGAACATTTTTTGCCTGAAGGCGGCAGTTTGCAGTATTGGTGGAAAGAAAATCGCTTGTTAGCTATCGCATGGTTTGACCTGCAAGGACGTCGTCACCCAATTATCGAGTCAACGGCGGCAGGTATCAGACATGGCAATGGGCTGATCACCAGCGCGATGAAAGGCGCTGCAGGTCTGACTGATTTGCTGCTTTATCAGCCGCTGACCAAGACCGCACTGTTTCATCAACAGCTTTATTACAACCGGCAAGCTGCCATCAGTGCTGAGCGCATAAATAACGGTACACAACGTGAAAGATGGATACATCACCGCGATCCGCTGGGTCAATTATTGCCACAGCCTTGGCCGAACCCGCCAGCACGCTTGCTGCGCGATGTCACCGGATTGCCGACGCGAGTCGGCGATTATGTTTTGCATTACAGTGCCATGCGTCGTCTGCAGAAAGTATCGAGTCAGTCAGACCCGAGCCTGAACGTGCAGTACGCGCACAATGCAATGGCCGAGAGAATCTGGCGCGATGATGGCGTGCAGCGAACGCACTATCTGTATGATCAAAATAAACTGGTTGCCGAGGCGCGTGTTCAAGCAAAGGACACCCAGATTGTGCGCCGCTATGTCTATGCGCACCATGTGCCGGTCGCGGTCATTGAAAACGGTGTGGATCTTTATATGATCCACACGGATGCGGTCGGTTTGCCCAGATTATTAACCGATGCACAGCAGCGTGTGCGCTGGCAAGGTCGTTTCAGTCCTTATGGTGAATTGCTGGCAGAGCAAGGGGATCTGACCATGAGGCTGCGTCTACCCGGTCAGATTGCTGACCCTGCAACAGGTTGGCACGATAATTATCAACGCACCTATGATCCTCACTGGGGCCGATATCTGGAGCCAGATCCCTTAGGTCCGATGCCAGGCAATAGTCTTTATGGCTATGCTGGACAAAAGCCGCGACGCCAGGCGGATCCGCTGGGTCTGATGTTGTTTGCGTTTGATGGAACAGGCAATCAGCCCTCTTCTTTGACCAATGTATGGCTGTTTGCAAAAGCCTATCAGGATGGGCCGGTGCACTATATTCCTGGACCTGCAGGCGACCCTGGCATGACGCAATTGGATACGAAAACCGATGCAGCGATCGCCTGGTCGGGTGGCGCACGCGTAGATCAGCAGTGGGAGCGCTTACTTAATGCAGTTGCAAATTTAAATGACCCGCAGGGCGGCAGGCGGCTTGCAGTCAATCAATCCCTGCCTATCGATATTGTTGGCTTTTCACGGGGCGCTGCGCTTGCACGGCATTTTGGAAACCGAGTTGTCGAACATGTTAAAGACGGAAGATTTACTTCCCTGCATCCTCTGCATGGAGTGATCTCGAGTTGTGTGGATCTGCGTTTTTTAGGCTTGTTTGATACTGTGGCGCAGTTCAATGTGCTTGGCGCCGGTAATGCGGCCTTCAATTTGACGATCGCTCCCGCCTGGAAATGGGTCTCCCACGCTGTTGCTCTGCATGAGCACCGCTGGCTCTTTCCGCTCACTTCTGCGGCGTCAGGCTCCAATGTGGTGGAGCGTGCCTTTGTCGGGGCACATGCCGATATTGGCGGGGGATACTTGACTGCCCAGGCGTCGCCCGGATCTACCCCGGGCAATCTCTCTCATGTGGCCTTACGCTGGATGCAATGGCAGGCTGAGGCTGCAGGTGTCGCGCTGAGCGCTGAATCGGCTTCCCAGGAGGTGACCGAGCCCTATATCCATGATGAGCGGGCTGTTTTTTCCCGAAAAATCCAAAACGCAGACCGGCGAGTTAACCGTGCAGATGGTCGCAAATGGGTGGATTATCAGGGTGATTTACCGCAAATGGGCCAGGCCTTGCGGCGTGAAGTGGAGGCATTTATTAATAGAGCGCCTGAGCTGGGGTCTTTAGGGTCTGATGTTGTGGCGCGAGTGGATATGTCCGGATATCTGGCCTGGTTAAAAGATTCAATGGGGCTTGATTGGGAGTGATGGCTTCGGTTCAGGGCTAATTCAGGCTATGATTTGAGCCTTCAAATCGTCGTATTCAAGCCCATGCTCCCCGAGCAACACAACACCATCATTTCTAGTTTGCAGGCTGCTGTAGCCAGCATATTGCCCGATGCGGCCCCGAGTATCGTCCTTGAGCGCCCGAAAGTGGCCGCGCATGGAGATATTGCAACCAATGTGGCGATGCAGCTCGCTAAGCCAGCTAAACGCAATCCGCGCGAGCTCGCCCAGGCGATCGTTGAGGCGCTGATGGCTGATCCTGTCGCGCGCAAGGTCATCGAGTCTGCTGAGTTAGCGGGTCCCGGCTTCATTAATTTCCGTCTAACGCATGCAGCCCACAGCGCTGTCTTACCTGCCATTACTCTGCAAGGTGAGGCGTTTGGTCGAGCCCCACGTAAAAATCAGAAAGTCCTGGTCGAGTTTGTTTCAGCCAATCCAACCGGACCATTGCATGTAGGCCATGCCCGCCAGGCTGCACTCGGTGATGCGCTATGTCGTTTGTTCGATGCCAGTGGCTTCGAGGTCAGTCGCGAGTTTTATTACAACGATGCCGGCAATCAGATCCATAACCTGGCGATTAGCGTGCAGGCGAGAGGCCAAGGTTTAACGCCAGAAAGCGATCAGTATCCGGCCGATGGTTACAAGGGTGATTACATCCAGGATATTGCTGATGATTTTGCGGCCGGCAAAACAGTCTCTGCAAGCGATGGCGAGCCGGTGCTAGCCAATGGCGATATCAATGATCTGGACAATGTTCGCAGGTTTGCGGTCGCATACTTGCGTCGTGAGCAGGATCTGGATTTACAGGCGTTTGGTCTGGCGTTCGATCACTATTATCTCGAGAGCTCGCTCTATACGTCGGGGCGTGTCGAGGATACCGTTACAAAACTCGTCAACAGCGGTCATACCTACGAACATGAGGGTGCGCTGTGGTTGCGCACCACCGAGCTGGGTTGCGGCGATGACAAAGATCGTGTGATGCGCAAGTCCGAGGGCGGCTATACCTATTTCGTCCCTGATATCGCTTATCACGTTACAAAATGGCAGCGTGGTTTTACTAGTGCGATCAATATTCAGGGTAGCGACCATCACGGCACCGTCGCGCGCGTGCGCTCAGGATTGCAGGCGCTCGGCATAGGGATTCCAAAAAACTATCCGTCGTATATTCTGCACAAGATGGTCAAAGTCATGCGCGGTGGTGAAGAGGTGAAAATCTCCAAACGCGCAGGTAGTTATGTGACGTTGCGTGACCTGATTGACTGGGTTGGACGCGATGCGGTGCGTTTCTTTTTAATCCAGCGCCGCGCGGATACAGAGTTTGTTTTTGATGTTGATCTGGCGCGCGCTAAGACAGAAGAAAACCCGGTTTATTACATTCAGTATGCGCATGCACGGATTTGTTCAATGCTGACGCAGTCGGGTTTTGAGCAGTCCCAAAGAGATGCCGCGGGAGTGGAGTGTCTGACAGCTCCGACAGAACTTGCGCTCATGCAGCGTCTGGCGGAGTTTCCCGCACTGGTTGCCGAGGCTGCGCAAGAGCTATCGCCGCATCTGGTGGCATTCTGGTTGCGTGATTGCGCCGCAGATTTCCACGCCTGGTACAACGCAGAACGCGTACTGGTTGACGATCAGGCACTTAAGCTTGCGCGTTTGCGTTTGGCCGACGCCACACGTCAAGTCCTCGCAAATGGTCTGGAATTGCTTGGCGTATCCAAGCCAGAGCGGATGTAAGGAAACAAGATGGCCAAAAACAAATCCTCAGGTGGCAGCACGCTCTACGGTATTTTGGCTGGTTTGCTGATTGGTTTGATGGTTGCGGCAGGTGTTGCTTATTACGTTGTGAAAGCGCCGTCTCCTTTTGTCGATAAAGCGAGCCGCTCGCCAGACGCGACTAAACCAGTGGATCCCCGCACCGCACCTGACCCCAATGCCGGATTAGGTGGACGCAATGTGGTGGAGGGCTCGCCAGTCGATCCGAATGCTGCGGCCTATGGCGCAGGTGGTCAGATTACGCCCTCGGCTAAACCTCCCGCACCTGACGATCTTGGCGCGTTGATAGCAACACTTAAGCCAACCGGCACAGTTGCTGCGCCTCCCCCTTCGGCTGTTCTGCCAAAACCTCAGGCCACCAGACCCGAGGCGCGTGTCGACTCGCCCGCGACCACAGGTCCCACCTCTGGTGCTACGGGTCAGTCAACAGCAGGCGGGACGTATTATTTGCAGATCGGATCGTTCAAGGTTCTCGAGGACGCTGAGACCTTGCGTGCAAGAATTATTTTGATGGGTTTGCCAGTAGAAATTCAGCGTGCCGAAGTAAATGGCGTGCAATTCAATCGTGTCCGCGTCGGGCCCTATGCGCGGATTGACGATATGAATAAAACGCGGGCACGGCTTGGCGAAGAAAAATTACCCACAACAGTTGTACGTCAATAACGAGAGTTAGTTTGACGAAGTACTTTCAATATTTTTAAGGTGGAAAAAATGCGTTTTGTATCGATGTCGCGTTTACTCGGTTTAGTGCTTGCAGCAGCCACAGTGTTTTTTTCGCCAAATGGTCTGGCACAGGGCGCCCCCCGCCTACACAACCCTGTCAACGCTCTCAGGTTTTTTTCGCCAAATGGTCTGGCACAGGGCGCCCCTGCTGCTAAAGCGAAATATTTGGAAATCAACCCGGCCCAGCCAACTGAACCAGGCAAGATCGAAGTACTGGAGTTTTTTTCCTACGCCTGCCCGCATTGCGCGGTGCTTGAGTCGATGATGGAAAAATGGACCAAAACTTTACCTGCCGATGTGATTGTTAAACCGGTTCCTGTCGCTTTTAATGCCAGTATGAAACCGATGCAGACATTGTTTTATACGCTTGAGGCCATGGATCGTATGGACTTGCATGGCAAAGTGTTTATCGCGATTCACGAAGAGGAAAAGAAGTTGTTCACCAAGGCCGATATCATTGCCTGGGCGACATCGCAAGGTCTGGACCGAGCCAAGTTTAAAAGTGTTTATGATTCATTTGGCGTGACATCAAAAACGCAGCGAGGCGATCAGCTGACCAAGTCCTACAATGTGCAGGGAACGCCATCGCTGGCTGTGGGTGGTCGTTTTATTACCTCACCCTCTGAGGCGGGTGGCTATCAGGAAACGATCGATGTTGCTGCCGGACTCATTCAACAATTACGCGGGAAATGATTCTGAGCCCAGACAAGTAGTCTAAAAAGCAGCCAAAAAGACAGGGAAAATCCCAAGTAAACCTCAGCTTTAATTTACGTAGCGTGCCATAAAAAAAGCTGAGGTAGCAAGAGCGGAAGATAATCCGATCATGGTTGTAACCAGGCGCCATGTCTGGGTAACGATAGCCTTGTGGATGCAGGCGATTTCTTTGTGCATGTATCCCATTTCTTTGTGCATACAACCCATTTCTTGGTGAATCGTAGTTTCAATATTACGTATCGCGACAAACACTTTGTTTTCTAGGAGTGCGAGATCTTCTCGTGTGGCTAAGGTCGGGATGATCGCTTCGAGCTTGGTGAGTCTAATTTCCATTTGAGGTCCATTGATAAGAGTGGAGTTCAAAGTTTAGATCTGCTAAATACAGCAAGCTATGCAAGAAATGTAACTATTGTTGCAAGATGTAACGAGAAGCAGCCATAGCCAAAAACTCTGCGATTCCACCCTCAAACAGATGTTTCCTTTACGCGCCTTCCATGACATAAAACGTGAGGGTGTGAGCGTATTTATCGCGATAGCTTTTGGCTTCTTGTTGTTCTGGGGAATCCCAAAAAGCAAGCGCCTGAGGATAGCTTTCAAATTCGATCAGTACGCGGCGGCGCTCATCTGAGGGGCCTGCTTTGATCGAGGCATTGCCGCCACGCATCAAAAACTGACCGCCAAATTTTGCTACGGCAGCGGTAGAACGTGGTTGGTAATGCTCTTTGAAGTTTTCGGGATCTTTAACAACGAGCTCTACGAAAACATAGCCTTTAGCGGTTGACATGAAAGCTTTCCTTTTTATGCAGTCAGTGATGGTTTGTTAAGCATGAATTTTATCGAGTGCCTGAGCGAGATCTTCGATCAGGTCCAGTGTGGATTCCAGTCCGATATGGAGTCGGATCAACGCGTGTCCCGCTCCATGCCAGTAAGTGTGTGATGTGAGTGCGCCAGGATCAACCCATTGCACAAGACTTTCAAACCCACCCCAGGAAAATCCGATGCCAAAAAGTGTCAAGGCATTGACGAATTTTTTAGCCGCTTCTGGCGTGCAGTTCAACTCGATCGACAACATACCGTTGGAGCCCGTGCAGTCACGCTGCCAGAGCGCATGGCTCGCGTCTTTATGCCAGGCGGGATGGAAAATGCGCGCGACTTCTTTGCGTGAGTCAAAAAACTTGCAAATCTCAAGCGCGTTGCGCGCATGCTGTGGCATACGAACAGCCATAGTTTTTACACCTCGCAGCGCGAGCCAGGCATCGTCGGCGCTCAGGGAGTTACCCATGGCGTACTGGGCAGAGTGGATACGGGCTGCGATTTTTTCGTCTTTAACAATCACGGCACCCAGCATCACATCGGAGTGACCTGCGACATATTTTGTACCAGCCACTACTGAGACATCTGCACCGAGTGCGAGAGGGCGATAGATGTAACCCGAACCCCAGGTGTTGTCGGTGACGAGAAGAAGATTGTTTTCTTTTGCCGTGGCTGCCAGGGAGGTCATGTCCAGCATTTCAAATAACAAGGAGCCTGGCGACTCAACGTAGATGACCTTGGTATTGGGTTGAACCAGAGTGCTAATGTCGTCGTGCGCAGCCGAAAAGTACGTTACCGAAATGCCCAGGCCTTGCAGCAGTGCACGATCCAGATTTCGCACCGGCCCATACACACAGTCGGCCACCAGTACGTGATCACCTGTTTTTAATAGACCAAGAAAGGCGATAGTGATGGCCGCCATGCCTGAGGGTGCGAGCACGCAGTAGGTTCCGCCTTCGAGTTGCATGAACACTTGTTCAAGCGCGCGATGGGTGTCTAGCCCCGAGCGTCCATAGGTGATGGCGCGCTCGCCCGCCATGCGTTTGGCAAAGGCTTTTTCCAGTGCTTCAAGATTTTCGAATCTGACAGTACTCGAACGCATAGAGGGAAGGCTGACAGGTGCCGTGCCAGTAACAGGGTCGAAGGGGGCGCTGCCGATATGCAGAAGTTCCGTATCGAGATGATGAGTGGTCATGGAAGGCCTTAAATTTTTGTAAAACGGATGATGCCGTCAGCACAAACTTCTCTCGAGAGCTTGCCCTCAAAATATAGCGCATGCAGGTGAGCAATAGCCTCACCCATAGCAAAAGTCGTCTGATGCAGATCAAGTTTGCGCTTGAACAAGACGGGCAAAATGTCAGTAGTGGAGTGCGGTGTTGCACAAGCCTCCAGAACTTCTTGTAGTCGATCGGCATGGTGCTCATGTTGCTGCGCAATACGTTCATGCAGTCCAGTGAACGGACGCCCGTGAGAAGGCAACACAAGCGTCTCGGCCGGCAGGGGGGAAAACGCATCGAGAGAACTCAGATAGGCAGGCAGGGGGTTGCCCATGGGTTCGTAGTCAAAGACGCTGACATTGGTGGAAATGCGCGGTAAGACCATATCACCGGAGATCAGGACATTTTTATCTGCGCAATAAAGCGACATATGTTCAGGAGCGTGACCATAGCCCACGATCGCTAGCCAGTCATGACCATCGATCGAGAGGCGGCTGCCATCGACGATTCTGTTGAAGGTGCTTGGTACGGCTGGTACCAGGCCAGAATAGTAGGAGGTACGGGCGCGGATTTTTTCTTTAGACTCTTCGTCGATGAGGCCGTGGCGCATGAAGTGTTGTACGGTCGCCTCACCGCCCGTGGCACCCCCGTCGCTGCGGCTTGAAAAGAGTTTGGCCACCATGTAATCCGTCATGCTCATCGTAAGCGGCGCACCCCAGCGTTCGCAGAGCCAGTGCGCCAGGCCAACGTGGTCGGGATGCATGTGCGTGACGATGACGCGCAAAACTGGCAAGCCCTCAAGCTGTGTTTCGAAAATCTTTTCCCATAAGGTTTTAACCTCGTCGCGGCTGATGCCGCAATCAACGATAGTCCAGCCTGCGCGACCGTCTATTTTGTCGCGTAGCAACCACAGGTTGATGTGGTCAAGCGCGAAAGGCAGGGGCATTCTGATCCAGCGCACTCCCGGAGCCAGCTCCATGGTGCTTCCCGGTTCGGGCATGGCATCACCGTGGGGATAGTGCAAAGCTTGTTCTTGTGGGTTCATTGCGCGAGGTCTCCGAGCTTTTTTATATAGGAATCAGGTGATCATAACGTCAACCTAAAAATAAATTTCAACCAAAGGATTGTCGGCGAGACTTTTTGGGCGTAGAGTAAAATCCACATAGGGTAAAACAGCCTTATTTTTTAACAGGAGCCTGTCCGCATGTTTGACATTCTGGTTTACCTGTTCGAGAACTACTACACTCCAGGTGCCTGCCCGACCGCAGACGTGCTGGCTAAACGTCTTGCAGCCGCTGGCTTTGAGCATACCGATATAGATGAAGCCCTGGGCTGGCTAGTCGGTCTGGCTGAGACGACAGAGCAGTGTGTAGGCCTATCCCGATCGCCCGGCAGTGGTTCGCGTGTTTACGCCGAAACTGAGCAGCAGTTCCTGGGTGCCGGACCAATCGGTTTTATTACGTTTCTAGAGGCAACCGGTGCCTTGTCACCCGCCCTCAGGGAAATCGTGATCGATCGTGCGATGGCAACCGCGGATGCGCCGATGTCGTTGCAAAAAATAAAAATCATCGCTCTGATGGTGCTCTGGAGTCAGGAGGCCGAAGTTGACCATCTGATTCTTGAAGAGTTGTTGCGCGACGATCAAGACCGCCTGCTGCATTAACGTCTTTGTGCCCTTGACGTACGTTGGCCGGTTTGCGCCCAGTCCTAGCGGTCCTCTGCATTTAGGATCCGCCGTTGCTGCGGTGGCAAGCTACGTGGATGCGCGAGCCCACGCTGGGCGTTGGCTGCTGCGGATTGAGGATCTGGATACGCCTCGGGTCGTGAGTGGGGCGACTGAAACTATCATGCAGCAACTCAGCGCGCTGGGTATGCGCTGGGATGGCGAAGTTTTGCATCAATCTCGTCGATTGAGCATCTATCAGTCTGTATTTGATTCTCTTTTGTCGTTAAGTCTCATTTATCCCTGCGGTTGTACCCGACGCGAGATCGCTGATTCTGTCCTCAGCGGGCAAGCCGCTTTACTTACCGGGGAGCGCCCATACCCTGGAACCTGCCGCCAAGGCCTTCCAGAGGGCCGCCAGGGCCTTTCCTGGCGGTTCAGGGTGCCAGAGGGTGTGGTGACGTTCAAAGATCGCTGGCTGGGCGCTATGGAGCAGGATGTCGCTCGGGCGGTAGGAGATTTTGTGATTAAGCGGGCTGATGGTGTCTGGGCATATCAGTTGGCTGTCGTGATCGATGATGCAGCGCAAGGGATCACGGACGTTGTACGGGGAGAAGATTTACTTAGCAGTACTGCCCGTCAGCAGGTGCTGGCAATAGCCCTTGGTTATCCAGTACCAAGCGTGCTGCATATCCCGTTAGTGGTGGATAAAAATGGCTTAAAGCTCTCCAAACAGAACAATGCGGCTGCGCTTGATCTCACCCAACCACTGGAAATACTGCAAAAATCCTGGGAACTGCTCGGGTTTGAGCGCCTCAAAGTTATAAATATCGACGATTTTTGGGCTCAAGCGACCTCCGTTTGGGTGCAACGCCTGAGTCGTGCTAACTTGCACGGCATCAATTAGTGCTTTTATTATCCGCGCTGTGCACATCTGACAAATTCTGTTGGATGGGTAAATTTCGGATTAAGCCGTCTCTGGAAAAGAATGACTAAAACTTTAATCATTGCTGAGAAACCCTCGGTCGCTCTCGATATCTCTCGCGCGCTGGGCGGTTTTACGCGCGAGGGTGACTACTTTGAGAGTGAGCATTATGTGCTGTCCTCGAGTATTGGCCACCTGCTGAGTTTGATTGCTCCGAATGATCCCGTAAAAGGCAAGTGGAGCTTTAACCATTTACCGGTGATCCCACCGCAGTTTGAGATCAATCCCTCGGATAAAAAAGCGGGCGAACGGCTGAAAATGCTGGTCAAGCTAATCAAGCGCAAGGATGTGAGCGCCTTGATTAACGCGTGTGACGCGGGCCGCGAGGGTGAGCTGATTTTCCGCTACATCCAGCAATATGCCGGGCAAAATAAACCAGTACAGCGGCTGTGGCTGCAATCGATGACGCAGGACGCGATTCGCGAGGCATTCAAAAACCTGCGCTCCGATGAGCTGATGAAACCACTGGAGGCGGCCGCGCGTTCCCGCGCCGAAGCAGACTGGCTGGTGGGGATCAATGGCACGCGTGCCATGACAGCTTTCAACAGCAAAGATGGTGGGTTTTTTAAAACACCAGTTGGTCGTGTGCAGACGCCCACTCTCACGATTGTTGCTGAGCGCGAAGAAAAAATCCGTAAATTCGAGCCGCGTGATTACTGGGAAGTTCGAGCGACATTCGTCGCCGCAGCAGGTCTGTATGAAGGGCGCTGGTTTGATCCGGCCTTCTCCAAGAGCCCGACAGACCCTGAGCAGAAAGAATCACGCTTGTGGATCGAGGCGGCAGCTAAAAGCGTTGTGGCGGCTTGCCGTGACCAGCCCGGCACGGTGACCGAAGAGGCCAAACCCAAAACAGAAATCTCACCTCAGTTGTATGACCTGACCTCATTGCAACGTGAGGCCAACGGGCGGTTTGGTTTTTCCGCCAAGACGACGCTTTCGCTCGCACAAAGCTTGTATGAGCGCCATAAGGCATTGACTTATCCAAGAACAGACTCGCGCTATTTGCCTGAAGACTACATCAATACAGTCAAAGAAACCGTCGCCGGGATCGCTGCTGGACAGGGTGTCGCTAAGTCACTCGCGCCGCACGCAGCAACGATCACTAAAAACGCCTGGATCAAGCCAAGCAAACGCATCTTTGATAACAAAAAGGTGTCTGATCACTTTGCAATCATCCCAACCCTGCAAATCCCTAAAGAATTGAGCGAAGCTGAAGCCAAACTTTACGATTTGGTCGTCAAGCGCTTTTTGGCTGTATTTTTCCCAGCCGCCGAATACCGCATGACAACACGCATCACTAAAGTACAGGCGCATCATTTCAAAACAGAAGGTAAGGTGCTTGTTTCCCCGGGTTGGATGGCTGTCTACGGACGTGAGGCTCAAGGTGAGGATGCGACCCTGGTCGCTGTCGCAGAAAATGAAACGGTTCGTACCGAGGATGTCGAAAGCATTGGTCTGGCGACACGCCCGCCTGCCCGCTACAACGAAGGTACGCTGCTGTCGGCGATGGAGGGCGCGGGAAAATTAGTGGATGACGAGGAATTGCGTGAAGCGATGTCCGCAAATGGTCTGGGCACTCCAGCCACGAGGGCCTCGATCATCGAGGGGCTGATTAACGAAAGTTATTTACGCCGCGAGGGCCGGGATCTGGTGCCTACCGCAAAGGCGCGTCAGTTGATGACCTTGCTCAACGGTCTTGATGTGAAAGAGTTGACTTCGCCTGAATTAACAGGCGAATGGGAGCATAAGCTCAAGCAGATCGAGCAGGGCGGATTGGAGCGCGCAGCGTTCATGCGCGAGATTGCGCAAATGACGCAGGTGATTGTCAAGCGTGCCAAAGAATATGACCGCGATACGGTTCCTGGTGACTACGTTACGCTCGCTGCGGCATGCCCCAAGTGTGGCGGGGTCGTGAAAGAAAACTATCGCCGCTATGCGTGTACGGCGTGCGACTTTTCGATTGGTAAGCATCCTGGAGGTCGCACTTTTGAGCCCGTTGAGGTCGAGACACTTATCATCGATAAGCAGATTGGTCCATTGCAAGGCTTTATCAGCAAAATGGGTCGCCCATTTGCTGCGATTCTCAAGCTCGATGGCGAATCAAAGCTAGAGTTTGATTTTGGTCAGCGCGATGAAGAGTCTAACGAAGCCGTTGATTTCTCAGGTCATTCGCCTTTAGGTGCTTGTCCTAAATGCAATGCGCGCGTGTTTGAACATGGCATGAGCTATATCTGCGAAAAATCTGTAGGTCCAGAGCGAAATTGCGATTTCCGCTCCGGCAAGGTGATTTTGCAGCAAGAGGTTAGCGCCGAGCAGATGACAAAGCTGCTGACCGTTGGTCGTACAGATTTGCTCGAAGGTTTTGTCTCAAGTCGCACTAATCGGAAATTCAAGGCCTTTTTGTCGCGTGGCACAGACGGCAAAGTCAGTTTTGAGTTTGAAGCGCGCCCGGAAAAAGCCGTTGGTAAAGCGACAGGGCGTGGTGCTGTGAAAACCGCAGCGAAAACTGCCACGAAAACCGCAACCAAGTCCGCAGCCAAGACAGCCGTCAAAAAGGCAACCAAGACAGCAACTAAAAAAACCGCAACGAAAACCGCAACGAAAACCGCAACGAAAACCGCAACGAAAACCGCAACGAAAACCGCAACGAAAACCGCAACGAAAACCGAAGCTAAAAAAGCAGTAAAAAAAGTTGCTGCAAAAGTTACTGGTGCCGATTAACTGGTTGCAGTCTTCGCGGAGCAATGAATGAGTACGCATGGAGAAATAAAACGCGTGACAGTGCCGCAATTACGGGCGTGTAAGGGGCAGCGCAAGATAGTTGCACTGACGGCTCACAATGTCTTTACCGCGCGCATCATCGATCAGTACCTGGATTTTGTTTTGATCGGTGACTCAACGGCGATGGTTGCGTATGGTTTGCCTAATACCCTGTCTTTCACGCTCGAACAGACCGGACAGCATACGGCGGCTGTTGTGCGTGGCACACAGCATGCTTGCGTCGTTGCGGATATGCCGTTTGGCAGTTACCAGGAATCGAGCGCTCAAGCTTTTCGCAGTGCTGCTTATCTGGTCGGTCAGGGTGCGGATGCCGTTAAGCTCGAAGGTGGTGAGGTGATGGCCGATACGGTGGAGTATCTGGTGCGTCGCGGGATTCCTGTTTTGGCGCATGTGGGGCTGATGCCTCAGTACGTCAACACCATGGGTGGTTATCTGGCCCAGGGCCGCACACCTGAAGCCGCTGCCCGTATCCTTGCGGATGCTCAGGCGCTTGAGCAGGCTGGCGCTTTTGGCGTTGTGCTTGAAGGCGTCACCGAGGCGTTAGGTGCGCAGATTACAGAACAGCTCTCGATCCCTACAATCGGAATTGGAGCCTCGGTCGCTTGCGATGGTCAAATACTTGTCACAGAAGACATGTTAGGCTTGAGCGGCGAGCGTGTACCAAAATTTGTAAAACGCTATGCCGACATGGAAAGCGTAATGCGTCAGGCAGTTCAGCGTTACGCAGACGAAGTCCGCGCAGGTAAATTTCCAGAAGCACAACATTGTTTTGGTGTGAAACGCACCTGATCCAAACAAATTTAAACCCATGACAACAACTGAAAAGCCCTGGCACGTCGTTCGCAATTCAAAAGTCCATGGTAATGGCGTCTTTGCAGCGCGGGCGATTCCTGCGGGCACTAAAATCATCGAGTATGGTGGCAAAACCATAAGCGCCAAGGAAGCGGATCGCCGTCATCCGACTAATCCTGATGATCCTTTTCATACGTTTTTCTTTTCAATCAGCTCAGGCAAAGTGATTGATGGAAATGATGGTGGTAATGATGCGCGCTGGATTAACCATTCGTGTGAACCTAACTGTGAAAGTACCGAAGGTAAGGGCGGCAAGCGTGTCCACATCATCGCCAAACGCGACATCAAGCGTGGCGAAGAGCTCAATTACGATTACGGTCTGGTCATTGACGACGAGAAGCTAACTAAAAAGCTTAAGGCTCAGTACGCTTGTCGTTGTGGCGCTGAATCTTGTCGCGGCACCATGCTCGCAGTACCAAAGAAAAAATCAAAGTAGTTGCCACCAGGCAAAACCGAGCGCGCTGAGCGCACCGCCAGTGAGCATGGTTCTGAGTCGAAAAACCCAGGCTGGCATGAGGTTTGGCGACTTGCGCAGCAACATGCTGTCCAGTAACCACTGTAGGGCTAAACCCGCCATCAGCATGCGTAAACCAACTTCGGTTGTCGCAAGCGTCGCAAACCAGCCTATCAGGGCGGGGAAGACGCTCCAGATAAACATCGTGTTGCGCTGCGAACCGGGGGGAGCGTGGACCGCGATGCCCCACCAAAGGGCGCCGACAAAGCTAAGGATGACGGCGCCATACATGACCAGCGCAACCATGGCCAGAACAGGCTCAAAACCCGTATCAACGACGCTCGACAGTGCGAGTGCCCAAAAGGGCAACAGCCCGAGCAAGCCAGGCAGCAGAACACTCAGGGGAATCCGTGAGGGAGGGGCTCCGACGAGTGCATTCGGGTCTTTAGCAGCATCAAGTAGATCAGACATGACCATGATATTAACAAGACCTTGTCACAAGTAAAAGACAACTTTCCCTTAAGATATCGAAATGGAACTCAGACAAGCCGCCCAGGACACACTTATCCTCACAGACTGGCAGCAGAAAGCTGAAATGCTTGCACGTCTGTCGGATGAGTCATCACTGGACACAACGAAAATAATTACACCCAAAGACGGCATACCAGGCAGACCCGTTTTGCAGTGGGTAGGACCGGCTGGATTGCGTCAGCGAAGTGTCCATACGCTGGAAGGCCGAGCGGTGCTGATTCATGCGCTTGCGCATATCGAATTCAACGCCATCAATCTTGCGCTTGACGTGCTGTGGCGCTTTGCCAATATGCCAGAGGCGTTTTATCGCGACTGGTTAAGCGTTGCACGTGAAGAGTCGCTGCATTTTGACTTGCTGAACAAGCATTTGCAGTCGCTTGGTTTTAACTATGGAGATTTTCCGGCGCACGATGGGTTGTGGGAGATGGCCGAGCGCACCCAGGCTGATGTGCTGGCGCGTATGGCACTGGTGCCCCGTACCCTTGAGGCGCGCGGCCTGGATGCTTCGCCTCAGGTCAGGCATAAATTAGCCAGTGGCGGTGACCCTAAAGCGGCGGCAATCATCGATATCATTTTGCGCGACGAAATCGGTCATGTCGCAATTGGAAATCATTGGTACCGCTGGCTATGCAGTCAGCGAGGGATCGACCCCCTGGCCACTTTCGCAGTGTTGGCAACACAATATCAGGCACCTGTTTTAAAGGGACCTTTTAATCTGGAGGCAAGACGCGCGGCAGGTTTCGAAGAAAACGAAATAGCCCTGCTCGGTCTGCCCTATTGAGCAGGCCAGGTATGAGCGAATTTAATTTTTTACGATCGTGTTGAGCTGTTCTCCTAGCCGTTTGAGTGCTTCAGAACAGTCAAGCCGGTCAAGTATGACTTCTAGTAAGGTAAAAGACCCGGTTCTGTTTTTCGCGGCGAGCAGCTCGTCAGTGAATTGCTGGTTAGTCGTGATTTTGGCGGAATAACCTGCATTCAATACAGTTGTGACGCCTGCGTAATTCCACGGAGTAATGTCGTTGTACTGACCCTCCAGAATCAATCTCTCAGTCAAATATCCATCGTTGTTTAGAACGATGATGATCGGATTCAAGCCATAGCGCACAGCGACTGAGATTTCCATGCCAGTCATTTGAAACGCGCCATCTCCTACCAGCACGATAGGTCGTAAAGAAGGATCCGCAAAACTCGCGCCGATCGCTGCGGGAACGGCAAATCCAAGCGAGGCATAAAAGGCGCTCGAGATGAAATTGATACTGCTTTTAATCGGCAGATCGATGCTGCCAAACAGGGCATCACCCGGATCAGCAATCACTGCACAACTTTCATCGAGGCACTCACCAAGCCTCGCGAAAAGAGTCGCGTTTGTAATGTTGTCATGCGGGGCGCCGAGAAACGGTTTTTTGATTCCGGAAAAGGGCGTGAAATACGCCTCGTTTTTAGGTGGGAGGTCAATTTTGATCAGACGATCAATAAAGTCAGTTGGCTGGATATGTTCAAACCTGTGTCTGCCAATGGCCAAGCGTTCGCGCGTGACATGCAGTATTTTTCTGGGGTCGATGTGGGCGGTATAAATCCCCATATCCATATCTGACATTAAAACACCCAGCATCATGACGCAGTCGCTGTTCTCTACAGTGTCCGAGACCAGTTGATTGCTCATCCGACCTGCGTAGACGCCGATAAAGTTAGGATGCATTTCGCTGATAGCTGATTTTGAAAGGGTGGTGGTGGCCATTGGGATATTGAGCCGTTCGGCCATCCGTATGATTGGCTCAACCAAACCGAAACGTACAAGCTGTATCCCTAAAACAATGACTGGAGTTTTAGCTTTCTGGAGTAGTTTGGTTGTGTCAGATAGGAGTTCTTCCAGTGCTGCCTGATCCGTATGTGGCTCATCAAGCAAGCGTGCAGGGGGCGCTTGCACGGGCCGATCGACTTCAAGTCCCTCTACATCCCGTGGTAACTCGATATAGCCAGGCCGATTTGTTTTGATAATGGCTTGAATGACGCGATCTATCTCACTGCAGGCAGTGTTTGGATCGGTCAGCGTTGTTTGGGCACAGGTCAACTCTTGAAAAACGCGTAATTGCGAGTCATAAGATTTAACCTTGTGATGAATCATAGGATGCAGGTGGCGCTCTTTCACACCCGGGGCGCCACTGATCACAAGAACCGGGGACTCTTCAGCGTAGGCTTGTGCGGTGGAGTTCGCTAATTTGAGGCCACCCACTCCGTAGGTTACGGCAACGACGCCAAAACCTCTCAAGCGTGCATAGCTATCGGCGGCAAATCCTGCCCCCTGCTCATCTGACGTCGTGATTAAGCGCAAACTACTTTTTTCAACTCTGGACATCCAGGAAATAATAAAGTCACCTGGCACACCAAACACATGATCAGCAGAGGCTGCCTGGATTTTCTCAATCAAATAATCACTAACTTTTATCTTTTGTGCTTGATTCGTCATGTGCTGGCCTGAGTGTCTGGAGTTAAATTTGAGCGTTACAGAGCAATAAAAAAACGCCTTTGGCTCACAGGAACAAAAGGCGTTTTAACAAGGCGAAACGTAGCGAGCGGACGTCTAGCCTGCTTGTTGCAAGTGGCGATTGAGCGCGCTGAGCACCGCCTTGAATGAGGCTGTGACGATGTCGCGATCCACCCCGACACCAAAACCCGTAGGTGCTTCACCGATGCGGGCCTCAACGTAGCAAGCCGCACGCGTATCGGTACCTGTACCAATCGCATGCTCGTGATAGTCCATGACACGAACCGGGATACCAAGACAGTCTACAAAGGCAGAAATCGCACCGTCACCGGAGCCAGTCAGCGTTTGGTGTTTACCACCTACATTGAACTCTGCTTCAATGGTGAAATGTTTGCCCTCAGCTGCGCTTGGGTCGCCTGTGATGCGATGCTTAATCAGTGTCCAGGGGCTGTTTTGTGTCAGATATTCTTTGCTGAAAATATCGTAGACCGCGCTTGCGGTGACTTCGCTGCCCGTTTCGTCCGTGACACGCTGAATCGCGCGGCTGAACTCAATCTGCAGGCGCCGCGGTAAGGCTAAGCCATGCTCCTGTTCGAGCAGATACGATACGCCCCCTTTACCTGACTGGCTATTGACGCGAATCACAGCATCGTAGCTGCGACCGAGGTCCGCAGGGTCGATGGGTAAATAGGGGACTTCCCAGATTGCATCGGGTTTCTGAACGGCAAATCCCTTTTTGATCGCGTCCTGATGCGAACCAGAAAATGCTGTAAACACCAGATCGCCAGCGTAGGGATGGCGAGGGTGAACGGGCAACTGATTGCAGTCCTCGACGCAGCGGCGAACTTCGTCAATATCGGAGAAGTCCAGACCGGGATGAATACCCTGGGTGTAGAGGTTTAAGGCGAGCGTGACGAGATCGACGTTACCCGTGCGCTCGCCGTTGCCAAAGAGACAGCCTTCGACTCGGTCGCCACCTGCCATCAGGCCAAGTTCCGCTGCGGCGACGGCCGTGCCGCGGTCATTATGCGGATGCAAGCTGATAATGATGCAGTCGCGCTTATTGAGGTTGTTATGCATGCATTCGATCTGATCGGCATACATGTTGGGTGTGGTTGCCTCAATGGTCGCGGGCAAGTTGTAAACAATTTTTTTCTGTGGGCTTGGCTGCCAGACTTCGGTCACTGCATTACAGACCTCGAGCGCGAAATCGGGCTCAGTGGTGCTGAACACCTCGGGTGAGTATTCGTAGAGCCAGTCCGTCTCGGGATATTTAGCCATGCACTCCATGACGCAGCGGGTGCCATCGATCGCGACTTGTTTGACCTCGTCGCGGTTCATATTGAACACAATGCGGCGAAAACCGGGGGCGCAGGCGTTGTACAGGTGAATCATGGCGCGCTTGGCGCCTGCTGCAGACTCTACAGTGCGTTCAATCAGTTCGGGCCTGGCCTGTGTCAGGGCAATGATTGTGACGTCGTCAGGGATGCGTTTTTCATCAACCAGGGCGCGCACGAAATCGTAATCTGTCTGCGAAGCGGAAGGAAAGCCCACCTCGATTTCCTTAAAACCGATCTTGATCAGCATGTCAAAAAAACGCAGCTTGCGCTCTACGCTCATGGGCTCGATCAGGGACTGGTTACCATCGCGCAAGTCGGTACTCATCCAGATGGGCGGATGAGTGATACGCTTTGAGGGCCAGGTGCGCTCGGCGAAGTCGCGCTCGAAGGGTTTGAAAGGTATATATTTGCTAGCTGGATTTTTAAGCATTTTTTATCTCGAATCTAGTGCTTTTACATCACGAACAGGTTGAATCATGGTGATCCCCGTTTGGCTTTGGCCAACTTCTGACTGGTGTCAGGACGAATAATCAGTGTGGGGGATAAACCGAGTGGCGAATGGTTGCCGGACAGCCACGGGCACTAGGCCCAGCAACCGATCGCTAGTAGTAGCGATAGCAAGCCAAGGTTTGAAGCAACGTCGCGCGCAACCAGGCCGCGACCTGAAGAGGCGGCGTGAAGGGTTGAGGGGCAGGCAGGGGCTGCGACGTTGGTGTTCATAGGTTCTAGTCAAACATATTTTTGCGCTGAACGCAAGTAATAATTAAGCCACCATGGTTGGTTCGCGATAACCAGAGGAGTCCGTCGGGGGAGATTGTGTGTCAGACTCTGAACTCAGGGCGAGCTCGAGTTCGGCGAGTTGGGCACGCGCCAAGGCCATTTTCCTTACCCGGCCGCTGCGCACTTGTTTAAGGGTAGTCTGAAGCGTTCCAACTGTGATGGGTTGGCCGGGATCTTTCCAGACCCAGCGCAATACATCCAGTACTTCCGGGCTGAGATTCGTGCATAGTTCGCGCACGACACCGAGTGGCACAATGGCGGCGCGGCCACGCGCAAGGCTTTGATGCATCCAGCTTCGAAAGCCTGCAAGAAAGCAAAGCGAGATAATGACAACCACGACCCACCAGATATAAGGATTGACACGAGTGAGGAAATCGACAACCTGAGGACCAAAGGCTTCGAAGCCGTTGTATTTGACGCCAGCCCCTTGTTTAATCGTAAAACTGCATAACCAGTACCAGGAGAGTAAGACCGCGGCGAACATAAATAGCCGCAGCATGATGCGTGGAAGCGCCAGCTTTAGCAAAGTATTGCTAAGCAAACGAGAGTCTTTTCGGAGATTTAGGGTGCTGGATCGATTCATCATGCAAAATATTGTACCTATGAGTCGTAATTTTCTCGAACTTCGTCATGGACAGCACCTAGCGCTGACCCCTGCACTGCAACAATCGATTCGTTTGTTGCAGCTTTCGACGCTGGATCTGGAGGCGGAAGTGGCGACGGCTCTGGCTGAAAACCCCCTCCTTGAGCAGGACGGCGACGGATTACATGATTCGGGTAGCGCTGCCCAGATCATACGCTCAAGCGATGGCGTCACTCAAGCGCAACAGGAGTCGGGGGCAGACGCAAACCAGGACGATTCTTATGACTACGCCGGCTCCGTGCGCGAGGATGTCGCGCAAATGGATCGCGAGCGGGTCGAGTTTTCTTCTGAGTCCCGTGGCTCTCGAGATGATGAATACACCGAGCGCCCCGAGGCGGCGCGCGAGAGCAATCTGCGCGAACATTTGCTTGAGCAGCTCGGCACGACACGATTGAGTCGACGCGATGCGGCGCTGGTGGAGTTGCTGATCGAGGAGCTTAACGATGATGGTTTTCTCGCTTCACCTCTGGAAGAAATCGTAAGCTGGATGGATCCAGCCTTGAATCTCGATGTTGATAGTTTCCGTGGCGCACTCAGAATGTTGCAGTCTTTTGACCCTGTAGGTGTTGGTGCGCGCGATCTGGGCGAATGTCTGGATTTACAGCTTCAGTATGCGCAACCGGACAAATTTCCCGAGGTAAACGATGGGCAGGTATTTAATACTGCGCGTACGCTTTGCCAGCAGCATTTGGCCTTGCTGGCAACCGGCAATATGACGCGATTACGCGAGGCGTTGCAGTGTGAGGCAGACGTGTTGCGTCGGGCTCACGCGCTGGTGTTGTGTCTGAACCCAAGACCTGGAAGTGACTGGAATAAGCCCGCAGCAGACTTCGCAGTGCCAGATGTGATTGTGCGTAAGTCGCGCCAGGGCTGGGTTGCTTCATTAAATGAGGCGGTCGTACCGCGCCTGCGGGTCAATACGATGTATGCCCAGGCTTTGGGTAGTGCACGCTCTGGTGCCAATGCTGCGATGCATGGACAGTTGCAGGAAGCACGCTGGATGATCCGTAATGTCGCGCAAAGATTCGAAACTATCTTACGCGTCTCACAGGCGATCGTGTCCCATCAGCAGTTATTTTTTAACAAAGGCTGGGAAGCGGTGCGCCCTTTAACCCTGAAAGATATTGCGGGTGAGCTCGGGATGCACGAGTCGACTATCTCGCGTGCAACCACGCAAAAATTCATGCTGACGCCATTTGGGACGCTTGAGCTCAAACGGTTTTTCAGTACGGGCTTGACCACCGAGGGCAAAGAGTCGACCTCTGCTGTCTCGGTACAAACGCGTATTCAAGGTTTGATTCAGACTGAAGACCGTAAAAAACCGCTTTCCGACAGTCAGCTCGTAGCTTTGCTCGATAAAGAAGGTATTACGATTGCGCGGCGAACGGTAGCAAAATACAGGGAGTTGTTACGCATTCCAACTGCTCCGTTGCGTAAGTCACAAGCCGGGCAGGGTTAAGACAGGGTTAAGTCAGGCGCGCGCTGCGGTGATTAGTCGCGCGCAGGACAGTCCGTAATTCTGCCCCAGGCGTTATTGGGTGCGCAAAATTTATTTCTGGCGTTTTGTACACAAGTGGGGCGTTGAAAAAACCCAAGGCTTGCGCATTGCTCGATTTCTTTTTTCAGAGTTTGAGTCCAGCTGTACACCGTGATTACGGGTGCCTTGGTTGGATCCGTATTCGCGCTGGTACGCGCACCATCCATAGGTGGGGCGGCAGGGCTAGCAGGTGTCGCCCGACTCTGTGCGGCGGGCGGTGCCGTTTTTACCACTGCTGTTGCAATATCGAGCGTAGCAACATCGCTTTGCGGTTGCGCTAGACCCGCGCCACCCGCAGCCAACTCGTGATCGCGTTTTTCGTAGTTGCCTTCGCTATCAACCTCCATCGCAGTTGTTCCTTCGTCGGAGACCGAAGCCAGTATCGGTGTAATGGTCCATTCGACCGGCGCACTTGAGCGGGGGACACCGAGAGTGCCATCGATACGTGGTTGTGGAGGCTGAGGCGTAAAGGCTTTGCCGTTAGCGTCCAGAACCTTATCCTTGGTGTCTTTGGGACTCGCTGCTGAGGCAATGGACTCGGGCGCACGTGAGACTAGCCATTCGCCCAACTGAATGCCGCCTTGCCAGGAGGCAACAGCGGCGAGCAGCAGAAAAACAAGTAGGGTACGCCAGGACATATGGATCTCAGAGATGCGAAACGTTTAGACTTTGTCGGCAAACACCTGGCCACCATGCTCGCGCATGGCGTGGAACCTGATCGCTGGGTAGCGTTCTTCGGCGACACGCAGCTGCGCGGAGGAGGTGACTAGAAATGCCGGAGCTTCGACAACATCATAGGCGATATGAGAAGCATTGGCATCAATGAATTTGGCCAGCTCTTTCGGGTCCTCGGAGGTAATCCAGCGTGCCATGTTGTAGCGTGAGGACATTAATCGCGCCTCGGCACCGTACTCGGCTTGCAGTCGGTGCGCGACAACCTCAAATTGCAACTGTCCAACGGCTCCGAGCAGTAGCGCACCACCGGCAGCAACAGGTCTGAAAACCTGAATGGCACCTTCTTCGCCGAGCTGCATGAGTCCGGTACGTAGTTGTTTGGTGCGTAAAGGGTCTTTGACCTCAACGGCCTGGAATAACTCGGGAGCAAAAAAAGGCAGACCGGTAAAGTGCAGGGATTCGCCCTCGGTCAGCACGTCACCGAGATGCAAAATACCGTGGTTGGGAATACCAATCACATCGCCTGCATAAGCCTCGTCGACTAGCTCACGGCGCTGGGATAAGAAGGACACAACGTTATTGGGACGAATTTCTTTGCCATTGCGAGAGACTTTCAAGCGCATACCGCGATCAAACTTGCCGGAGCTTACGCGCACGAACGCGACACGATCGCGGTGCGCAGGATCCATGTTCGCCTGGACTTTGAACACCACCCCGGTGAATTTTGGCTCATCGGGATGAACGGTGCGCTCTAGCGCCTGGCGTGAACCTGGTGGTGGAGCCTCGTCGACCAGTGCGTCGAGGACCTCCTGAACGCCGAAGTTGTTGATCGCTGAACCAAAAAATACGGGAGTTTGTTTACCAGCTAAAAACTGTTCGCGGTCAAACTCAGGTGCTGCTGCCTGAATCAGTTCGATTTCGCCTTTCGCTTGCTTGAACGCATCGGGAAAACGTTTTTCGATTTCGGGATTATCCAGGCCATCGATAAAGTCGTCTTTACTATCATCGCGGCGTTCCTGACCAGGGCGAAAAAGCCGCATCCTGTCACGCTGAATGTCAAATACTCCGCCAAAACCTTTACCCATGCCAACAGGCCAGGAGAAAGGTACGGCATCCATGCCGATATGTGCTTCGATTTCAGATAGCAGCTCAAGCGGTTCGCGGACTTCGCGATCCATCTTGTTGATAAAAGTAATAATGGGGGTGTTGCGTGCACGGCAGACTTGCAACAAACGGATGGTTTGAGGCTCCACGCCATTCGCCGCATCGATTACCATCAGTGCAGCATCGACCGCGGTCAGCACCCGGTAGGTGTCTTCGGAGAAGTCCTGGTGACCCGGTGTGTCGAGCAGGTTGATCACGCAATCCCGGTACTCCATCTGCATCACGGAGGAGGCGACCGAAATCCCTCTTTGCTTTTCAATTTCCATCCAGTCTGACGAGGCATGGCGCGAGGCCTTGCGGGCCTTGACGCTACCGGCGATCTGAATCGCACCTGCAAAAAGCAAGAGCTTTTCCGTGAGAGTGGTTTTGCCCGCGTCAGGGTGAGAAATAATGGCGAACGTTCTGCGTCGCGCGACTTCAGTTGAAATACTCATAGTGGCAGATTTTACAGGCTGGACGAGCCAGCCTGTTGTCGGACAAGTTACTTGGCAAGAAGGGCTGGACGACGGGAGCGATTGGCGCTGGGTGACCCAGTGCCGGCACCTGCGACAGGACGTGTTGCAGGACGTGCGCCGCCACGGTTGTCGCTGCGATTGCCTGCACCAACCGGTGCGCCGGTAGCGCTGCGAACCGGACCGGCACTTGCATGTGCGCCAGGACGCCCACTGGACTGGCCGTCACGGCGGGGTGCCTGACCTGCTGGTGCACCGCTGCGACCTGTTCCCGGGCCTGAGCGGCTTGCGCCGGGACGACCGGCACCTGCTCCACCTGCTGGACGGTTGGAACGCTGTGGCTGGCTGCGACGCTGACCGTCACGGAAACCCGTAGCACGTGAATCGTCATCTTCACCGTGTGAGGATGCGGGTGACGCGGTCCAGCCGGTTGGAGCGGGCAGTTGCGGGATCTGTTTCTTGATCACACGTTCAATGGCTTTCAGGTATTTGACCTCGCTTGCATCGACCAGCGAGACGGCTGAACCAGCTGCACCCGCACGACCGGTACGACCAATACGGTGTACGTAGTCTTCAGGCACATTTGGTAATTCAAAGTTCACCACCTGTGGCAACTGATCGATATCAATACCACGAGCGGCGATGTCGGTTGCAACCAGAACTGCGATTTTGCCGGTTTTGAATTCGGCTAGCGCGCGAGTACGTGCTGCCTGGCTCTTGTTGCCATGAATGGCGGCCGCAGCCAGACCATCTTTGACAAGCTTTTCAGCCAGACGGTTTGCACCGTGTTTGGTGCGCGTGAACACCAGCACCTGATGCCAGCCGCTTTCACGAATGATATGGCTCAGGATGTCGCGTTTGTGCGCTTGCTCAACGATGTGAACGGTCTGGTCGACACGCTCGGCTGTGGTGTTGCGCGCAGCGACAGAAACCTCGCTGGCATTGACGAGAACGCCTTTGGACAGCTCACGGATCTCGTCTGAGAAGGTGGCTGAGAAGAGCAGGTTTTGACGCTGGCGTGGCAACAAGGCGAGGATTTTCCGGATGTCACGAATAAATCCCATGTCGAGCATGCGATCGGCTTCGTCGAGCACCAGAATTTCTACGCCAGACAGATCAACGTTACGCTGCTGGCAGTGATCGAGCAGGCGACCTGGGGTTGCCACCAGAATATCGATGGGTTTGCGCAAGGCATTGGTCTGGGGGTTGATATTTACCCCTCCGAAAATCACCAGCGATGAAATTTTTGTGTGCTGACCGTAGGTTTTGACGGATTCTTCAACCTGAGCAGTGAGCTCGCGTGTAGGGGTCAGGATCAGTACGCGTGGGCGACCAGGCTTGCGCTCGGCGAGCGGTTTGGCCAGCAGCATATGCAGGATAGGCAGGGTAAAACCAGCGGTCTTTCCTGTGCCGGTTTGAGCGGCTGCAAGCAGGTCACCACCGGCGAGGACGCGAGGAATGGCCTGGGCTTGAATCGGGGTGGGGGCGGTGTAACCGGAGTCGGTCAACGCGCGCAAAAGGGGATCAGCCAACCCGAGGTCAGCAAAAGTAATAGAAGAAGACAAAAGTAGTGCTCCATCGTCGTGCCGGCCAGCCTATTAAGCAGGCTCCAATCGGGGCAGACGAACTGGGAGTAAAAAACGCCTTGGAGGCGAGCGCCCACAGAGTTGGGGCTTATCGAGGCACGAGGACTGGATCGTTGTGCCGTGACAACAGTTTAACCCACTATCGGGATTTAAGGGGATTTTTGTTTTGTCGCCACGACCGTTGACTGCGCGTACTCAGGCTGCGACCTCCAGAGGTACCAGGAAGTCCTGACTGATGCCGGCACCAATATCGTTGATCCGACTTAAAAACTCGGTGAGGAAAACGTGTAATCCTTGTTCCAGGATCTCTTCGATGGTTGTGTCGCGTAGTTCCGTAAATAAATTCAGCGTGGCCATTTGTGTGTCAGCAGACTGCGCGTTACGCACACGCCCTAATCTTTTGACAACCTCTTGCAGGCAGGCAGCCAGTGAGCGCGGCATACTCAGATTCAAAATCAGTAATTGCGCAATACGCTCTGGCGTAATGACGTCGCGATAGACTTTGCGATAACTTTCAAACGCAGAGACAGAGCGCAAAATTGCCGCCCAGTAATAGAACTCGTCAACCGGATCGCTGGCTGCATCGTGGGATTCTGCAGCGGCTAAAAATTTCACATCCAGCAACCGCGCAGTGTTATCCGCACGCTCAAGAAAGGAGCCAAGCTGGATAAAGTCATAGACTTCACCACGCATCATGGTGCCGGCGTGCACACCGCGTGTCAGGTGTGAACGAAACTTCACCCATTCAAAAAATTCTGCAGGAGCATGCTCGACGCGACCATTGAGAACCATGCGCTGTGCTTCGAGCCATGTGGTGTTGATAGTTTCCCAAAGTTCCGTAGTTATCGAACCACGTACCGCACGTGCGTTTTCACGCGCGGCTTGCAGGCATCGCATGATGGATGAGGCGTTATCCATATCGCGGGCCATAAAGGCAATGACTGTTGCTGGCGCGGCGTTCTCATGTTTACTGCTGTAAGCCTGCGTGAGCTCGGAAATTTCGAGTAGTGCGCGCCAGCCACCTTCAATCGTTTTTTCCGATTGCGGCAACAGAGACATCTGGTAATTCACATCCAGCATGCGGGCGGTGTTTTCTGCGCGCTCTGTGTAACGCGCCATCCAGTACAAATGATCAGCTGTTCTTGAAAGCATGTGAGTGAGCCTTAGTTTTCGAGGATCCAGGTGTCTTTGGTACCACCGCCTTGCGATGAGTTCACCACCAAAGAGCCTTCTTTCAGTGCCACGCGCGTCAGGCCGCCCGGTACCATCCGTACGTGTTGACCAGACAATACAAAGGGACGCAGATCGATATGACGTGGTGCGATCCCCGCATCGACATAGGTTGGACAGGTAGATAAGGCAAGGGTTGGCTGCGCAATGTAATTACTTGGATTAGCCAGCACGCGCACTTTGAATGATTCGACCTCCGCTTTGGTCGACGCAGGCCCGACCAGCATGCCGTAACCTCCTGCACCATGTACTTCCTTGACGACCAGTTTTTCCATGTTCTGAATGACGTGGTCGAGCTCATCAGGCTTGCGACACATATAGGTGGGTACGTTGGCGATCAGAGGCTCTTCGCTCAGGTAGAAACGAATCATGTCCGGGACATAGGGATAGATCGACTTGTCGTCGGCAACACCGGTACCGATCGCGTTGCAGATCGCAACGTTGCCAGCACGGTATGCGCGCAGTAAACCCTTTGCGCCCAGCGTGGAGTCGTCGCGGAAAACCTCCGGATCCAGAAAGTCATCATCGACACGGCGGTAAATCACGTCGATGCGGCGAGGACCTTGTGTGGTGCGCATAAACAGGACATCGTCCTGTACGAACAGGTCCTTGCCTTCGACCAGTTCGACGCCCATTTGCTGGGCAAGAAACGCGTGCTCAAAATAAGCCGAGTTGTACATGCCAGGCGTAAGCACCACGACATTGGGCTGACCCGCAGCAGCAGGTGCTGCGTGGCGTAAAGACTCAAGCAACAAATCCGGATAGTGTGCGACTGGCTCGACACGGTGATTGGCAAAGAGTTCGGGGAAAAGCCGCATCATCATCTTGCGGTTCTCCAGCATGTAAGACACGCCCGAAGGCACACGCAGATTGTCTTCAAGTACGAAGAAAGCGCCTGTGTCCTCGCCGTGATTTGCACGCACGATATCTATCCCGGCTATATGGGCGTAAATATTGAGTGGCACGTCCACGCCTTGCATCTGTGGGCGATACTGGGCGTTGTTGATGACTTGCTCGCGCGGCACGATGCCTGCTTTCAAAATATGCTGATCATGGTAGACATCATGTAAAAACATATTCAGTGCTTGCACGCGCTGTTTCAAGCCGCGCGACAGTACTTCCCATTCATGCGCTGGGAAAATTCTCGGAACAATGTCAAAAGGAATGGTGCGTTCGGTGCCGTCTGTATCGCCGTAGACTGCGAACGTAATGCCGACACGCCGGAATATCAGCTCAGCTTCTTCACGTCTCGCTTTGAGCGTTTGCTCCGGCTGCTGCGCTAACCACTGCGCGAACCCTTGATAGTGGGCTCGGGGATTAACAGTAGGATCCTGTCCGTTGAGCAGACTGGATTGACTGCTATCCACCATTTCATCAAAAGCAATGTTCTGCATTGTTTGTTGCATGAGACCACCCGACACTTCATCTAATCGATAGCAAGATGCAAGGGAGCGCATCTTGCTGCATGACTAATGTTGTTTAAAATCTATATGTACGGATAAAGCAATAACTATGCCACACTTATCGTGTAGGCTTCATTCTGGCATAGATATTGCTTTAAGGAAATCATGGCCATTCACGTCGCACTCCATCACGTTACAACTTATCGCTACGATCAGTTGATCAATCTGGGACCCCAGGTGATCCGCTTGCGACCAGCGCCCCATTGCCGTACGCGCATTATTTCCTATGCCTTGCGCGTCACGCCTCAGGACCATTTCCTGAACTGGCAGCAGGATCCTTTTTCGAACTATCTCGCACGCGTGGTTTTTCCAGAGAAAACGCGCGAGTTTCAGGTCGCGGTCGATCTGGTGGCTGAGATGGCTGTTTACAATCCGTTCGATTTTTTCCTTGAGCCTTACGCTGAAGAATTTCCCTTCAAGTATGTGCCAGAGCTGGCGGCCGATCTAGCGCCCTACTTGCGCACAACGCCGCCCGGACCCAAGCTGGCGACGCTTTTAAAGAATATCCCTACGCGAAAGTGCCGCAGTATTGATTTCCTGGTCGAGGTCAATAGTCGCGTACATCGCAAGGTGAGCTATACGATTCGCATGGAGCCTGGCGTACAGTCGCCAGAAGAAACGCTGGAGCTTGGATCGGGGTCTTGCCGTGACTCCGCCTGGTTGCTGGTGCATGCATTTCGCCAATATGGCTTAGCAGCAAGATTTGTATCGGGCTATCTGGTGCAACTCAAGCCTGATGTCGAGGCGGTTGAAGGCCCCTCGGGTGCAGAGAGCGATTTCACAGACTTGCATGCCTGGTGCGAGGTCTTTTTGCCTGGAGCTGGCTGGGTTGGGCTTGACGCAACCTCCGGGCTGCTTGCGGGCGAGGGACATATCCCGATTGCCTGCACACCTGAGCCTTCATCGGCGGCCCCCATTTCTGGCGCACTAGATGAGTGCGAAGTCGAGTTCATGCACCAAATGGGTGTGACGCGCGTGCACGAGTCACCACGTGTGACCAAGCCTTACGAACCAGCTCAGTGGGAGGCGATTGAGCAGCTTGGCCACGCTGTCGATGCGCAATTAACTGCGCAGGATGTACGGTTAACCATGGGTGGCGAGCCAACCTTCGTGTCTGCGCTCGACCGTGATGGCGACGAATGGAATACGGAGGCGATGGGGCCGACCAAGAGAGGGCTCGGCTGTGAGCTGCTCGGAAAGCTTCAGGATCGATATGCAAAGGGTGGTTTTTTGCATTTTGGTCAGGGCAAATGGTATCCCGGCGAGCAGTTGCCGCGCTGGTCGTTGTCGGCGTACTGGCGAGGAGATGGCCAACCTTGCTGGAATAACCCGGAATTATTTGCTGATGAGCGCGAAGAACATCATTACACCGCTGAGGATGCGCGTGCGTTTGTGTACCGGCTGACGCAAACTCTGGGCTTGTCACCGGAATATATTCAGAGTGGTTATGAGGATACTTTCTACTACATGTGGCGTGAGCGCACGTTGCCGGTCAACGTCGATCCTTTTGATTCCAGACTGGATGACGAGCTTGAGCGGGCAAGGTTGCGCAGAGTGTTTGAGCACAAGCTCGATAACGTTGTAGGCTACGCGCTGCCGCTGGTGCGGGAAGACGGTGCCGTGCCAGGTAAAACAGGCTGGCGCTCTGGCCCCTGGTTTTTACGCGATGACAGGATGCTGTTGATCCCCGGCGACTCTGCGATGGGGTATCGCCTGCCGCTGGATTCTTTACCCTGGGTATCGAAAGCCGACTATCCGTATTTGATCGATGCAGATCCCTTTGCCAAACAAACGCCGCTTACAAGTGCTGCCGATCTGCACAGGACGGTTGCGCTGCGCATGCAGTCCAGTATTAGCCAGCCAGAAATGTTGTCGAAACAGGCTTTGGAAGATCAGCCGCCTGAAAAATTCAAGTCTGCTGCGGGATTAACGCGTACAGCGTTAGTCGTTGAGGTACGTAATCCGCATCGTGCCAACGGCCCAAAGCTTGAGTTCAGTTCGCCCGCAAGCACGATGTTGTATGTTTTTATGCCCCCGCTCAAGCATCTGGACGATTATCTTGCGCTACTCGCGGCTGTCGAGCAAACTGCCGCCACACTTGGTTTCAAGATTGTGATTGAAGGGTATGCACCACCACGCGATGCAAGGCTGACCGTCCTGCAGGTCACGCCTGATCCGGGTGTGATTGAGGTCAATATACATCCGGCAAAGAGCTGGAATGAATTGGTCGAGAATACTGAATTTCTATATCAGGCGGCGCATGAGACGCGCCTGAGTACTGAGAAGTTCATGATGGACGGACGCCACACCGGCACCGGGGGGGGGAACCATTTCGTGATGGGGGCGGCGAGTCCAGCGGACAGTCCGTTCCTGCGCCGCCCGGATGTGCTGGCGAGTCTGTTGACGTTCTGGCATAACCATCCGTCGATGTCGTATTTATTTTCAGGACTGTTTATTGGTCCAACGAGTCAGTCGCCACGCGTCGATGAGGCCCGTAATGATCAGACCTATGAGCTCGAGATTGCGCTGCAGGAAATTGATCGCCAGATGCAGGCAGAAGGTAGCTGTGCTCCGTGGATGATCGACCGCGCCTTGCGTAATATTCTGATTGATGTGACGGGTAATACGCATCGTTCAGAATTCAGTATTGATAAGCTGTACTCGCCCGATGGTCCGACGGGTCGTCTGGGGTTGCTTGAGTTACGTGGTTTTGAAATGCCACCGCACGCGCATATGAGTCTGGTTCAGCAATTGCTGATTCGTGCCCTGGTTGCATGGTTCTGGAAAACGCCTTATAGCCCGAAGAGCAAAACACGTCTGACACGCTGGGGAACACAGCTACATGACAGATTCATGCTGCCGACATTCATCGAGATGGATTTTGAGGATGTCATCACAGAGCTGGGCCGTGCCGGGTTTGCTTTTGAAACGAGCTGGTTTGCGCCCCATCTTGAATTCAGATTCCCATTGATTGGTCAGAATGAAGTCCGCGGGATTCAGCTTTCACTTCGCTCGGCGCTCGAGCCCTGGCACGTGATGGGTGAGGAAGGCGGCAGCGGTGGCATGGTGCGCTATGTTGACTCCTCGGTCGAGCGCATTGAACTCAAGGTATCTGGATTTACCGACAATCGCTACGCTATCGCGATTAACGGGGTCGTGCCAACGATGCAACCAACAGGCGTTGAGGGTGAATACGTGATCGGCGTGCGTTATCGCGCCTGGAATCCGCCCTCAGCCTTGCACCCTACGATCGAGGTCGATGCGCCACTGACTTTTGATATTGTGGATAACTGGCTGTCACGCTCTCTGGGTGGTTGCCGCTACCATGTCGTGCATCCTGGGGGGCGCAATTACGATACCTTGCCGGTCAACGGGTTTGAGGCAGAAAGCAGACGCCTGGCCAGATTTTTCAGGCAAGAGCACACCCCGGGTACAATCCAGTTAACCCCTCAGCCCCCTAGCCAGGAATTTCCCTTTACACTCGATATGCGTCGTAAATAATTCTTTTTTGACCTGGCCCATGTCGTCTGATTCAATACCGTTGCCCGACCCTGCTCGACTCGCTCACTCAAAGCTTGAGTCGTTGCTCGCCCATATCCGCAAGTTATCCGCCCCGACAAAGTCTGGGCACTATGATGAGTTGCGCAATGCCAAGGGCGAATTACGAGACGCGTGGAAAACATTTTTTGCCTATCTTGGCGAGTCTGGCCTGCATAATTTGCCTGGCAGCACTGAGACAATCAATCGGCTGATCCAGCAAAATGGTATTACTTACAACGTCTATGCCGATGACCAGGATCAGGTCAGACCCTGGTCACTTAACCCCCTGCCTTTGCTGATCGGACCCGTCGAGTGGCGAAATATCGCAACGAGCCTGCAACAGCGGGCAAAGTTGCTCAATGCGATTTTGCAGGATGTCTACGGTAAACAATCTCTGATCCGTGGTGGTTATTTGCCGGCGGCGTTAGTGCTTGGCAATCCAGGTTATTTGCGAGCAATGCAAGGCGTTAAGCCCCCAAGCGACATTTATCTGCATGTTGTTGCTTTTGATATCGCACGCGGACCTGATGGTCGGTGGTGGGTGATTGGTCAGCGAACCCAGTCACCCTCTGGTCTGGGGTACGTGCTTGAAAATCGTCTGATTATTTCGCGTTTGTTTCCTGAGGCGTATCGAGAAATGCGTGTGCAGCACATCGCGTCGAGTTACAAGCGATTGCTTGACTCGATGAAACAGGCTGCCGAAGTCATTACTAAAGACACACCGCGCTTTGCTTTGCTTACGCCTGGCCCTTATAACGAAACCTACTTCGAGCATGCCTACCTCGCGCGTTATCTTGGGTTACCCTTGGTAGAGGGCGCCGACCTGACCGTACGCGAGGACAGACTCTATCTTAAAACCATGCACGGTCTTCAGCAGATACACGGGTTGTTGTGCAGACTGGATGATGATTTCTGTGACCCGCTTGAGTTGCGCGCGGACTCCAGTCTAGGTGTGCCAGGCTTATTGCAGGCGATCAGGGCGGGTCATGTCGTGATGGCTAACGCACTAGGCACCGGGTTTCTGGAGTCTCCAGCCGTTCAGGGATTTTTACCCGCAATGTGTGAGCATCTGCTGGGTGAACCACTGAAAATGCCCTCGCTCAATACATGGTGGTGTGGCGAGACAGCGGCCTGGCAGGATATTTCTCCGGACTTGCATACGCAGGTGATTAAACCAACTTACGCAACGGATCCCCGGACAAATTTCGAACCTGCGATTGGCAGTGTGCTGAGTGCCGAAGCGTTACAGAGCTGGCGTGACCGCATGGATAATCAGCCTGATATCTACACGACGCAAAGTTATTTGCCCTTTTCACAGGCAGCAACCTGGCAGGAAGATCGTATCGCGCCGCGAACGGCGATGCTGCGTGTCTATGCGGTTGCAAATGGCCGTGGTGAATGGGAGCTGCTACAGGGGGGTATGACGCGCATTGCCGCGGGTGATCCGCATATTGTCTCTATTCAGAGTGGTGGCAGTACCCTCGACACCTGGGTGATGACGGATCAGACCGTTGATACATATTCCATGTTGCCGAGCCGTGAAAAAATTCCACGCTGGATTGCGACGCAACAGCTTGTATCAAGCCGGGCGGCAGAAAATTTATTCTGGTTAGGTCGATACACCGAGCGCTGTGAATCGATGGTGCGACTTTCAAAAGAGGCGCTGGTGCTGGTGAGTACTAACCAGCAAGACAGTCTGCCTGCACTGAACGAGGCGATCAGTGCGCTGGGTGAGGCCCATGGGTTGATACCGCGTGGTACGCCGAGCCTGACTTCTTCTGCTGTTGTGTTTGGACGAACCTTGATCGGTCAGCTCACACAAAAAGGTGTGCGAGGGTTGACTGACAATCTCGATGCACTCGAATTCTCACTCAAAGCCGTGCGTGATCGACTGCCGGCCGAGCATGCGGAGATCGCGCAGGCAATGAAAAAAATGCTGGCGCATCCCGTGCCTAAACGCGCTGCACCTGCGATCGTTGCTGCGGATGCGAAACCCAGACGTACGCGTGTCGCCCGTACGCAGCAGCGCTCGGCGATCGATACGATTGAAGTGCTCGATTCCATCGGTGTACAGCTGGTCGCGCTTGTCGGATTTCAGTCCGATCGCATGACGCGCGATTTGGGCTGGCATATGCTGACGGTTGGCAGACTGACCGAAAGACTGATTAATCTGAGTGAAATTCTCACAGCATTTTTTGCACATGCGGCCGTCTATACGCCGCGTGGGTTTGAGACGCTGCTCATACTTTTCGACAGCTCCATTACTTATCGCACGCGCTATCAGCGGCAGCAGGATATCCCTGCATTGATGGACTTGTTGATTACGGACATCACAAACCCACGATCTTTCGGCTGTATTTTAGAAACCCTGAGGGCCGAGATCGCGCATCTGCCGAACGGTGATGCATTACTCGCAGCTATGCCGGCATTTGATATTGAAGAGGAGTCGATCCTAAAGCAAGTTGAAATGGTTCGTGCAGCAGGTGTCTACGGCGCGCAGCTCTCTGATGAAATCAGCAGACGGTTTTTTGCGCACGCTGTAGAAAGGCATTTCGCATCATGACGAAAATACAGGTCGAGCACATTACCTTATATACCTATGAGACCGAGGTCGAGCTTGCGCACCATCTTGCGTACCTTAAACCTCTGGAGTCGGACTGGCAGCGTGTGCTCAGTACCGAGGTCGACATTATTCCCTCGCCAAGTACGCATACAGAAAACAAAGATACGTTTGGCAATATACGCAGTTTTTTTACCCTCTCGACCCCGCACGCTGAACTAAAGGTGCGTTCGCTTGCGACAGTTAATTTGCTGGATCGGTATAGCGGCTTTGATGCGTCAGCTACGCCTGAGTGGGAGGACGTACGAGAGGCTTTGTCATACGCGCTGGATCGCGCATATTTACCTGCCTGTGAATTTTCTTTTCCTAGCCCGCATGTGCCACGACTCAATGAATTGCGTGACTATGCTTTGCAATCATTTACCCGACGCCGCAAAATAGCCGAGGCCAGTATGGAGTTGAGCGCACGCATTCATCGTGACTTTACTTACGCCTCTGGTTCAACCGAGGTGCATACGCCGATCCTGGAGGCTTTTACCAAACGCGTTGGTGTCTGTCAGGATTTTTCTCATATTCTGATTGGCTGCTTGCGCGCATTGGGCTTGAGCGCCCAATATGTCAGCGGCTATTTGCTGACAAAGCCCCCGCCTGGGCAAGTCAAGTTACGTGGCGCGGATGCCTCGCATGCATGGGTATCGGTCTATTGCCCGCAAGCGCCAGGTAACTGGCTTGAGCTTGACCCCACCAATAATGTTGTGGCGGGTGCGAGCCATGTCAGGCTCGCAGTGGGTCGTGATTTTGGCGATGTCTCGCCTTTACGCGGCGTGATTCGCGGGGGCGGCGATCACATCCTGAAGATCGCCGTCACCTCCGAAGAGATCGAATAGCGTTTTACTTGTTGACCACGTTGAACAAGGGCGAATTGCTGCGCCAGTTTTTCAGATTCTGAATAAACATTTGCGACATACGTTTCAGTATCCCGTCAGAAAAGCCTGCCGTGTGTGGCGTAGCAATGACATTGGGCAAGTCCCAAAGTGGTGAGTCAGCCGCGAGGGGCTCTTGTGCAAACACATCCAGATATGCTCCGGCCAGCCGATCGTTTTTGAGCGCATCGATCATGGCTGGCTCATCGATCACTGCACCACGAGAGATGTTGATGATGTGTGCGGAGGATTTTATCAATGCAAGGGCCTTTGCGCTGACGAGATTGGTTGTTTGCGCCGTGAGCGGGCAAGCGAGCACTAGCCAGTCTGTCTGAGGCAGGGTTGCGTTGAACTCTGCGAAGCTGATGACACGGGCACCTTCGACGCGCGCCTCGGCCGATTGCCTGACAACGATAATATTTAAACCGAGCGCGCCCAGCCATGTACCTAGCTTTTGACCGATCGGTCCCCAGCCCACGATCATGACAGTCTGACCTTCGAGGTCTGGGGGTAATCCTGTTTTAAAAAACGGTGCCCAGATATGCGCGCGCTGTGCTGCGGCGAGCTGAGGGAAACGGCGTGATAATGAGAGTAGCCCGGTAAGTGCTGTTTGTGCTACTAGACTCGCACTCGCACCGGAGGAGGTAGTGAGTATGACGCCCCGCGCAATCAGGTCAAGATAAACTTGACGGTCTGCACCTGCTGAATGTATCTGAAGCCATTTCAAGTCTTTGGACGCACGCAAAGCATCATAAAAATATTGTGTAGCAGGCAGTATGTTTTGCTTAGTTGAGTTACCTGTGATGTCACGCGAAACAAAGGAAATATCTGCATCTGCTGTGCCTGCGAGGATATCTTTTGCTGTTACGTGCGTAAAGCTACCTTGGCCGAAAATCTCTGCTAGCTGGGGAGCGAGTTCATTGGCTGTGTGTTCAGATAATAGAATGCGAGGATGTTTCATCGTGTGGTTCATCAGATGCTTGCTCCGGAATCAAGCACTAGTTTGAATAATTGAGACACAAGGCGTGTTAGGTAATGCTATGCGTGTTCAGTGATATGTATTATTTGAAATTGCCATCAGTGTTCCAATATAGTGCATTTTTATTGTAAATATAATAGCCCTATAGCATCAGCTTGGCCTTTAAATATAATACATAGTAATTAATTAAATTTATCAGGTACGTAATAATGGAAATCAGCCAAATTCAATTGTCCTATATAGAGTTAGAGGATCGCATGGTCATGCGAATCAATGTTGAACATGACAGGCATGTTGCTCTTATATTGACTAGACGGATATGCCGGTTCATGGTGGAAAATATAAATTTATTTTTAGGTGTGAAAGAATTAAACTTGAGCAGTGAAATTTTAGATTCAACACAGCCAGCAAATCTAAATGAAAATAATGGTATGAGCCGAGTAGATAAGCCTGCAGGGGGTATGACACCACTTGAAGAGCGCAACACGGAGGGAAATATTTTGAGCCGAACACAAGACCTGATTCACAACGCAGCTTGCGAACTCGCAACAGAAGACTTGAAATTTACATTTTTTTTGCAATCCGGGCAATCAATTGGTTTGAATATGCCTCGCTCACTTGCCACGGGCGTTCATCAACTGCTCTCGTCGTTGCTGGTGAAGTCCCAATGGTTTTCAGGGCTTACGACGACGGATTCAGTTACTGAAAAGCAAGCCCTTGATAATCCTGGCATAAATGATTCGACGGTTACGTATCATTGAACTTTCTAGCGTATGAATAGACCAGTATAATCAGGCACAATCTAATTGACCCAAGTAGTTGGCAAACGCTATGGGTTGTGTGATTTAAAAGGTTCACTTTCGAGTTTTAATCACCCAGTAACAACTAAATGCAGATCAGGAAAGTATTTGACCTAGGTATAGGGATCAGGTTAAATTATATATGTTTTACCAGATCAAAAAAGCATTCCGCCTTTAGTCGGCGCTAAAGTTGGACACAGCATGACCATTCATCGCGACTTGCGCCATAGGGGAGATACACACAATACCTTAATAAAAATTTTCTCAGCCAATCTAGTGGACCGATCAAAGTTGTGTACATAGAATTGGAAATAAGAGTTATGGAGTTTTGTGTATTGAGGTTCTACTAATGATTAGAAATTTGTCAAAAAACACTAATATCATTGGCTTCGTCGCTAAAGTTGTTGGTTCGTCTTTGATTTCTCAAACACTATCATACGGCCTGGAGGCTGGCGCTCTTCAGCGAAGTATTGAACAACAGTTGCCGCCAATTGATATTTTGCAGGGTGTTGGTCCAAATCCGAGCCCGCCCCAGGAGAACGTTCCCTCTGACCCAAATGCAATTAAGGTTTTAGTCTTATCTTTCAGTTTTGAAGGGGTCACACTTTTTTCTGAAGAGGAATTGCAGTCCGTGGTTGTCCCATGGGTAGGAAAAGAAGTAAAGCTCTCAGATTTGCAGGATGCTGCAAATGCTGTTTCAGCTTTTTATCAGAGTAAGGGACGATTGGCACAAGTTTCCATACCGCCTCAAACTCTTGAAAATGGTAAAGTTTTATTAAAAATTCTTGAGGCAAAGCTAGGATCTGTAGGCGTTGTTAAAGACCCTGATCTGGATATTGCAGAAGACAGGATTGCTAGTTATGTAACTGAGGAAAGTGCATTAGGTACTTTTATAGATACCGATCAAGTAGAACGATCGATATTTTTACTGAAAGAAACTCCAGGCATCGCTAATGTAACAACAGAACTAGAGCCTGGGAAAAATGACGGCGAGGTTGCATTGAACCTTAAAGTTGATTCAGCCAATATATTTTCAGGTATGGCGACATTAAATAATTATGGAAGTGCGAGTACAGGTATATATCAAGCTAATGCACTGCTGACATATGCAAATCCTTTCGGTATCGGCGACCAGTTTACTTTTAATGCTATTGGCGCACAGGGCCTTGCCAACGGTTATATCGCATATTCATTGCCGATAGGTGTGAGAGGTACAAAACTATCTTTAAGTTCTAATTACATGAGCTATCGCAATATTGGAGATTTTTACGAAAACGGCAGCACAGGCAATGCTAGCACACTAGATGCGACGCTCATGCACGCGTTATATCGCAGTGCGACAACGAATGCAAACATATCATTAGATATTGCACAAAAAACATATTTAAATCGTTCTAACGCTAATGGGATAACTACCAGCAACTACCAAATAAACGACATAACATTTGGTGTTAATGGCAATCATTATGATGGATGGGCAGGAGGAGGCGTAACGACAGGTAGTTTATCGTTAACAAGTGGGAATCTGAGTTCATTAGGTGTTCCGTATGCGGCCACAACAAATTTGGTGGCTGCTAATACGCCAAGTAGTTTTCAGAAAATAAATTTTTCCATATCACGAAATCAACAAATTATTCAGAATAAAACAGCATTTATTGCGACAATAAATGGTCAGTTTGCCAATGCAAACTTAGATCCTGCAGAGCAGTTTTATCTGGGTGGGCCCTATGGTGTTCAATCATATCCTTCTGGTCAGGGTAAAGGAGCGCAAGGGTTCATGTTACAACTTGAGTTGCAACAGTTATTTCAAGATAATCTGATAGGTTCTCTTGTTTTTCAGGCTGGTCGCGTACAGCAATTTGTAAACCCATATGACGGTTGGCAAGGTAATACTAATGCTAATAACTGGTACAGCCTGGCAGGTATAGGGCCATCAATAAAATGGTCTTCAGGAAGATTTTCGCTAAGTGGAAATGTTTCATGGGCAATTGGTCAAAATCCACTGTACAACAATGCTGGAGATCCGGCTAACGTAGATAATCGTAGTCCACCAATTGGACTTGCACCAGCGTATTTCTGGTTGCAAACATCTTATGCATTTTAATAATTGTATTAAAACAGTCAATATTCCTTAGATTGTAACTCTATATAATTCAAATGATGTTTTTACAAACGATATATCTAAGGAATTAAAGTGGTAAAAAAATTAAAAATATTCACCACATTTGTTATTATGGGAATAACCATAAGTATATGCAAAGCAGATGAAATTATATACTACCAGGACTGGAGAGTTCAGTCTACATTGAATAGTATAGAAGCAATTACTACAGAAAGATCAAATAATACTTTTGGACTATATTGTTATGAAAATCAATGTGTATTTTATTTGCATGACAAAAATATTTGTCAGCCGGGCTTAGTCTCACCTATTTTAATGAGCAGTATAAATTTGGCTGCAGCACTTTCAATCAAGTGCACACAAATAGGAGATAAGATATTCCAAATTCTTGAACCATTCAATACTGTTTTAAATACATTAAAGGTAGATGGAGTAGTTAGTTTTGCTGTACCGCTTCGGGAAGGGTCCTTTGGATTAACAACTTATAGTTTACGCGGGGGTGAGCAAGCAATTAAACGCGTATTATTTGAAGCGGCAAAAAAAATAGCTCCTAAAAATGCTCCCTCAAATAAGGAGTCTCCCGCTAATAACAAAAAAATTCCAGGTTCAAAAAATCTTAATGAGATATTCTTGTAAATTGATAGTAAATCTGAAGAAACAGCTGTAAAAATTAATCAGACTAGAACAGATGTACAGAGTAGAACATATATCAATTATCTTGATAATATTGTACTTGTATAACAGATAAATATTAAGTAAATTACAAGCAAGAGCTTATAGCAAAATAAAAAAACAAAGTTTTTGGCTTGATATGCTAGATTTAATATCTGAGTTAGACAGACTAACTCAGATTGATGAAGGTTGGCAAGATGAATGCACAAAGTGTAAGAAAAACATGCGGGTTGTTAAATTGCATATTTAATAATACACAAAATTTATTTATAAAGCGCCAGATTAAACTTTAAAGTACTATGATAGTTATATAAAAATGTTTTCTTTATAAAACTAAATTAATCGTATTTATATTATATAAAATAT
>Ga0208105_1000031_pt1 | contig 77839 bp, 73 predicted proteins | sample CryBogCBE16Jul07_FD_184574 | JGI IMG/M metagenome (GOLD analysis project Ga0208105, IMG submission 184574) | Freshwater microbial communities from Crystal Bog, Wisconsin, USA - CBE16Jul07 (SPAdes) | ecosystem: Environmental > Aquatic > Freshwater > Lake | place: Crystal Bog, Wisconsin, USA... | reverse complement strand
GTAGGGGCTATTTATAGATATCTTGAGTTAGGTGAGCCATCGATCAGTCGAATTGTAACTATTACAGGGGCTGTCAAAACACCTCAAAATTACGAGGTCTTATTTGGAACACCTCTGTCAGACTTAATTAAAGCTGCGGGCGGTTCCTCGAATAAAACAAAAAAATTTATCATGGGCGGTCCGATGATGGGATTTGATTTACCATCAATTCATGTCCCGGTCACAAAAGCAATGAATTGTGTCATTGAAAGTTCGCCAGAATTATTTCCTGCTCCAAAACCTGTAATGCCTTGTATTCGATGTGCGCGATGTGCAGATGCCTGCCCAGTTAACTTACAACCTCAAGAATTATATTGGTTCTCAAAATCTTCTCAGCTTGAAAAAGCTAGAGAGTACAATTTATTCGATTGTATTGAATGTGGATGCTGCACTTATGTTTGCCCAAGCAATATTCCACTCGTCCAATTTTACAGATATGCAAAAAGTGAAATTATTGCTCAAGACAAATCCAAAGAAGCTGCAAATACAGCAAGAGAAAGAAATGAATTTAGACTTGCAAGAATAGAAAGAGAAAAGAAAGAGCGTGCTGAGAGGCATGCACAAAAAGCACTAGGGGCGCAAGATAAGCAAGCTGAGGATGAGAAAAAATCAACCATTGCTGCAGCGATGGAAAGAGTCAAACAAAATCAACAAGAAAATATAAAAAACTAATATGGAAAATAGATCGCCTTATATTGTTAACGCACCTTCAGTAAGCGTCATTATGCTCAAAGTATTACTCGCGCTCATTCCTGGTATAGCTTTGTATGTTTACGTATTTGGTTTAGGTGTCCTCATTAATATTCTTTTAGCTTCCCTCACCGTCATAATGACTGAAAGTGCAATTCTTGCTATAAGAAAGCTACCTATTAAGCCATTCATTTTAGATGGCAGCGGACTTGTCACTGCATGGCTTCTTGCGATATCCATCCCATCAATAGCACCTTGGTGGATTATTGTTTTGGGCACATTACTTTGTATTATTTTTGGTAAACATCTTTATGGTGGATTGGGTTACAACTTATTTAATCCAGCTATGGTGGGATACGCTATCTTGCTAATCTCCTTTCCTTCCATCATGACTCACTGGCAAATACCAACTAACCTTATGGCTAATCATATGAACTGGCTTGATCAGATTAGAATTATTTTTAATAGCAACTTCTTCCCAAAAGAAACGCTCGATGCAATAAGCTCTGCCACACCTCTTGATTACATTAAAACCCAGCTCACTTTGCATCAGCCACTCAGCACAATTGAACAAGACAAAATATTTGGCTTCATTGGAGGCAGAGGACTTGAGTTAATTAATTTGGGTTATCTTGCTGGAGGACTCTATTTACTGAAAGAGAAAATTATCTCATGGCATTTACCTGTTGCCTTTTTATTTACTTTATTTTTAACGGCACTAGTCTTTAATCTTGCAGCTCCAGATACATTCGCATCGCCACTTTTCCATATCATGAGTGGCGGAAGCATGCTTTGTGCTTTCTTTATCATTACCGATCCAGTTAGCGCGCCCACAACACCTAAAGGAAAAATTTATTTTGGTATAGGAATAGCCTTATTGGTTTTCATTATTCGAATTTTTGGTGGCTACCCTGAAGGCATTGCATTTGCTGTATTGCTTTTCAATATTTGCGCACCTCTCATAGATAGTCTTACGCAACCAAGAATTTTTGGTCATAAATAATTATATGTTTAAAGATCATTTAAAAAAAATATCTACCACTGCAGTCGCTATGATTATTTTCTCCTTAGCAGCTTCAACTGCTCTAAGCATTTCTTATTTCATTACAAAATCACCTATTGATGAGAGCGACGCTAAAGCAAAGCGCATATTTTTAAATCAAGTAATTCCCGCAGATCTTTATGATAATAATCTTGTGAAAGATACAATTTCCATTGAGCCGAGCCCTATGTTAGGAAATAAAAAGAATATTGATGTCTATCGAGCGAAGAAAAAAAATCAAGTGATTGCAGTCATCATTGAATCTGTCGCCCCGGATGGTTATAGCGGTGAAATCAAAACGCTCGTAGGGATTGATAAAGAAGATAAAATATTAGGTGTAAGGGTAATTGCTCATAAAGAAACTCCTGGCTTAGGAGACTATATTGAAATTGACAAAAGTCAGTGGATTAAAAATTTTGATCTCAAGTCTTTGGATAAAATAAGTGAAAAACAATGGGCTGTTAAAAAAGATGGGGGTGATTTTGATTACGTCTCCGGAGCAACAATCACGCCTCGAGCCGTCATTAAGTCTACCTATAAATGCCTTCTTTACGTAAAAGAAAATAAAAAAAGGTTATTCACATCATGAGTGATATTAAAAAAATTGCATTGGATGGATTTTGGAAACAAAATCCTGGTGTAGTTCAGCTTCTCGGACTATGTCCAACTCTGGCGGTCACAACTTCTATGATTAATGGATTAAGTCTTGGCATCGCCACAGCAATTGTGATGGCTGTATCAAATGCTTCCGTATCGCCCATTCGTAAATTTATTCCGACCGAAATTAGAGTCCCGGTTTTTATTCTTATCATAGCCTCGCTTGTAACTATTATTGATTTCAGCATTCATGCTTTCATTCAGCCGCTTTACAAAGCTTTGGGCATTTTTATTCCATTGATCGTCACTAATTGTATTGTTTTGGCTCGCGTCGAATCTTTCGCTGCAAAAAACGAAACATCATCTTCATTTTTTGATGGGCTTTTTATGGGCCTTGGCTTAGCTATGGTTTTAACTCTTCTTGGCGGATTAAGAGAGCTCTTTGGTAAAGGCACTTTATTCTCTGGTATTGATCTTATTTTAGGCCCTTCAGCTAGTAATTTAGTAGTTCATTTTTTTGGTGACTACCATGGTTTTCTTTTAGCTATTCTTCCTCCTGGAGCCTTTATTGGCTTGGCTTGTCTCATTGCATTAAAAAATCGCATCGAAGCTCGCTAATTCATTTTTATGAACCCTCAGAAGCGGTTTAAGATTTTTGAAGCGCTATCAAAAAATACGCCTCATCCCACTACTGAACTTATTTATCAAACACCTTTTCAGCTCCTGATCGCAGTTATTTTATCAGCACAAGCGACTGACAAATCCGTGAATAAAGCTACCTTATTGCTATTTGATAAAGCATCAAATGCAAGAGAATTATCCCAATTGAAATTAAGTGATATTGAGTCTTGCATAAAAACTATTGGGCTCTACAAAACAAAAGCGAAAAATATACTTGAAACAGCAAAGATTGTGCATGCCAAATTTAAAGGTGAAGTACCTCATGATCGTTTATTACTTGAAGCGCTTCCTGGTGTTGGACGAAAAACAGCTAACGTTATTTTAAATACAATTTTTAATGAGCCCGCAATTGCGGTTGATACACATATATTTAGAATTTCAAATCGAATAAATATAGCGCCAGGAGAAAATGTACTTCAAGTAGAAAAAAAATTAATGAAAGTTACGCCAAAAGAATTTTTAAAGGATGCACACCACTTATTGATTCTTCATGGGAGATATACTTGCACAGCAAGGCTTCCAAAATGCAGCGATTGTGTAATTAACGATTTATGTGAGTATAAGAAAAAAATTATTAATTAAAACGAAATAAGATTGATCTGTCTTTGCGTTGCTAATTGAGTAATCTCTTTTTTTTGATCATCAGTGAATGATATCCATTTAGAAATTTCCTCTTCACTTCTAAAGCATCCGTCACAAAACTGATGTTCTTTATTAATATGGCAAACGCCAATACAAGGAGATTCAACCAAAACAATAAACTTTCTTAATTAGTCTAAAGTACCGTGGCATTGTTTATATTTTTTATTACTTCCGCATGGACATGGATCGTTTCTGCCAACTTTAGGCAAAGCATTTTCTGCGTCGTCTTTTTTTCTAGATGATTTCTTAACTTCATCTTTATTTTTTTCATCAATCTCGTTGACTTCATCCTCATTCTTAATCTTTACAACCATAGTAATGCGTGTAACTTCAGTTTTAACTGTATCTAGAAGATATCCGAATAATTCAAATGCCTCTTTTTTATATTCTTGCTTAGGATTCTTTTGAGCATAAGATCTAAGATGTATACCTTGCCTTAAATGATCAAGAGATGACAAATGCTCTCTCCAGTGTTGATCAATACTTTGTAACATCACTGTTTTTTCGAAATGCCGAATAATGTCTTTGCCGACTAAAGACTCTTTTTCTTGATATTGCTTATTAGCTAGCGTAATGACTCTCTCATAAATATCTTCTATATCAATCTGAGGCTCTTTATCAATCCATGCTTTGATAGAAAGATTTAAACCATAATCGGAAAATAAAATTTTCTCTAAGGATGCAATATCCCACATATCTTCCATGCTGCCTGGCGGGATATACCCTTGCATGAGTTCACTAAGCACGTCTGCTCTCATCGCAGCAATTGTCTCTGATGTATGGTCAGAATCAAGCAATTCATTTCTTTGTTCATAAATTACTTTTCTTTGGTCATTTGCGACATCATCGTATTCAAGCAGCTGCTTTCTAATATCAAAATTGCGCCCTTCCACTTTTCTTTGAGCATTTTCAATTGCTTTTGTCACCCATGAATGCTCAATAGCTTCGCCTTCTGGCATCTTAAGCTTTTCCATAATGGCTGAAACGCGATCAGACGCAAATATTCTTAATAATGAATCCTCTAGAGATAAATAAAATCGACTAGATCCAGGATCTCCTTGTCTTCCTGCGCGTCCTCTTAACTGATTGTCTACACGTCTTGATTCGTGTCTCTCAGTGCCGATAATATGAAGTCCGCCTGCTTTAACTACTAAGCTATTCTGCTCTTTCCATCCATCCTTAAGCGCTTTAATTTCTTTTTCTTTTTTGCTTTCGGTTAATTTATCGTTCACTTTAATATCATGAATATCAGTTTCAATACTTCCACCAAGCACAATATCTGTTCCGCGACCTGCCATATTAGTTGCAATAGTAATCATGCCCGGACGCCCCGCTTGCGCAATAATATGTGCTTCTTTTTCATGATGCTTCGCATTCAATACTTGATGCTTTAATTTTGCTTTTGTAAGTAATGCTGAAATAAGCTCTGAATTTTCAATTGAAGTAGTGCCCACTAATACCGGTTGATCAATCTTTTGACATGCCTTGATATCTTCAATAACTGCAGCATATCGCTCTTGTGAAGTGCGATACACTTTATCCATCATGTCTTTTCTTTGTGTCGTTCGATGGGGGGGAATAATAATAGTTTCTAAACCGTAAATCTGACTAAATTCATAAGCTTCTGTATCAGCTGTACCTGTCATCCCAGATAGTTTTTGATACATCCTAAAATAATTTTGGAATGTAATAGAAGCGAGCGTTTGATTTTCTTTTTGTATTTCAACACCTTCTTTGGCCTCAACAGCCTGATGAATACCTTCTGACCATCTGCGGCCCGGCATCATTCTTCCTGTAAATTCATCGACAATAATGATGCTGTTATCTCGAACAACATAATGCTGATCTTTATTAAATAAGCTTCTTGCTTTTAATGAAGCATTAATATGATGCACGAGTGAAATATTCGTTGCATCATATAAACTCGATTGTTCAGATAACAATCCTGCTTTAATTAATAACTTCTCTACATTCTCATGGCCGCTTTCTGAAAGAACCACCTGATGTGCTTTTTCATCCACCCAGTAGTCGCCACTCTCTTCTTCGGTTTTTTGTCTTGAAAGCTTAGCAACTACTAAATTAATCTTAGTATAAAGATCAACGTTATCTTCAGCCTGTCCTGAAATAATAAGAGGCGTTCTTGCCTCGTCAATTAATATTGAGTCAACTTCATCAACTAAACCGTAATGTAATTTACGCTGAACACGCTCTTCTTTAGAGAAGATCATGTTGTCTCTTAAATAATCAAATCCGAATTCATTGTTTGTGCCATAGGTGATATCTGCTTGATAGGCTTTTTTCTTTTCTTCACTTGAAATATTGGATAAATTAATACCAACTTCTAAACCTAAGAATCTATATATCTGACCCATCCACTCAGCATCTCGTTTTGCAAGATAGTCATTGACTGTAATAACATGAACACCTTTACCTTCTAAGGCATTAAGATACGTAGGTAATGTAGCAACAAGCGTCTTACCTTCTCCTGTTCGCATTTCTGAAATTTTTCCGTCATGAAGCGCCATGCCACCAATAAGTTGCACATCAAAATGACGCATTTCCAATACACGTCGACTTGCTTCTCTCACGACAGCAAAAGCCTCAACCAGCAAATCATCTATCTTTTGTCCTTCGTTAAGACGTTTTTTAAATTCTGAAGTTTTAGCTTTTAGAGCTGCATCACTCAGTTTTTTAGTTGCTTCTTCTAATGAATTTATTTGGTGAACTTTTTTTCCATATTCTTTGAGGAGTCTATCGTTTCTACTACCAAATAAATTTTTAACAATGGTCTTTAACATAATATGAATATTCTTAATCGAGATAATTTGAAATAATTAAAATTGAAGATACTTGCGAGGATCTAAAGATTCACCATTCATTCTAATTTCATAATGAAGATGTGGCCCTGTTGATCTTCCAGTATTACCTACTAGTGCTATAACCTGATTCTTTTTAATACGGTCGCCCTCTTTAACTAATAATTTAGATGCATGTGCATATCGTGTTTCAAGTCCAGACCCATGAGAAATACGAACTATATTGCCATATTCAGGAGTTATTTCGGCTGCTATCACAATACCTGCTGCAGTTGCCTTAATAGGTTGACCAACATCTGCGCTAAAATCTAACCCTTCATGAAACGCTCTTACTCCCAAAAAAGGATCCACCCTCCAGCCATAGCTTGATGAATTGAAAGGCGCATTAACAGGAGAAGCATTAGGCAGAGTGTCTTTAAAAACGCTTTGTTTAAGATAAATAGCTTCTAAATTATTGTAGTACTCTTCGTGTTTTTCAATATCAAGCGTTAGTTTATCAATAAATGATTGAAGTTCAGTCTCTGAAAAATTTTTTTCGGGAACGAAGGGGCCGCCTTGACCAGATGATTTTATTGGTGCTGGTTTAGGTATCTTTTCATTTGTTTTTAATTTCTCTTTAGCAAAATCTTGCAGTCTCTGAGATTGATTATCAATACGAATTAATCGGGCTTGAAGTTCGCCAATTTGGGTTGCATAAACATCTAAATTCTTCTGAAAACTACCTAAATTAAGATCAAGTTTAAGGTTGATTAATGATTTTTTTTCTTCATCGCCACCGTTATATTTCGAATCAAGCCAGTTAATGCCTTGAATAAGCCCAATAAAAAGCAAAAAGATTATGGCAACAAAGGTTACTAAATGGATACTTTTTGGCTTTGATGTGCTATTTGTTACAAAGATAATTCGCATTGAAGTCTAAAATTTAGCTTAAATAATAGATAATTATAACTTATGAAGCCCGTCAACAAGCTTTTGGAAAGTGAAGTATTTTCCTCGATTAGAGAGAAAAATCGCTCTATTTCTAGCTATCAAAAGCTATGGTCTACCAAGGCCCCAAGTAAACTAGCCCCTTTATCTCATGTCGGCGGGATTCGAGATGATATTTTGACTATTTATGTTGAAAATAGCGGTATTGCCAGCAAATTAAAGTTTATTGAATCCACCCTTCTCAAGGACTTAAATGAGGGTATTCAAAAAGAAATACCTTATGCCAATCCAATTAAGTCGTTAAAAATAAAATTGGTGATTAAAAATTCTAAAGTGACACTTACTCGATCTAAAAGTTTTCCTGTTCAGGCTAAATCAGCTTTCGAAAATCTACTCAGCAGTCTCGAGGACTCTCCTTTAAGGCGTCGCCTCATTAAGCTCATTAAACATTATGCAAATACTGACTGAAGCATCCATACTCATTATTGCTGGAAGCCTTGTTGGTACATTATCTGGACTTCTTGGTATTGGTGGCGGCCTTATCATTGTCCCTCTTCTGGCTTATGTCTTAATTCATTTTCATCAAGTTGCTTTTGATCAAGCAATGCTCATGGCCATTGGAACTTCTCTCGCCTCTATTATTTTTACAGGGGGGGTGTCGAGTTTTTTTCATACAAAACAGAACAATATGAGTTGGTCAACGGCGGCACATTACATTCCTGGGGTTTTTTTTGGTTCTTTAGCTATGGCTTTTATCATCCCTCATTTAAATATTGCACTCATTAAGCACGCTTTTATTATCTACACTTTTCTTGCTGCCTATGAAATTTTTAAGTCTCCTAAAATCAAAAGCTCAGTTCAATTGCCGTCTTTTATTTTTGCTAATCTTTATGGATTCACAATAGGCTCTATCTCCACCATTATTGGAATTGGCGGAGGTACTATGTTTGTACCTTATTTTATTTATCATAAAGTTAATCCTAGGCTTGCTGTTGGATTGTCTAGCTCGCTAGGGGTATTTATAGGACTAGGCGCTTCATTTGGATTTATTAAAAATGGCTTACATTTAAACCAGCTACCTCAATTTAGTATCGGCTACATCTATTTACCAGGGCTTATATTCATGACGGCTTCGAGTCTTATTTTTGTGAGGCTCGCAACAAAATGGATACATCAAATTTCCATTTCAACATTAAAAAAAATATTCGCTTGTCTATTAATTTTAATAGGCTTGTCAATGCTTTTTACAGGCTAATCTGTAATTAAAATATTAAGTTTAGTAGTGACAAAGTTATTGAATGTGATAATTTATCGTATAAGTTTTTCATTTTAAGATTTCCAAAATTTAGGAGTATGTATGTCAGAACTTAACCTTATTATTGGCGCGGCACTCTTAGCAATTCTTTATGGTGCGGTCATGAGTGCATGGATATTTAAACTGCCAGCTGGTAATTCAAAAATGCAGGCAATCGCCCTAGCTATTCAAGAAGGCGCTAAAGCTTATCTTGCAAGACAATATAAAGCGATATCAATTGTAGGTATTGTTTTAACAATTCTCATTGGTATGTTTATCTCCAAAGATACGGCATTAGGCTTTGTCATTGGCGCACTTCTCTCTGGCGCTTGTGGATTTATTGGTATGAACGTTTCTGTCAAAGCAAATGTGAGAACAGCTCAAGCTGCTACAAAAGGCATTGTGCCAGCACTTGATGTCGCCTTTAAAGGTGGCGCTATTACAGGATTGCTTGTGGTCGGGCTTGGTCTTCTTGGCGTAACAGGTTTTTATATGTATCTAGGTGGTGCTGAAGCTACTAATTTAAATCCTCTGATCGGACTCGCTTTTGGCTCCTCACTTATTTCAATTTTTGCTCGTTTAGGCGGCGGCATCTTCACTAAGGGTGCAGACGTAGGTGCTGACTTAGTGGGTAAAGTTGAAGCAGGTATACCAGAAGATGACCCAAGAAATCCAGCTGTAATTGCAGATAACGTTGGTGATAATGTAGGCGATTGTGCAGGTATGGCAGCAGATTTATTCGAAACTTATGCGGTAACTTTAATTGCAACTATGGTTCTTGGTGGCCTTATGATCACCAACAATGGTGCAAGCGGCATTATCTACCCTCTCTTATTGGGCGCAGCTTCTATCGTGACATCGATTGTTGGATGTTTCTTTGTAAGAGCAACTCCTAAAATGAAAAATGTTATGCCCGCTTTATATAAAGGTCTCATCGTAGCAGGTGGACTCTCACTTGTAGCTTTCTACTATGTTACAAACTTTGTTTTTCCCGAAGGTGTTTCAATACAGAATGTAAATGTATCTTCAATGGCTCTATTCCAAGCATGTATCGTAGGTTTGGTATTAACAGCAGCTTTAGTATGGATTACAGAATATTACACTGGCACTGATTACGAACCTGTAAGACATGTAGCGCGCGCTTCAAAAACAGGTCACGCCACAAATATTATTGCGGGTATTGGTATCTCGATGAAATCTACCGCACTTCCTGTTATCTCTGTTTGTATTGCAATCTTTGTGTCTCATCACCTCGCGGGTCTTTATGGTGTCGCCGTTGCTGCAACATCAATGTTAAGTATGGCTGGTATTATCGTGGCATTAGACGCATACGGTCCAATTACTGATAACGCTGGCGGTATTGCTGAAATGGCTGGATTACCAAAGAGCGTTCGCGATGTTACTGATCCATTAGATGCTGTTGGCAATACAACTAAAGCAGTAACTAAAGGTTATGCGATTGGATCAGCCGGTCTTGCAGCGCTTGTTCTTTTTGCAGACTACACACATAAATTAGAGTCTGTGGGTATTGCAACTACTTTTGATTTAAGTGATCCATTAGTTATTATTGGATTAATTATTGGCGGTCTTATTCCTTACCTTTTTGCTGCGATGGCAATGGAAGCAGTAGGAAGAGCTGCTGGTGCAGTTGTAGAAGAAGTAAGACGACAATTCAAAACTATTAAGGGCATCATGACTGGCAAAGGTAAGCCTGATTATGCAAGAGCTGTAGATATGTTAACGACAGCTGCTATTAAAGAAATGATTGTTCCTTCATTGCTTCCTGTAGCCGTTCCTATCGCAGTAGGATTATCTCTAGGGCCTAAAGCTTTGGGCGGTCTTCTTATGGGTACCATTGTGACGGGATTATTTGTAGCAATCTCAATGTGTACAGGCGGAGGCGCTTGGGATAATGCGAAGAAATATATTGAAGATGGTAATCACGGTGGCAAAGGTTCAGAAGCTCATAAAGCAGCTGTTACTGGTGATACTGTAGGTGATCCTTATAAAGATACTGCAGGCCCTGCGATTAACCCGCTCATTAAAATTATTAACATTGTGGCTCTTCTTATTGTGCCGCTTCTTTAATTTTGATGCATAAAAAAAGGCGCCTTATAGGCGCCTTTTTTATTTAATTATTTTTTAATATCTTGGCCTGTAAGTTTTTGAAAAGCCTCTAAATATTTTTGACTAGTTTTCGTAATCACATCTAATGGTAAAGAAGGGGGTGGGGGTGTTTTATTCCATCCGCTACTTTCTAACCAATCCCTAATAAATTGTTTATCAAAACTTGGTTGAGATGTACCTTCGCGATATTGATCCAAAGGCCAAAAACGAGAAGAGTCCGGCGTTAATATTTCATCAATAAGCACTAAATTATTTTTGTCATCCAAACCGAATTCAAATTTTGTATCCGCAATAATAATGCCTTTTGTCAATGCGAAAGCTGATGCTTCTTGATATAACTTAATACTAATTTCTTTAATACGTGATGCAATCTCTTTTCCAATACGAGCCTCACATTCTTCGTATGAAATGTTTTCATCGTGTTGCCCGACCGCTTCCTTACTGGAAGGTGTAAATATAGGCTCATTTAATTTTGCAGATTCTTTTAAGCCTTGTGGAAGTTTTATGCCACATACTGTTTGTGTATTTTGATAATCTTTCCAGCCACTGCCTGATAAATAACCCCGAACAATAGCTTCAATAGGAAGTGCTTTTAATTTACGTGCGACAATAGCGCGATTTTTCACTTGAGCAACTTCGTTTTCAGATACAACACTTTCGGGTGTAATACCTGATAAATGATTTGCAACCACATAAGAAAGTTTTTGAAACCAAAAATCAGCCATTTGTGTAAGTACAAATCCTTTGTAAGGAATAGGCTCATTCATCACAACATCAAATGCTGATAATCGGTCTGTCGTTACAATCAAAAGATGTTTATCATCAATCTCATATATATCTCTCACTTTACCTTTGTGAAGCAAAGGAAGGCTTTTAATGGATGTTCCTATTAATTGGGTGTGAGCCATTTAAAATCTTCTTTCTAAAATTTCAATAGCAGGAAGTTTTTTGCCTTCTGCAAACTCTAAAAACGCACCGCCTGCTGTTGAAATATATGAAATATCTTTTGCAACATTAAATTTTTCTATTGCAGCAATCGTATCGCCACCTCCTGCAAGTGAGAATGCTTCAGAATTTGCAATCGCATGTGTCATCGTCTCAGTGCCCTTTGCGAATTGATCAAATTCAAATACTCCAACAGGCCCATTCCATATAATAGTTTTAGCATTATGAATACATTTCACAATTTCATTTACTGAATTTTTACCTAGATCAAATATCATGTCATCTTTATGAACGTCATTAATATTTTTTGTAATGGCGACCTCATTGACGTCAAACTTTTTACCACAAACAACATCTGAAATAACTGGCAGAGAAGCGCCACGCTTTTTTAGTTTATCGATTATTTTTCTAGCTGCAGGCACAAGATTCTCTTCGTATATGGAACTACCGATTTCAAATCCCATGGCTTTGATAAAAGTATTTGCAATACCACCGCCCACAATAAGCTGATCTACTTTGTCAGATAAGGTATCTAATATGCTTAATTTTGAAGAGACTTTACTTCCACCTACAATGGCAATCATAGGCCTAGAAGGCTCTAATAATGCTTTCTCAAGGGCTTCGAGTTCGGCTACAAATAGAATACCTGCACAAGCAATCTTTGCATGTTCTGCAATACCGTATGTGGAAGCTTCTTTACGATGAGCTGTTCCAAATGCATCCATCACAAAAATATCTGTCAGTGAAGCATATTTTTTTGCTAATGCCTCATCATTTTTTTTCTCACCTACATTAAATCTGCAATTTTCTAAAACTGTTAATTGACCTGGGGCAATATCAAACGAAGAATTAACCCAATCTGAAACAAGATGAACCGGATACGTAAGATGGCTCTGTAAGAAATCAACTACAGGCTTAAGCGAATCCTCGCTACTATATTTTCCTTCTTCGGGTCTGCCTAAGTGGGATGTCACCATCACACTAGCGCCTTTTTGAAGAGCAAATTCAATAGTGGGAATGGAAGCTAGAATTCTTTTAGGAGAGGTAATCTTTCCATCTTGAATGGGGACATTCAGATCTGAGCGAATAAAAACTCTTTTATCTTTAAGATCTAAATCGACAAGTCTTTTAATATTCATTAAACAACTATTTATTTGGCTGACATCATAGCAATAGCTGTATCAATCATGCGGCAACTAAAAGCCCACTCATTGTCATACCAGCCAAAGACTTTCACAAGCAAACCATCTTCACTCACCTTAGTTAAATTTGAATCAAAATATGAAGATGCTTCAGTATGATTAAAATCTACCGAAACTAAAGGTTCGTCGTTATAAATTAATATGCCTTTTAAACTTCCTTGATTAGCCGCTTCTTTTATAATGCGATTCACCTCATCTTTAGATGTCGCTTTCTTCGACGTAAAAGTCAGTTCAACCAATGAAACATTTAATGTTGGAACACGAATAGCAATCCCATCTAGCTTACCTTTTAATTCAGGTATGACCAAACCCACAGCATCTGCTGCACCTGTTTTTGTTGGAATCATTGAAGTCGTTGCAGAACGAGCTCTTCTTGGATCTTTATGTTGATTGTCAGTTAAATATTGGTCGTTTGTATATGAGTGAATCGTTGTCATAAGACCTGTAACAATCCCTAATTTATCATGCAAGGGCTTAACCATTGGAGCCAAACCGTTAGTAGTGCAAGAGGCATTAGAAACAACTGTATCAGTTGCTTTTAAAATTTGATGATTAACGCCATACACGATAGTTGCATCTACATCTTTATCGCCAGGTGCAGAAATCAATACTTTCTTAGCGCCTTGTTTCAGATGTGCGATTGATTTTTCTTTGCTCGTAAAAGCGCCGGTACATTCCATGACAACATCTACATTTAATTTGTCCCAAGGCAACTCTTCAGGATTTCTTGTGGTGAAAAAATTAATCACGTCACCGTTGATAATTATTTCATGATCATTTGTTTTGATCTCGGCATTAAATTTACCGTGTGTACTGTCGTATTTTAATAAATGGGCATTAGATGCTGCATCACCGCGACTCGAATTAATGGCAACCACTTTAATATCTTTACGATTTAATTCATAAATCGATCTTAATATTAAACGCCCTATTCTTCCAAATCCTGTGATTGCTATCTTGATTGCCATAAAGATTTCCTCAGTAAAAAATAAGGCATCTCAAATTTGAGATGCCTTATTCAACTTACTCAATAATAATTACAGAATTGATTTAACAGTTGAAACCACATTTTCTACTGTAAATCCAAAGTGTTTAAATAACGCGCCACCAGGTGCTGATTCACCGAATGTATCAATACCTACTGCGGCGCCATCTAGACCAATATATTTTCTCCAGAAATCGGTTACACCCGCTTCAATTGAAACACGTTTAACACCCTTGGTTAATACGCTATCTTTGTATGCTTGATCTTGTCGATCAAATACATTAGTTGATGGCATAGAAACTACACGCGCTTTAATGTTTTGTTCTTTCAATGCAGCTTGTGATTTCAATGCAAGATCCACTTCTGATCCGGTTGCAATCAGAATTACATCTGCTTTACCGCCTTCTGCTTCTGCTAATACATAAGCACCTTTGCGAATTAAATCAATTTGCGCATCAGTTCTTTTTGTAAATGAAGTATTTTGTCGGCTTAATACTAAGCTGGTTGGATTATGAATACTCTCCACAGCGACTACCCATGCTACTGCTGTTTCAGTTGAATCTGCTGGTCTCCATACGTCCATTCTAGGAATATAACGAAGGCCTGAAGTAGTTTCGATAGGTTGATGCGTTGGACCGTCTTCACCTTGACCAATTGAGTCATGCGTTAATACATAGATTACTCTTTGTTTCATAAGCGCCGCCATTCTCATCCCGTTCTTCATGTAATCAGAGAACATATGGAATGTGCCGCCAAATGGAAGTACGCCACCATGAAGTGCCATACCGTTCATAATCGCTGCCATACCAAATTCACGAACACCATAAGAAATATAATTACCTGGTGTCTTTCCGCTTACGTGTTGGAATGATGAGCAGCTTGTTAAGTTAGATCCTGTTAAGTCTGCTGAACCACCTACAAACTCTGGCAAGATTGGTGCAAGCGCTGCAATTGCATTTTGCGATGCTTTACGTGTTGCTAGTACTTCAGCTTTTTCATTGACTGATTTAATCATGGCATCTGTCGATGATTTCCAATTTTTTGGAAGATCGCCTTTCATACGACGTTTAAATTCAGCTGCCAAATCTGGAAATTCTTTTTCGTAAGCTGCGAACTTATCGTTCCATGCCGCTTCAGCTTTAGCACCTTTATCTTTAGCGCTCCATCCTGCGTAAACATCTTCAGGAATCACAAATGGATCATGCTTCCAACCAATTGCTTCTCTTGTAGCAGCAACTTCAGCATCACCTAATGCTGATCCATGACAATCATGCGATCCAGATTTGTTAGGTGAACCCTTACCGATAATAGTTTTACAGCAAATTAACGATGGCTTGTCTGTGATCTTTTTCGCAGCCTCAACTGCTTTATTAATAGCTTCAAAATCATGGCCATCGACATTTGGAATTACATGCCAGCCGTAAGACTCAAAACGTTTAGCTGTGTCATCTGTATACCAACCTTCGATGTGACCATCGATAGAAATACCGTTGTCATCCCAGAAAGCAATTAAATTACCAAGACCCCATGTTCCTGCAAGAGCGCAAGCTTCGTGAGATACACCTTCCATCATACAACCGTCACCTAAGAATACATATGTATGGTGATCTACGATTTTATGGTTAGGTTTATTAAATTGATTAGCGAGTAATTTTTCAGCCATTGCAAAACCTACCGCATTGCTAATACCTTGACCTAAAGGCCCTGTCGTTGTTTCAACGCCTGGTGCATAACCATATTCGGGGTGGCCTGCACATTTAGAATGAAGTTGACGGAATGTTTTAATTTCATCCATCGGTAAGTCGTAACCTGTGAGGTGAAGCAATGAATAAATCAACATTGATCCATGGCCATTCGAAAGAATAAAGCGATCACGATTAGCCCAATTTGGATTAGTAGGGTTATGTTGTAAATGATGATTCCATACAACCTCAGCAATTTCAGCCATACCCATAGGTGCACCTGGGTGTCCTGAGTTTGCCTTTTGAACTGCATCCATTGATAACGCACGAATTGCGTTAGCTAAATCTTGACGTGTTGCCATTATTGCCTCCCGAAATTGACAGCATTGCAAATATTTTTTAAATATTTGCGTACTAAATGTAAAGTTAAAAAATTGATTTTATTTTTACCTAAATTATTGCTTAAATAGCCCTTTTCAGCAAGGCGAATAGGGTCTTTTTGCCTCTTGATTATTTGCTCCAAATGCTTTTCATTCCCGCCATTTAATAGAGCAACCAATGCTTGATTTTTGTTCGATAGGGCCTGTTTGTGTTTCAGCAATAAGCTTCATAGCTTCATATAAATCACGCGTATTATCGGGCGGTGGATCTCCGCGACCTGTTGCGTCAAAACGGCCACGATATTGCAACTCTAGACTGCGATTAAAGCCAAAAAAATCAGGTGTACAAATAGCTTTATAAGCTCTTGCGACTTCTTGAGTTTCGTCAATTACATAAGGAAAAGAAAAATGAGATTGATGTGCAATACGCTTCATATTTTCAAACGAGTCTTCAGGATAATTTAAAGGATCATTGCTCTGAATGGCAATCGTTTGAATGCCCAGATCTTTTAGAGCTCGAACATCATGGATAAGTCTTGGTAATATCGCTTTCACATATGGGCAGTGATTACATATAAACATCACAAGTAAACCATTATCGCCTTTTGATTTTTCTAGAGTCCAAAATGTGTTATCAACGCCTTGTAAATTAAAATCAATGGCTTTCCAACCAAAATCACAAAGCGGAGTATTTAAACTAACCATGTTTTATGCCTTAATATAGCTTACTTATTAGAAGAATTGACTATGGAAGAAAATCGATTTTACCACTCTGAAAACCTAGAACTCAAACATGTCGTTGAATTAAGCGCGCAAACGCATATTCACGCTACAAAAGTTTTAAGATTAAAAGTGGGTGATCAATTCGCTCTTTTTAATGGCGATGGTTTTGATTATGTCGCAAAAGTGATTGAGGTATCGAAACATAAAACATCCGTTGAAATTATCGATAAATATGAAGTCAATCATGAATCTTCTCTAAAGATAACGTTAGTCCAAGGTCTCGCGGCAGGGGATAAAATGGACTGGATTATTCAAAAAGCTGTTGAGCTCGGCGTTCATACTATTCAACCTCTATTAACGGAACGATCCATCATTAAATTAGATCAGGAAAGGGCAGATAAGAAACTTGACCACTGGAAAACTGTCGCTATCTCCGCATGTGAACAGACTGGACGAAGCGCCATCCCAAATATATTAAGACCACTCCATTTAAATCAATGGCTGAGTGAAGAAACCCTAAAAACAGATAACTTAAAATTAATCCTCACACCATCAAAAGCACAAAACATAAATCACTTAGATAAGCCATCTAATTCGATTGTGTTTATGGTGGGGCCCGAAGGCGGCTTCTCAGAAAAAGAAATGGCCTTGGCTTTAAATCATGCTTTTATCCCTGTGAATTTTGGTCAAAGAATATTAAGAACGGAAACAGCTCCTATCGTTGCCCTTTCTATTTTGCAAAATTTATGGGGTGATTTTGCATAATACGCAAAAATTATGGTATTTATGTAAAAAATACATGTAAAATATGTATTTTATGCAAATTATTACCTTATGTCACTTGGCGAAGCAATCAGAAAGAGAAGAAAGTCTTTAGGGCTCACCCTTCAAGTCTTAGCGGAAAAAATTGCGAGCGATCCTGGCAATCTTTCTAGAATAGAAAGAGGTGCCCAAAATGTCAGTGAAGCGCAACTACTTAAAATATGTGAAGTGCTCAATTGTGCGCCCTCTAGTCTCTTTCAAAATAAGACTTCCCCTAACCCCATTCAAAAATTAGATAGCCAAACATTTGCAAGATGGTTTAGGTTAGCAGCCCCCTATATCAACACCTTTAGTAATAAAACATTTGTCATTGCATTTGGGGGTGAACTTCTCAATGAAGATCAATTTACAGCCCTCTCTCACGACATCAATTTATTGACCTGCTTAAACGTCAAAATTGTGCTCGTCCATGGCGCAAGACCTCAAATCGACCAAAAACTTAAAGAGAAAAAAATCTCAACCCAGCTTGTGCAAAATGTTCGCGTCACTGATGACTCGGGCATGGAGGCTGTTAAAGAGGCCAATGGTCTAATTAAAATTAATATTGAATCCACGCTTTCTTCCAGTCTTTTAAACTCACCTATGGCAGGGAGTGATATTAAAGTTTCTAGCGGAAACTTTATTACGGCAAAACCTTTGGGTGTAATCGATGGCGTCGACATGCAACATACCGGCGAAGTAAGGAAGATTGATAGTGCTGCGATTAAGAAAAAATTAGATAACAAAGAATTAGTTGTCATATCTCCTATCGGATATTCACCGACAGGTGAAGTGTTTAATCTCACCATGGAAGATGTCGCACTCAAAACATCTATCGCACTAGAGGCAGATAAACTGATTCTTCTTATAGATTCTGATGGTATTTTTAATTTAAGGAATGAGTTGCTGCACGAAATGACTTTAGAAAAAGCTGTCAATCTATATAAAAGTATCGCAAAAAATAATCCTAAAAAACATGAGCTCATCAATATTAATTCAAATGAACTGGATCTACTAGAGATTGCGATCAAAGCTTCCGAAGCCGGTATTCATAAAATTCATTTAATTAATAGGCATATTGATGGTGCTATTCTTCAAGAATTATTTACGGATGAAGGTGTAGGCACTGTCATCACAGAAAAAGCGCTCGATACGATCAGACAAGCCAATCATAATGACGTCAAAGGTATTCACAAACTGATTAACCCTTTAGAGGCGGGCGGCTATCTTATCAAAAGGGGCAAAGAGCGGATTGATCACGACATAGAAAACTTTTTCGTGATCGAGCACGATAAGAAAATTATTGGTTGTGCCGCTTTATATCCTTACAACGATCATGTTGAATTTGCGTGTTTTGCAATTAACAAAAACTACCAATCAAAAGGCTTTGGTTCAAAACTCTATAATTATTGCGAAGAAATTGCACGAGAAAAAAGTTACAAGTATTTATTTGCTCTAACGACAAGAACTGAACATTGGTTTATTGAAAAAGGATTTAAAGAAGAGAACATCCAAAAACTTCCTAAAAAAAGATTGGAGTCTTACTTGCCTCAAAGAAATTCAAAATTTTTTATTAAAAAGCTTTAAAATCTTACAAAAACTATAGGTATAAAAATGGGTCACGACGTTAAACCGGAACACAAAGCCAAAATATTAAGCGAAGCTTTGCCGTACATTAAAAAGTTCTTTGGAAAAACCATCGTTATTAAGTATGGTGGCAACGCCATGGTCGACGAAAATCTAAAGCAATCATTTGCGAGCGATGTCGTGCTTTTAAAATTAGTAGGTATGAACCCAGTCGTCGTTCATGGTGGCGGCCCCCAGATCGATGAACATCTTGATAAGCTTGGCAAAAAGGGTGAGTTTATTCAAGGTATGAGAGTCACTGACACTGAAACCATGGATATTGTAGAAATGGTTCTCGGCGGACAAGTCAATAAAGAAATTGTAAATCTAATTAATAGGCATGGTGGAAAAGCTGTAGGCCTCACAGGTCAAGATGGAAATTTTATTCATGCCAAAAAACTTGTTGTAAAAAATGATGCGGACCCCAAAAAAACCATAGATCTGGGGCATGTAGGTGAGATTGCATCAATTAACCCGAGTATTATTAATTTTCTAGATGAAGGCGATTTTATTCCTGTGATCGCACCAATTGGAGTAGGTACCAATGGGGAAACTTATAATATTAATGCTGACCTTGTGGCTGGAAAATTATCTGAAGTATTAAGTGCAGAAAAATTAATCTTACTTACTAATACACCCGGTGTCTTAGATAAAAAAGGCTCGCTGCTCACCGGATTAACACCTAATGAAATTGATAAACTTGTCGAAGATGGTACTTTATCAGGCGGCATGTTACCTAAAATAAGTTCGGCACTTGATGCTGCAAGAAGTGGGGTCAAAAGCGTTCATATTATCGATGGCAGAGTGCAGCATGCGCTTTTATTAGAAGTATTAACCGACGAGGGTGTAGGCACTTTAATTAAGGCAAAATAATTGTCAAAAATTTGGATTTTTGATTTAGACGATACACTGCACGACGCAAGCTCCAAAATATTTCCAAGTATCAATCAATCTATGACTGCCTACGTCAGTCAAAAACTTCAAATCAGCCATCAAGATGCGCATGACCTTCGCAATCAATATTGGAAAGTTTATGGCGCAACTTTAAAAGGTTTGATGGAAAATCACGATGTTGACCCAAAAGAATTTTTACTCAACACACACGATGCGGAAGAGCTATCAAAATTTGTGAAACAATCCCATACTCTAGAAAATACTTTAAAAAAAATCAAAGGGAAAAAGATTGTGTTTACAAATGCCCCGCTTCACTATGCGATCGCAATTATTAAATCACTGAATATTCAAAAATATTTTTCTGCGGTTTATAGTATCGAATCAACGCGCTTCAATCCCAAGCCATCAATTTTTGCATTCAGGAAAATTTTAAGGCGAGTTGGAAAAAAAGCTCATCAATGTGTCATGGTGGAAGATGATCTTGCTAATTTAAAAACTGCTTACAAGATTGGTATGAAAACGATTCTAGTATCTAGGCAAAATAAAAAAACAATTTTTGTGAGGAAGCGCATTACAAAAATTACCCAATTAATTTAAAACAATTAGATAAGTTTTGTTAATACTTGCAGGCGCGCCTCATAAATCGCATCTTTAATATCTAGGCCACGCTTATTCTGACTAATTGAACTTAGATTTAATTTATTAAGATGCTTCAGATACTTCTTTAAGGATTTTAAAGTTGTTGAAGCTGTTCTTAATTGATTTGACTGACTACTGATAAAAGCCTCAAAGATTTTCATTACATCTAAAAGCATATCTGGGTTTCTAAATAAATCCATTTTGTAAATCAAATCTAAAATTTGGCGAGGTTTGAGTTTTTTAAATTGCTTTAGATCGGATAAATTCGCTATTGTCTTTTCAGTTAATTTTTTTACTGCATTCGGCACAGATAGCCTTGTGTAAATTTCTCCTTGAAGCTTGCTATTTCCTTTTAAAGGGTAGAGATACATAAAAAATAAAGCTGCTTTAATTTCAGGGGAATGCTTTGACTTGAATGCATATTCAAAACTCTTCTTTATGGAATTTTTATGTTTAACATAATTCATTTCTGGTAGTAATAATTTAAGCGCCCCACATTTATGAAGAACTTCTAGCATTAAATAAGATTTTTTTTCAGAAAATCCAACAAATAATTCATGCCAAATTCTTTCTGATGCTACAGCTTCTATTTCTTTATTTTTTACAATCTGCTTTAGAATGGCTTCTGTCTTGGGATGGATTTTAAACTGATGAAATCGAGCAGAAAATCGAGCGATACGTAATACACGAATAGGGTCTTCCACAAAAGCAGAACTAACATGACGTAAAACTTTATTTTTAATGTCCTGAATACCATGAAAGGGATCAAAAAACTGACCTCTCGTATCCTTGGCAATAGCATTGATTGTGAGGTCCCTGCGTTTTAGATCTTCCTCTAAAGTCACTTCTTTTGAAGCATAGACTTTAAAGCCCTTATATCCTTTTGAAATTTTGCGTTCTGTTCTTGCTAACGCATATTCATGATGTGTTTTGGGATGTAAAAAAACTGGAAAATCTTTACCCACTGGCTTATAACCTAATTTCACCATTTCTTCAGAAGTCGACCCTACAACAACATAGTCTTTATCTTTAACCGATAAGCCCATGATCTGATCTCTCACAGCACCGCCCACAAGATAGATTTTCATTTATCGACCAGATTTACTTCTATAAAAATTATATTTAGCTCGCATAGCCGGTCTATTTTTTTTATTTTCTAGATAATGCTCCAAACGCTCCTGAGAGTATCGATATGGTATTGCATACTGAATATCTACTACATTTTCAACCTGCATAGATCTCCAGTTATCTCGAGTCAATATTTTAATTGGCAACATTTCCATGCTTAATGCAAACATATATGAAAGTGGTTTATTAAGAGGAATGATAAGGCGCTGTAATTTTTCAGACTTAATAATTAGCTTAATAATTTCTTTAAGTGAATAAACATCAGGACCGCCTAATTCATAAACTTTTCCGTATGTTTTTTTATCCCAAAGACTTTTAGTGATGATTTTTGAAACATCTTCAATGTAAATCGGTTGAAATTTCGATTGAGGGGATAATAGGACTATCACAGGTAGCCATTTCACGAGCAACTTAAACATATTAATAAAATTATCTTTTACTCCAAAAATAATAGAAGGTCTTAATATTGTTAAATATAGATCTTTTTGTTTAAGTAATGCGGTCTCACCAAGTATTTTTGATTTGAGATATAAACTAGCGGCATTAGAGCCTACGCCCAAAGCGCTAACATGCAATAGCCGCTTAATACCCAACTCTTTCATCGTTTTAGCTAAATGGCTCGGCCAAAGATGGTGAATCTTATCAAAAGAATCTTTTTTAGATTGATGAAGAATCCCCAAGAGGTTAATGACAACATCCGTATTTTTTAAATCTTTTTTTACTTGCGTGAGATCGTCAAGATTAAAGTCAAATATTTGAATATTCGGATTCACCGTCCAAAATTTGATTTTTTCTTTATTCCGTGAAAATAATTTTAGACGATAATTGGATTGATTAAGTGCCAAGACAATACTGGAGCCCAAGAAGCCTGAAGCCCCAAAAATTGCAATTGTTTTTTTTGATTGAGCCACTTTGAAGTTAAAGCAATCTTATTATAAATATAAGAATCAGAATTAATGTGACGTTAGTTGTGATTTTTAAATACTTTATATATTTTTTATTTTTTGTATTTAAATATAAAAAGGTAAATGCTACTAATATTGCAAGCAATAAAAAGATACAAAATCTTAAAATATTCATTGGTAAACTCCTGCCATTGACTGATTTAAAATCCCACTCTTAGAATTGATGTAGCGTGTTGCCAAATTCGATGTTTTAGGATCCCTACTATCTAAAGTGGTAAGACTCCAGCTTTGTTTATTGGAAAGCAATGCCAGCAATAATTTATTATTTAATTCATGACCTGATTTGTAGGCTTTAAAATTGCCTATGATTGAATAGCCCAACATATAGAGATCGCCGACGGCATCGAGTATTTTATGTCGCACAAATTCGTCATTGTAGCGAAGCCCATCGGTATTAATAATTTTATATTCATCTAAAACAATCGCATTATCAAGCGATCCGCCTCTAGCTAATCCATTAGATCTTAAATATTCGACTTCTTGCATAAATCCGAACGTGCGTGCACGGCTAATTTCTGTGATATAGGATTTATCATAAAAATCTAGGGCAACTTTATTCGTTGACTCATCAAATACTGGATGAGGAAAGTCGATTGTAAAATCAACTTTAAATCCTTCGTATGGTTCGAATTTTGCCCATTTATCTTTATCTTTTACTTCTATAACATCATTTATCAATACAAATTTTTTCGGGGCATCCTGTTCTTTAATTTGTGCAGTTTGAAGAAGATAAATGAAGGGGATAGAGCTTCCATCCATAATCGGTACTTCAGAGCCATTTAATTCAATAATAATATTATCGATACCTGTAGCTGATAATGCTGACATTAAATGTTCAACTGTCGCTACACGTGAAGCACCTTCCCCAATAGCTGAACACATCTTAGTATCTTTAACCGCATCAGGACTTATTTTAACTTCGTGATTTTTCTTTTGATCAACCCTTCGAAAAACAATACCCTGGTCGACTTCAGCAGGCTTAAGTGTCATTGTTACTTTCTCGCCATTATGAAGACCTACGCCAGAAGTCTGCACAGATTTTTGAATGGTTCTTTGTTTAATCATTAAATACTTATTCGCCTTTTTTTCTTAAGAATGCAGGAATATCGTATTCTTCCATGCCTGACATTTTCATAATTTCAACTTGCGCTCTATTCTCATTTGAACTAAATACATCAGGCTCATCATCGTTAGTTGGTTCATCCTCAATCACAGGGGGCTTATTTTGTATGATTGGCCTAGGTTCGATGCGTGGCATTCTTTGTTTTACATTTTGAGCTAAACCTGTTGCCACAACGGTGACTCGAATTGAATCTCCCATTGCTTCATCAATGACATTACCAACAATGACAGTAGCATCAATTGCTGCAAACTGTTTAATTGTTTCCATTACCTCATGATATTCCTTAAGTGTAAATTTGCTGCTTGCTGAGATGTTCACTAACACTCCACGCGCATTCACTAAATTCACATCTTCTAAAAGTGGGCTTGCAACTGCAGCTTGAGATGCTTTGTAGGCACGATGCTCACCTTGAGCTACACCCGAACCAATCATAGCCATACCCATTTCACCCATCACTGTCTTCACGTCAGCAAAGTCCACATTGACTAAACCGGGACTGTTAATAATTTCTGAAATGCCCGAAACTGCGTTATGCAATACATCGTTAGCAGCATTAAAGGCTTCTAGGAATGGAATATGTTCGCCCAATACTTCCATTAATTTTTCATTTGGAATAACAATTAAAGAATCCACGTATTGAACTAATTCATTAATACCATCTGCAGCTATTGTTGTTCTTTTGCCTTCAAATAAAAAAGGTTTTGTGACAACTGCGATCGTTAAAATACCTAATTCTTTTGCAATTTGCGCAATCACTGGCGCAGCTCCTGTTCCAGTTCCGCCGCCCATACCTGCGGTTATAAATAACATATCAGCACCTTTAATGGAGCTAATAATTTTTTCTTTATCATCGATAGCTGCTTGTTTGCCGATTTCGGGTTTAGCTCCAGCACCTAACCCTTTGGTCATTGCTTGTCCAATTTGCAATATATGACTTGCCCGGCTTTTTTTCAGTGCTTGCATATCAGTATTAGCACAGATGAATTCAACGCCAGTTAAATTCTTATCGATCATATGATCAATAGCATTCCCGCCACAGCCGCCTACACCAATGACTTTTATGATGGCATTTTGTGATTTGCTATCAACAACTTCAAACATATCCTATCTCCAAGAATTAAAAGTTACCTTGAAACCAATTTTTCATTTTCATGAAGATTTGGTTTATTGAATTGCCATCAATTTGATTCATCATTTCTTTTTCTAATTGCCCTTTGCCCATAAGCAATAATCCAATACCTGTAGAGTATCTTGGATTATCAACAACCTCAGACAAGCCGCCTACATTTCTTGGTGTGCCAATTCTAACTGGCATTCTAAACACACTCTCACCGAGATTAACCATACCTTTCATCAAGGATGATCCACCTGTAATCACAATGCCAGAAGCTATCATATCTTCCATGCCGCTTCGTTTCAACTCACTTGCAACAAGCTCATAAAGCTCCACCAATCGAGCTTCAATGACCTCTGCTAATGAAAGCGTTGAAATAGTTTTAGATTCTTTTCCATCTACCACAGGAATTTCAATTTGTTCTGAAGCTGAAGCTAAACTTCTTGCAGCATAACCATGTTTAATTTTTATCTCTTCAGCTGATGGCAATGGAGTTCTGAACGCCACTGCAATATCGTTATTGATTTGATCGCCAGCAATCGGAATAACTGCTGTGTGACGAATAGATCCATGTCTTAATACTGCAATATCAGTTGTACCGCCGCCAATATCAACCAAACACACACCTAATTCTTTTTCATCATCCGTAAGCACTGCCATACTTGAAGCTAAAGGTTGCAAAACCAATTCAGATACTTCAAGACCACAACGCTTGATACATTTGACAATATTTTGGGCGGCCGCAATCGCGCCTGTGACAATATGAACCTTTACCTCTAATTTCATACCACTCATACCGAGAGGCTGTCTTACGTCTTCCTGGCCATCGATTACATATTCTTGCGTCAAAATATGAAGGACTTGTTGATCATTAGGGAGTGTAATAGCGCAAGCAGTCTCAATCACTTTATCCACATCCAACTGGGAAACCTCGGTATCTTTAATCTTCACCATGCCATGAGAATTGATACTTTTAATATGGCTACCAGCAATACCGGTATATACATCAGTGATTTTACAATTTGCCATGAGCTCTGCTTCTTCAATCGCTCTTTGAATGGCTTCCATAGTGGAATCAATATTGATGACGACGCCCTTTTTTAATCCTTTTGAGCTATGCTGACCTAATCCAATCACATTTAATAAGCCGTCTGGTTGTAATTCAGCCACAATAGCCACAATCTTGGATGTACCGATATCTAGGCCAACGATGAGATTTTTTTCTTCTTTTTGTTTAATCATATAAGCGGCCTCTCACCACCATCTATTTTTTGAATGGGTTCAGTAGATTTTTTAATAGCAAAACCATTGGGGTATCTTAAGTCAGCCGAACCAATTCTTTTAACCGAAGCTAAAATATTGTCATACTGAGACGTAAAGCGAGTTAGATTCTCTTCGACGTTATCTTTGCTTAAAATAATTTTCATATTATTAGTTGTTCTAATGTCCCAAGTGTACCTAGAAGATAGGGAAACTTGCGCAATTTTTAATTGTTTTTTATCTAAAATATTTTGCATTTTTTTGTACTCCAATGCTATGTAACTCTCCGTCCCTTCTGGGCCAAAAAATAGCGGCAAGTCTTCATCGGATGCCCCGTGAAAAATTTCACCATTTTCATTAACTAAGGCTATCGCCCCCCATCTTCCTATTGCTTGATGTTCCTCAACAAAAACTTCTAATTGATCTGGCCAAACTCTTCTTAAACTTACATTTCTAATCCAAGGTAATTTTGTAAACGCTTCCTTAGTGCTATATAAATCTAAAGAAAAAAAGTTACCTTTAACAAATCGATCTGAAATCATGCTGACTTGATCTTCATCTAGATGTTGATATTGGCCTACCACTTTAATTTCTCTAATCGGAAATTTAGCAAAATGCATAAATCGATAACTTAATAAAAAAAGTATCAAAATAATATTAAGTAATAAAACTAAATTACCTAACCAATAAATTTTTAAATGGTTATTTAACATCTGCAGTTTTTAATATCTCTAAAACTAATTGATCAAAATTAATGCCAATCTCTTTAGCAGCCATCGGTACTAAGCTATGGCTTGTCATTCCAGGTGAAGTATTCACTTCTATAAAATAATGATGGCCTTTTTGATCCATCATGAAATCAACGCGACCCCAACTAGAACACCCAATTGCTTTAAAAGCCTCTAAGGCTTCTTTGGCGATGAGAGATTCTTTAGCTTTTTCTATGCCTGAAGGGCAAATATATTGCGTATCATCTTTGAGATATTTAGCTTCGTAATCATAAAACTCGTTGCTAGGTTTAATTTTAATAACTGGTAGCGTTTTATTGTTCACAATTGCTACTGTATATTCTTCGCCGTCTACAAATTTTTCAACGATTACATTTGCATCAATTTTTGATGTCTTTAAAAAAGCTTCTTTATATTGTTGTTCATTTTTAATCTTATCGATCCCAATACTTGAACCTTCATTAGATGGCTTTATAAAAAAAGGTGAGCCAATCGAATTGACGATATCTGTATAAGAAGTTTTATCAGTAACTTGTAAAAAATCTGGCGTTGAAATGTTAAGCGAGCGCCATAATAATTTTGTTTTGAGCTTATCCATACCAATGGCAGAGCTTGCAGAGTCGCTGCCTGTATAGGCAACATTTTTTGATTTTAAAAAAGCTTGCATGGATCCATCTTCACCGCCTCGTCCGTGAAGCGCTATAAAGACTCTGTTAAAAGTTTTAATTTCCTCAATATCTCTATCAGATGGATCAAAAGCTTCTGCTTCAATGCCTAAGCGTTTTAAAGCCTGAAATACGGCGTCACCACTTAAGAGTGAAACGGCTCTTTCGTTTGAGTCGCCCCCCATCAGCACTGCAACTTTTCCGAAGTGAGTCGTCAATTTAGAAAGTCTCCTAAAATTTTGACTTCTCTTTCAAGCTTAATCCCTTTTCTTTTAAATACTTCAGACTCAATATGATCAATAATATCTTCGATATCTTTTGCAGATGCTTTGCCTAAATTGATAATAAAATTCGCATGCTTATCTGATACCTCTGCATTGCCTACCCTAAAACCTTTTAATCCACTCTCTTCAATGAGTTTTGCTGCAAAAGTATCTTTAGGGTTTCTAAAGGTTGAGCCTGCGGTAGGCCAATTGAGGGGTTGTGTATTTTTTCTATGATTTAGATATTCTTTAATCTTACTTTCTGGGTCGGCAGTCATGTCTTTGTTAAAATTAAACCAAGCACCTACAAACCATTCATTTAATTTAGGCTTAACCACTTCGCGATAAGAAATCAAAAATTCATTTTTTGATCTTGTGACTATATTGCCTTTTTCATCAATCATATTGACTTGGGTCACATAATTCCATGTTTCAGAACCGTAACATCCAGCATTCATTGCCAATGCACCTCCAACTGTGCCTGGAATACCAGCAAAAAATTCTCCGCCAACATAATGTTCTTTAGCAAGATTTTTTGCGATCTTTGCACATGTATTACCTGCTTCTGCATACACACCATCATCAGTCATTTGAATTTCATTTAGAGCAGCATGCATGACAATAACCGTTCCTCTAATTCCACCATCTCTTACCAAGATATTTGATCCCAATCCAATAAAAGTAAGAGGCTTTAAATATTTTTCTTCTTTTAAGAAATTTTTTAAATCTTCTAAATTTTGTGGGGCGAATAAAGTATCTGCAGTTCCTCCTACACGCCAACTGTTGTATTTGTTTAATGACTCATTCTTTAGAATTAATGCGTTTGTCATATGTTTACAATATTCAATATATCCTTGGTTACTCTTCCAACCGAACCCGCGCCCATAACAATTAAAATCGAGTCTTGATCAATATGTTGAAGCGCTGTTTTAGCTAACTCTTTAATGTCTTTTTCAAAAGAAACTTTGTTTTTAATTTTATTCATACTATCCATCATCGCTATGGAACTTACTCCTGGAATTGCTTTTTCACCAGCTGAATAAATATCAGTGAGAAGTACTTTATCTGCCTTTTGTAATACTCTTACAAATTCATCAAAACAATCTCTTGTCCTGGTATAACGATGAGGCTGAAAAACAAGATGGATGGATTTATTTGGATAAGCATCCCTCGCTGCATCAAGGACTGCTTCAATTTCAACTGGATGATGTCCATAATCGTCTACCAGAGTAAAAGATTTTTTATCAAAGATTAAATTTTTATAAGTTTCAAATCTTCGACCCACGCCCTTGAAATGCTTTAAGGCATCAATCGTTTTAGAGATCGGTATCTCAAGTTCATCAGCTAATGCTATTGCTGCCAGTGCATTTCTCACGTAATGCTTTCCTGGTAGATTCAAAGTCATGTCTTTTTTAACAACATCAGAGTGTTTAATCGTCACTTTAAAATGCATTTTGCCTGCGTCTGCTTCAACTTCTTCAGCATGCACATCTGCATCATCCGACAAACCATATGTGATGATCGGTCTAGAAATTTCAGGAAGAATAGATTTAATAACGGGATCGTCAATACAGACAATCACCACACCATAAAAAGGTAATCGATGTATGAATTCGATATATGTTTTTTTAAGTTTATCAAAATCATTGTCATATGTTTCCATGTGATCTTGATCAATATTTGTCACTACAGAATATACTGGCGTCAAATGTAAAAATGATGCGTCGGACTCATCTGCCTCAACAACAATATATTCACCATTACCTAGCTTGGCATTTGCATTTAAAGAAGAAAGTCTTCCACCAATAACATAAGTCGGATCCATTGAGGCTTCTGCCAAAATAGAAGCTATTAAACTCGTTGTTGTTGTTTTGCCGTGAGTACCCGCTACAGCAATGCCCTTTTTAAAGCGCATCAATTCTGAAAGCATTTCGGCTCTCGGCATAATCGGGATTTTGTTTTTTATAGCGGCTTTTAATTCGGGATTAGCTTTATCGATTGCTGAAGAAATAACAATGACATCAATATCTTTAATATTCTCTGCAGCATGATTAATAAAAATCTTAATACCAAGTTCTTTTAATCTTGAAGTGACTGGCGAATCCTGAATGTCGGAGCCGGAGATAAAATAACCTAGGTTATGCATCACTTCTGCGATACCGCTCATGCCTGAGCCACCTATACCTACAAAATGAATTCGGTTGATATTGTGTTTCATTTTTTAATTAATTGCTCGCATGCTTGATAAATAACTTCTTCAGGTTTTGTTGCTTTATTTTCCAATGCAGCTTTTGACATTTTTAAGCATTCATTTCTTGTCATGTCTTTAAGTAAACCACTTAATAATTCGGTTGTGAGCTCCTCCTGAATTATAAGTCGCGCGGCTTTCTTATCGCTTAAGTATTTTGCGTTATAAAACTGATGGTTATCCACAGCAAAAGGGAACGGCACCAATATACTAGGAATGCCTGCCGCCGAAAATTCAGATACCGTGAGAGCGCCAGCCCTTGCTATGACAAGGTCTGCCCATTCATAAACCTTTTCAATATGGTCCAAATAAGCTCTACAGTCAGCTTTAATGCCACATTTTTTATAATTTTCTTTTAATTCTTCAAAATGTTTCTCGCCTGATTGATGAATAATCGTTGGTCTATTTTTAGGTTTAATTTGTTTAATACTTAAAGGAATTGTATCGTTAAAAAATTTGGCTCCCAAACTACCGCCCACAACAAGCAATCTCAAAGGGCCTTTTCTATCTTTAAATCTTAGGGTGGGTGGTTTAATTTCTCTAATACCATCTCTTACTGGGTTACCAATTTTATGAGAGGCCCGTATCAATTTAATCGGAAACGCAGAATATATTTGTGTTGCGATCATTGCTAGTAATTTATTGGTGAGGCCTGGAATGGAATTTTGTTCGTGCACAATAAGTGGCTTACCCATTAGCCTTGCCATAAGACCGCCTGGAAACGAAACATAACCACCCATAGCAATCACTACATCTGGCTTTTCTTTTTTAATTGCTTTTGCACATTGTATTAATGCAATCAAAAGTTTAAATGGAAGCTTTAACCAACTTAAAAAGCTTTTGCCTCTAACGCCAGTAATATCAATCATGGCTTTTTGATAAGGCTTTTTATCGATTAACTTATTTTCCATGCCATGAGAAGTTCCAAGCCAAGTAATCGACCAACCTTTAGCTTTCAAATAATCGGCAATCGCAATACCTGGATAAATGTGGCCTCCAGTGCCTCCTGCGATTATCAATATTTTTTTATGGGATTTCACGTAGTTAAATTCCTCTTAAGCCTCTTCGGTTTTCCCAGTCAATCCTGAGTAATATAGCAAGCGCAATCATATTAGCTAATATGCCGCTGCCGCCATAAGATAAAAGTGGCAAGGTTAAACCTTTAGTAGGAAGAAGTCCCATATTCACGCCCATATTAATAATGCCTTGTGTGCCAAACCAAATACCAATGCCCTGAGATAGCAACGCTGAATAATAACTTTCATTAATGATGGCCTCTTTAGCAATACCAAAAGCTCTAATCACAAGCCATGAAAATAACCCTATGACGATCAGTACACCAAAGAAACCAAATTCTTCAGCTAATACAGCTAAAATAAAATCGGTATGAGCTTCTGGTAAATAGAGCAATTTTTCGACACTACCCCCTAGTCCTACGCCAAAAAATTCCCCGCGACCAAATGCTATAAGAGCGTGTGATAACTGATAACCTTTTCCATAAGGATCAGCCCATGGGTTGAAAAAACCTACTAATCTTTGATATCTATAGTCAGAGCTAAAAATTAATGCTGCCATTCCAATAGGGGCAACAATACTTAAGCCCATCAGTATTTTTTTATCGATCCCACCTAAAATTAATGTGCACATCGCAATAACTGAAATTACAGCAAATGCGCCGAAATCTGGCTCGAGTAATAATAATGCACCTATTAAGATGATCACTGATGCCATTGGAAGAAATCCTTTTAAAAAACTACCAATCTCTTTGGATTTTCTCAAGACATAATCTGATGCATACATCGCTGTAAATAATTTCATAAATTCGGAAGGTTGCATATTTAATATAAATAATGAAATCCAACGTCTACTTCCATTCACTACATGGCCAATACCAGGGATAAGCACAAGAATTAAAGACACCATGCCTGCCACGAATAAATAAGGGGACATCTTTTGCCACCAACGAATAGGGATCTGAAAGGTAATAAATCCACCAATAAACCCTAATAAAATATAAATCGATTGTCTTAGTAAAAAAAAGTAATTTTGATGTTTAGTTAATTTGCTAGATTCAGCAAAAGAAATTGAAGATGAGTAAACCATAATAAGACCAATCGCGATCAGAATAGACGAAACCCAAAAGAGCCCTTGATCAAAAGAAGGTTTATCTATTGTCGATTTATTTGAAAATTTATCGATCATGATTTATTTTTTAATCTACTTACGCAATCTTTAAAAACTTGTCCGCGATGTACATAATTCTTAAACATATCTGTACTTGCGCATGCTGGAGAGAGAAGAATTACATCGCCAGATTTGGCCAATTCAAAAGATTTGATAATTGCTAATTCAAGATTTTTTTCAATGCTTACTGGAATTGATTCGTCAGTAAATATCTCTTGCATGATTTTTGCATCTTTACCAATCAAAGCAATATTTTTCACTTTTATTTTAGATGGATTTATTAATGGTTTGAAGTTCTGATTTTTTCCATCTCCCCCTGCAATAAGCAAGGTTGGCTTGGTCATACTTTGAATAGCAGCAATCGTAGCACCTACGTTAGTACCTTTTGAGTCATTATAAAAATCAATGCCTGATATGGAGCCTACATATTCAACACGATGGGGCGGTGCTTTAAATTGACTGATTACTTTTTTAATCACATCATTAGAAATTTTGAATGGCTCACAAAGCGCCAAAGCGGCCATAATATTTTGTATGTTATGTGCGCCCTTAAGTTTAATTTCATCTACAGAAATAATTTCAGCATTACCTTTTGCGATGAAATATTGATTTCCATTCTTTTTAATACCGTAATTTTTTAAGTCTAACTGATTTCCAAATGTCACAGAATCTTCATTTATCTGAGATTTAAGATATTCGTCATCTCGATTCAAAATACTATTTTTGGCATGATTAAATATTCTATATTTCGCTTTCGCATATTCTTCAATTGATGAATATCGATCCATATGGTCTTCTGAAATATTCAATACTGCTGCAGACTCAAGCGCCAATGAATATGTTGTTTCTAATTGATAACTTGATAACTCAAGAACATAAACTTCAGGCGCTTTTTGATTGAGAGTATTTAATATAGGAGTACCGATATTACCTCCAACAATAGTCGATATGCCTGCTGCTTTTAATAGCTCCCCCACAAGCGAAGTGACTGTTGTTTTGCCATTCGAGCCTGTAATTCCAATAACTTTTGAACTATTTGATTTAACTTGCGCAAAGATTTCAATATCACCAATTACAGGTATGCCTTGATTTAAAGCACTCTGAACATAACTTTCTTTTAATGAAACGCCCGGACTAATAATAATTAATTCAATATCATTAATCACTTCATCGTTAAACGCTTCTCCAACAGAGAATTTAATGCCTTTGAATCTCGCTTTTATTTCATCTAAGTTTTCAAGATTCGATCTTGTATCAATTGCGTGAATAACACATTCTTTATTCATCAAAAAATGTAATACGGATTGGCCGGTATCCCCAAGACCAATTACCAAAATTTTTTTCTTATTAAAGTTAATCGTCATCTAATCTTCAGTGATGAGATCCCAATTAATACAAGCATCATTGTGATGATCCAAAATCGAACAACGACTTGAGTTTCTTTCCAGCCTTTTTTTTCGTAATGATGATGAAGTGGGGCCATAAGAAAAATTCGCTTGCCCACGCCATATTTAAATTTAGTGTATTTAAAGTACATGACTTGGATAGCAACTGAGAAGGTCTCTACTACAAAAATGCCTCCCATAATAAATAAAACGATTTCTTGTCTTACAATAACTGCGACCGTTCCGATGGCAGCACCTAGAGCAAGTGCGCCCAAATCTCCCATAAAGACTTCTGCAGGGTAAGTGTTAAACCATAAAAAACCTAAACCAGCACCTGCCATTGCAGTACAAAATATAGCTAATTCACCAGCGCCACTGATATAAGGAATACCTAAATACTTGGCTATAACATAATTACCAGCAACATAAGCAAATACACCTAAGGCGCTTGCAACCAAAACTGCTGGCATAATCGCTAATCCATCAAGTCCATCTGTAAGATTTACAGCATTACTACTTCCTACGATGACGATATAACTCAAGAGAATAAAAGTAAGTCCATTCATCGAAAAACTTACGTCTTTAACGAAAGGTAGGATAAGTGATGTTTGTTCAGGAGTAACCGCGTTAGACCAAAGATAAATCGATGCACCAAGACCTATGATTGACTGCCAGAGATATTTTTGGCCCGCACTAATACCATTTGGATTTTTATAAATTACTTTTTTTAGGTCGTCTATAAACCCGATAAGGCCAAAGCCAAGGGTGACAATCAACAACACCCAAATATAGTTGTTTCTTATATCTGCCCACAATAATGTCGACACGATAATCGATACTAATATTAAACCTCCCCCCATAGTAGGTGTGCCTGTTTTAATAAGATGATCTTTGGGGCCATCTGATCTAACGGCTTGACCTATATTGTATTGATTAAGTTTTTTAATTAACCATGGGCCAAAGGCAAAAGAAATAACTAGCGATGTAATAGTAGCCATGACCGCTCTTAAGGTAATGTAATTAAATACATTAAATCCGTGAATTTCTTTTGCTAAAAATTTAAATAATTCGAGCAACATAATTTTTATCTTTCTTAAAAATTTTAAGTAAGCGCTTCTACCACTTCTTCCATCTTCATAAAACGTGAGCCTTTAATAAGCACACATGAATTTTTTCTTATTTTTGATTTGACGTATTGAATAAGTTCTTTTTTATTATTAAACCATTTCGCATTACCGTTGCACTTATCAATAGTATGTTTAGTTAATTTACCTATACCTACCACATGTAATGTTTTCTTTTTGTTGATATGGGTCGCGATGGAAGCATGATATTGAGCTGCTTTTTTGCCGAGCTCACCCATATCTCCGATTATTAAGATTTTTTCATAATCTTTATTGGCTAATACATCAATTGCCGCCCGCATCGACTCTGGGTTTGCATTGTAAGTATCATCAATCAGCATTGATCCATTAAGGCCTTTTTTTACTTCCAATCTTCCATGAACTGGCTTAATAGCCTCAATACCTTTTTTAATTGTTTTTAATGGGATTTTCAGAGCAATCGTTGAAGCAACTGCTGCAAGCACATTTTTTAAATTATGCTCCCCTTGTAATTTCACTTTAATATTGACCGAGCCTTTAGGTGTGTGAATTTGGGAAATGCCCTGCGCTGTTTTCTTAAGATAAACATCAGATTTTTTGTTTAGTCCAAATGAAATAATTTTTTTAGTTCGAGCTGCATTTTTCATTAGGCTATAAAACTCGTCGTCTCGATTTATGATCGCAGTGCCATCTTTTTTTAAGCCTTCAAATATTTCTGATTTCGCTTTTGCAATTCCTTTTTTAGATCCAAAAAATTCAATATGTGCTTCAGCAATATTTGTGATCACTGCAATATCAGGTATCGCAATCTTACTTAAATAACTAATTTCACCCTTATGGTTCATGCCCATTTCAACTACAGCGCATTTTTGTATTTTTTTTATATTTAATAAAGATAAGGGCAAGCCAATATCATTATTAAAATTTCCCTGACTCATAAGAAGCTTCTTCTTGCTTTTTAGATGTGATGAGACAATGCTGCCAATCATTTCTTTTGTGGTGGTCTTACCATTGCTCCCAGTAATTGCAACTAAAGGTATTTTTGATTGTGACTTCCAATATTGAGCTAACTTGCCTAAGGCTTCTCGACCGCTTTTCACAATAATTTTATTTTTTGTATCTTTCTGATTTGTCGAAATAATTGCAGCAATAGCGCCTTTTTGAATAGCACTTGATGCAAAAAGATCTCCATTAAATTTTTCACCCTTGATGCCTATAAAAAGATCGTCCTTATGAATGTCTTTACTATTAATAGAAATGCGCTTAATCTTTTTGTTAAGTAGGGCTTCATCTCCCTGATAGGTTCCGCCAACAATTTTTTTAACCTGATTTAGATTTAGGTTCATTTAGTTTGCCTTGTATGCTTTAAGTGCTTTTCTTGCATATTTTTGATCGCTAAATGAGTATCTAACACCTTTAATTTCTTGGTAAGTTTCATGGCCTTTTCCAGCTATGAGAATCACGTCATTTTTTTTAGCATGCTTAATTGCCTTATCTATTGCTTTCTCTCTATCAAGCTCAATACGATAAGAGCCTTTCATATATTTACTAATTTCATTAATGATATTTTCAGGGTTTTCATTTCTTGGATTATCTGACGTAATAAAATTGATATCGGCTATTTTAGAAGCTACTTGAGCCATATCTTTTCTTTTTCCTGTATCCCGGTCCCCTCCACATCCAAATATACATATAAGATTGCCATCAGTTTGTTTTTTGAGAGTTTCAAGCACTTTTTTTAAAGCATCTGGTGTGTGTGCATAATCAACAAAAATCTTTGGTGTATTTTTAGAGCCTAATCTTTCCATTCTTCCTGGAACTTGAGAGATAAGACTTATTTGTTTTACAATTTTTTGTATTGAATAACCAGATGCTATTAATGAAGCGATTACTGCCAATAAGTTGTAAACATTAAATTCACCAACTACAGGGGCTTCAACTTGATATATTTTTTTTTTGTAGGCAATTCGAAAAGATGTGCTCGAATTTGAATATGCAATATCTGTCGCTCTAATATCACCACTTTTTATTCCATAACTTAAAACTTTAGTTTTGTTCTTAGTGAGCAAAGTTTTAAGTTTTTTCCCATATAGATCATCAATATTAATAACTGCAACTTTTATCGATGAAAAATAAAATAACTTTTTTTTCTCATTAAAATAATTTTTAAGATTGAGATGGTAATCTAAATGGTCTCTTGTTAAATTTGTGAATACGGCTAGATCAAAAAGAATACCGTTCACTCTGCCTTGAGATAAAGCATGTGATGAAACCTCCATTACGACTGATTTTATTTTTTTATCTTTAAATTGCTTTAAGATGCGATGGCTTGAAATTGCATCTGGGGTTGTATATGCATGCGATTTTAATTTTTTGTATCCAAATCCAAGCGTTCCTATTACGCCTGTTTTTTTGCCCATTAGATTTTGTATTTCTGCCATCCAGTAGGCGCATGATGTTTTTCCATTTGTACCAGTAATACCTATTGTAAGTAATTGCTTGGAAGGTTCTTTAAAAAATATATTTGCAATTTCACCTTCTTTATTTTTTAAATCCTCTACAGGAAAATTTTTTGTGTTCCATGATTTTTTCCATACAAAATTTTTCTTTTCGTAGAGTATTGCTTTGGCACCTTTTTTAATGGCCGCCTCAATATAATCCCTACCGTCATGATGCATGCCGGGATAAGCTAAAAACAAAGAATTCTTTTTTGTATGTCTACTGTCGTTTGATATATCAGAGAAGTGATTGCCAATTTTTTTTAATACACTCTTCATATCGTTTCTTTTGAATTAGCCTTATCTTGAGGCATAACTTTATTTTGAGTTTTTAAATCCTGAGGAATTTTTAATATCTTCATAACATCAGCCATCACGCTACTAAACACTGGGGCCGCTACGGATCCGCCGTAATGACTTCCAAGACTTGGTTCATCTATCATCACTGCCATAATAATTCTTGGATTTGAAGCCGGTGCCAAGCCTATAAATGAGCCTATATTTTTATTCTTTTCATAAGCCCCATTTACTCCAATTTTTTCAGCTGTACCTGTTTTACCTGCAACTCTATATCCCATTATTTTTGCATTACTTCCAGTACCTTCCTCAACAACCTGCTCCATCATCTCCACCATTGTTTTAACTGTTTGCTTTGAGAATACTTTTGTTCCCATGGGAATTTCTTCTTTCTTGAACATTGTGACTGGCTTCATTTCTCCATCATTTGCAAAAACTGTATATGACTGCGCCAATTGAAGAAGTGTTAAATTAATACCATGCCCAAAAGATATAGTTGCTTGATCAACTTTCCCCCAATTTTTATAATCACGAAGTCTTCCGGATACTTCGCCGGGAAATCCAACACCTGTTTGCATTCCAAAGCCTACTTTGTTTAAGGTTGACCATAAATTTTTTGGCGTTTGCATTAATCCGATTCTTGCTGCTCCGACATTGGAAGATTTTGCAATTACTTCTGAAACTGTCATAAAAGGCTTACTATCGTCAGCATGGGCATCATGAATCGTAGCTGATCCAATTTTCATGAACCCTGATGAAACTTCTACCAATGAACTTGGATTAAGAATTCCCGAGTCTATTGCTGAAGATACTGTAAATGGCTTAATTGTTGATCCAGGTTCAAATACATCCGTCACTGCTCGATTTCTTGTAGGACCTACACCTTCATTAAGATTATTTGGATTGTATGAAGGTAGATTGGCCATAGCTAATATTTCTCCTGTTTTGGCATCTAATACGATGGCTGAACCGGCTTTAGCTTTATGAGTCTCAATTGATTTAGCTAACTCTCTATATGTTAAATATTGAATTCTTGAGTCGATTGAGAGTTTTATATCATGGCCATCTTGAGGCAATTTAACTTCTTGGAGATCATCAACAATTTTTCCGGCATTATCTTTAATTACTTTTTTACTGCCGAGCTTCCCTGAAAGGAATTTATTTTGAGCAAGCTCAATACCTTCTTGCCCAATATTATCTAAATTAGTAAATCCTACCAAATTCGCTGTGACATCAGCAGCTGGATAAAATCTCTTAAACTCTTTTTGAAAAAATATTCCTGGTATTTTAAGCGCTTGCAATCTTCTTGCATCATCAGGAGAAATTTGTCTCTTGAGATATATAAATTCTTTTTTATTGTTGAGAAGTTTTTGATCGACCTCATCACCAGTCAACTTAAGAATATTTTCTAATTCTAATTTTTGTTCTTTATTTATTTTAACGTTAGGTGGATTTGCCCACACGGACTCTACTGGGCTGCTGATTGCTAAAATATCTCCATTCCTATCAGTGATTTTTCCTCTATCTGCATATAGAGAAATCACTCGTGTACTTGTAGCATTTCCTTTTGATTGCAAAAAGTTTTTATCTAAACTTTGCAAATATAGCGCTCTAAATATAAGTGTTAAAAATCCGGCTAGAAAAAAAAGTAAAATTAATCTTCTACGAATTCCAGAAAGCTCGAAGAATGTTTTTTCAACCTTATTGTTTATAAATAGGCTCAAGATTGCTCCAACAAAATAATTTTTTTAGGCTCAGGGATTTTCATCTTTAATGATTTTTTTGCGATATCTTCAATTCTTCCATGCATTGCCCATGTGCTCTGTTCTAGTTGAAGCTGGTTATACTCTGTATTTAACTTTTGTCCAATTTCTTTTTGTTGCCCAAGTTCAAAATACAATCTTCTTGATTGATATTGAGAATTTACTTTTGCAAGAGCCATAAGCACTATCACAAAAAATAAAATAAAATTTATTTTTGTCATCTAATATGCGGTCCTCTCGGCAACTCGCATAATTCCGCTCCTCGATCTTGGGTTGTTTTTCACTTCATCATCACTTGGTCGTATAGGTTTTGTCACGATATTTAATCGAGGCTTTGGCAATTCTTCACTTCTAATTGGAAAATTAGAAGGTAGGGTATCTCTATTTTTTTCATCATTAATAAACTGTTTCACAATTCTATCTTCGAGTGAATGAAAACTAATCACCACCATAATGCCGCCTGTTTTTAATCGCTCTAAAATCTTAGGCAATACTTCTTTCAATTCCTCGAGTTCTCGATTGACATAGATTCTTAATGCTTGAAATGTTCTTGTTGCAGGATCTTGTCCAATTTCTTTTTTTGGCATATGGTCTGCGACAATTTTTGCAAGCTGTTTTGTTGTTTCAATCGAACCTATTTCATCTCTCTCTTTAATAATTGCAGTCGAAATTCTTTTAGCGAATTTTTCTTCGCCATATTCTTTTAAAATCTTTTCTAATTCTTTCTGTTCGATACGCTTTAAGACTTCTGCTGCGGTAATGCCTTTTGTCTGATCCATACGCATATCAAGATGCGCATCAAATCTAAAGCTAAATCCTCGATCGCCCTCATCAATCTGTGGTGATGAGATACCCAAATCAAGAAGCACGCCATCTACTTTAGAAATACCTTTTGATTGCAATACTTCATCGATCTCAGAAAAATGTGCATGCACGATTTCGAATCTCGCATCTTTAATTTTTAAACCTTCCTCATACGCAGCTTTATCTCGATCGATCGCAATTAATCTGCCTTCCTGATTTAACTTGTCTAAAATTAATTTACTATGGCCGCCTCGCCCAAAGGTGCAATCCACATAGATACCATCTTTCTTTAAAACTAGATGCTCAACTGCTTCATGTAAAAGGACAGTAATGTGCTCATGATTTGAATTACGTTGAGCTTGATTCATGAGTTATTAAATTAATTAGCATTATTAAAGGGAGAATCCTTCGAGTTCAATCGGCATAGTTGAAGCGTCTTGGTCTGTAGCATTTTGCATTTGTTGATCCCAAGCTTCTTTATCCCAAAGCTCAAAATGACTACCTTGACCCACTAACATGGCTTGCTTATCTATGCTTGCAAATTCTCTCAGCACCTGGGATAGGAGTAATCGCCCTGCTGTATCGAGAGCTATGTCTTCTGCATAACCCACGAGTAATCTTTGCAAAGCACTCGATTTTTTATCAAAGCTAGAAAGTGCCATGATTTTTGACTGGATAGGCTCCCAGGCCATTTGAGGGTAAATCAATAAACATCCGTGAGGGTGTGCTGTAATGACTAAGTCGCCTGAAGATTGGACGAGCAAAACCTCTCGATGCTTAGTTGGCATTGCCATTCTGCCTTTAGCATCAATATTCAAGAGATTAGCGCCTCTAAACATAATTACCGACCCATTAGTCAATTCAAAAAAAGTGGGAAATTACTAAATACCCTTAGTTTTACTTAGAAATTTCCCACAAAAAACCACTTTTTTCCACTAATGACACTATAGATAATAAAAAAGAGCTGTGCAAGCTCTTTTTTGAGGGTTTTTTCATATGTGACAAGGGTTTGGACGGGTAAAACCGAGGAATTTTTAAGAAAAAGTTGAAGCCAACCGATAAGCCGGGTTCTGTCGTGGACAGTCATTCATCTAGGCACATGATTACTCATGCACTCAAGCAGTCTACCCGGTAGCAACACGAGCCGTGCTATTACTACCCTATTTGACTTTGCTCCGAGTGGAGGTTACCGCGTTTCACCGTAACTAAATACGCTCGTCTCTGTGGCCCTATTCCTCGTTTCGCAACGTACGGCCGTTAGCCGTCACTCCGCTCTATGGAGCCCGGACTTTCCTCTCCTTGAGTTAACAAGCAGCGACTGTCTAGTCAGCTTCACGCAAATTTTAACACATCCCATGAGTGAACTTTTTTTGCTGTCAAAAGTTTACAAATTGCTTTGAAAGGCTTGTTAATATTAAGCCCTGAATCCTAGGTGTAGTCTATAGATGGAAGACTTCGTCTATAGTTGTCACATAGAATTTGGTCATGACAAAAACTCGTGCTTTTGGAATTGCTTTAAAGAAAATTCGACTGAAGAAAAAACTTACTCAAGAAGAGCTTTCGCTTCAGGCCGATCTCGCTAGAGCTTATGTCAGTGAGCTTGAGTTTGGTAAAAAAACTGCTTTAATTGAAACAGTTTTTAAATTATCTAAAGCATTAAATATTAAATGTTCTAAGTTAATGGATCTTACTGAAGAAGAGTTTTAATTAGACTGTGCTAATCTCCAAGAAATTTTTCTTCCAGCATATAGCGGAATAATTACTTCGTCACCCAAAGTAATTTTTTCAGGGACAACCCAATCTTCTTTGATTAAATTGATTGATGATTTATTTCTTTCCAATCCGTAGAAATCAGCGCCATAAAAACTTGCAAAACCCTCTAGTTTATCTAGTACATTTAACTCATCAAAGACTGCAGCATAAAGCTCAATAGCACTTGCTGCAGAAAAAATACCTGCGCAACCACAAGCATTTTCTTTTCTCGATTTTAAGTGAGGTGCGCTATCGGTACCTAAAAAAAATTTTGTATTGCCAGATGACACTGCATTTAAAAGTGCTTGTCGATGAGCCTCTCTTTTTAAGACAGGTAAGCAGTAATGATGTGGATTGATGCCTCCTAAAAACATATGATTTCTGTTTAATAGAAGATGTTGCGGTGTAATCGTAGCTGCTACTTTTTGAGAGCTACTTAAAATAAAGTCAGCGGCATCTTTTGTGGTGATATGTTCCAACACAATTCTTAAATTAGGAAATGTTTTGTGTAATTTCAATAAATGTTGATCAATGAATACTTTTTCTCGATCAAAAATATCAATCGCTGGATCTACCACTTCACCATGAAGTAAAAGCGGTACATCCAATTTCTCCATAAGCTCAAAAACATCATAACGATCATCAATATTTTTAACGCCCGAATCTGAATTGGTTGTAGCACCTGCCGGATAATATTTGATACCGACAATTTGTTTATGTTCAGGAATTTTTTTAATTTCATCGAGTAAAGTTTTCTCTGTGAGATATAAAGTCATCAGGGGTTGAAAATGACTATCACTTTTTAAAGCTTTTTTAATTCTAGATTCATATTCAATCGCTTGGTCTACTGTTGTAATCGGCACTTTTAAATTAGGCATCACAAGCGCTCTTTTAAATTGCTTTGCAGTATAGGGCGCTACTGACGCCATCAATGCATCATCTCTCAAGTGCACATGGAAATCATCAGGGCTTTTAATCGTTAAAGTTTTAGTCATCTTTTTTTATTTTCAAAGCTTCGTCATATAAATAATTTTTGTTGATGTTTAGTATTTCCACACCTAATTTCACTGCGGCATTGGTGGGCATATGATTGAGTAATATTTTTAATATTCTATGCTGATCTTCGGTCAGTAATTCTTTTTTTTCATGGTGAATAGGAGAAACTAGAATCACAAACTCACCTTTTTGAAAATTGCTATCACTTTCAATCGTTTCTCTAACTTTTGAAATTTCACCTCGATAAATGCTTTCAAATGTTTTAGTAAGTTCACGCGCCACGACAATCTCATGTTGATTACCAAAAAACTCAGCCATGTCATTTAAAGTTTTAATGATGCGATGGGGTGCCTCATAAAAAATCATAGGGCATGATTGCGACTGAAGATTTTCAAATACTTTCATTCTTTGACTGCTAGTTGTCGGTAAAAACCCATAAAAATGAAAGCTTGTATATTCCATCCCTGAAACAGAATAAGCCGTTGTCACCGCAGAAACTCCTGGGATCGGAATAATTTCAAAGCCCGCTGCCGCAACCTCTTTCACAATGAGACCTCCGGGATCACTTATATTAGGGGTCCCCGCATCTGACACTAATGCAATATGTTTTCCGTCTTTTAAATATTCAATGATTTTTTGTGCGGAAGCTTTTTCATTGTGTTGATGCACCGCAAATTGTTTTTTGTCGATAGAGAAATGGGACAAAAGACCTTGGGTATGTCTTGTATCTTCGGAGGCAATGAGATCTACTGATTTAAAAGTTTCAAGCGCTCTATAGGTGATGTCATTTAAATTGCCTATAGGGGTCGCTACTACATACAATTTTCCACTCATCATTAAACGGCCCAATTATTTTTAAAGCGCTCAAAAAAGCCCTCTTAAGTCGCTCACTCAAGACCTCTTTAAAAGAGATATAATCATTTTGTCACATATCAATGCTATGTTAATAAAAGTTTAGAGGAAAACATGCTTAAACATATCAAATTACTTTTTATTTCATTCATCTTATTGCAGCTCTTTGGTTGCCCAGCTGCCATTATTGGCGGAGGTGCTGTAGGTATTGATACGGCTGCAGATCGCAGAACGCCAGGTGTCATTCTTGAAGACTCTAATATTGAATTAAAAGCATTTGCAGGCATTCAAAAACTTCAAGGTGACATCCATACCAATGTCACAAGTTATAACGGTCATGTGCTAGTGTTGGGACAGGTTCCTAGCGAAGAAATTAAATCAAAAATTAGTGATCAGATTAAAGCTTTAGCTAATGTTAAATCTGTACTGAATGATCTATCGATTGGGCCTGTAAATTCTTTATCGGCAAGAGGTGAAGATACCCTTATTACTTCCAATGTGAAGGCCCGCTTTTTTAAAGAAAATAAAGTCTCACCCTTCTATGTCAAAGTCGTGACTGAAAATAAGGTGGTCTACCTCATGGGTATCTTGAACGAAAAAGAAGCTAAGGAAGCCGAAGAAATCGCAAAAAATACAAATAAAGTCACTAAAGTTGTTAAGGTCTTTGAATATCTCAAAAACTAATTAAAGTATCTTCGTACTTAACTTATTGAAAATAAAGAACTATTAAATAGCCTAAGACCTTACTAAACAGAGGTCTTGGGTGTTATTGATTTAATTGAAGATGTTGCTATAATGATTTTCATAGTTTTTTCAAAACATTCAAGTTAGTTCTAAATCCCAAAAATAAATTGCCCGTAACACTAGCTAGCTTAATTACAGATTTAATCCATTAGAGGTCATCATGAGTAAAAATATTATCCATTTATCAGACGCAACATTCGAAACTGAAGTGCTTCAATCTACCGTGCCTGTTCTTGTCGACTATTGGGCAGAATGGTGTGGCCCTTGCAAAATGATTGCACCAATTCTTGATGAAATATGTAAAGACTACGACGGCAAATTAAAAATTGCTAAATTGAATATTGATGAAAATGCACAAACGCCAGCTAAATTTGGTATCAGAGGCATTCCTACTTTAATGATTTTTAAAAATGGTAATGTAGAAGCGACTAAAGTCGGTGCCTTATCAAAATCCCAATTAACCACATTTATCGATAGCAACATCTAAAGTTAATACCCCTCCTTAAAACCCCTCAACGTAACACTAATCGGAAACCCCCAAACATGCATTTATCTGAATTAAAACACCTCCCCATTGCACAACTCGTAGAAATGGCGATCACGGACGAAATCGAAAATGCGAGTCGCATGAGAAAACAAGACTTGATCTTCGCGATCTTAAAAAATAAAGCAAAAAAGGGAGACAGCATTTTTGGAGATGGCACTTTAGAAGTGCTTCAAGATGGTTTTGGATTCTTAAGATCACCAGATACTTCATACCTAGCAGGTCCTGATGATATTTATGTATCACCTTCACAAATTCGCCGCTTCAATCTTCATACAGGGGACACAATTCAAGGTGAAATTAGAACACCTAAAGATGGTGAACGTTATTTTGCACTAGTCAAAGTTGATCAAGTAAATAACGAAGCGCCAGAAAATACAAAACACAAAATTCTTTTTGAAAACTTAACACCTCTTTTCCCAACCATACCTCTTACATTAGAAAGAGATATCAATGGTGAAGAAAATATTACAAGCCGTGTGATTGATATGATCGCACCCATTGGTAAAGGCCAACGCGGTTTGATTGTAGCGAGCCCTAAGAGTGGTAAGACTGTCATGATGCAAAATATTGCACATGCGATTACTGCGAACCATCCCGATGTTTCTTTGATCGTGCTTCTAATTGACGAGAGACCAGAAGAAGTGACTGAAATGACAAGATCTGTGAAGGGTGAAGTGGTTGCATCTACATTCGATGAGCCTGCTACACGTCACGTTCAAGTCGCTGAAATGGTGCTTGAAAAAGCTAAGCGTCTTGTTGAACATAAAAAAGATGTAGTCATCCTTTTAGATTCCATTACAAGATTAGCAAGAGCTTATAACACGGTCATTCCTTCGTCAGGCAAAGTGCTCACTGGTGGTGTGGATGCCAATGCACTTCAAAAACCAAAACGTTTCTTTGGTGCAGCACGAAATATTGAAGAAGGTGGCTCACTCACTATCTTAGCCACTGCTCTCATTGATACAGGCTCTCGCATGGATGATGTGATTTACGAAGAATTTAAGGGTACCGGCAATATGGAAATTCACTTAGATCGTAAAATGGCTGAAAAGCGCCTCTATCCTGCAATTAATGTGAATAAATCAGGCACCCGTAAGGAAGAACTCCTTATTCCTAAAGATAATTTACAGAAAATCTGGGTGCTTAGAAAACTTCTACATCCAATGGATGACCTGGAAGCGATGGAATTCTTGCTGGACAAGATTAAAGCTACTAAAAATAACAATGACTTCTTTGACAGTATGCGAAGAGGTTAAGGCGTAAAATTGATTGATTTTTGGTCCTAAATCATTGATAATGCGCATCTATTGAACGAAAGTTGGAAAAATTATGAAAGCTGATACACACCCAAATTACCCTGAAATTAATATCACATGTAGCTGTGGTAATAAATTTAAGACACATTCAACCGTTGGTAAAGATATGAACATTGAAGTTTGCTCACAATGTCATCCTTTCTACACAGGTAAACAAAAGATTTTAGATACTGCAGGCCGTGTTGAGAAATTCAAACAAAAATATGGCATGTAAGGATTTATTCGTATGTCAAAAGGCAGCATAGGCTGCCTTTTTTTTTATAAATTATGCGATTTCAACTCGAACACGACTGGCAAGATAACATGGCCACCCCCCGAAGCCGATTAGGCGAGCGGGCCAAAATTCATTCGTTTGTGGTGTTATGTCTGATCTGGGTATTTGCAGGTCTTTTTGGTCATGCGCCTTGGAAAGGTTATGAGACCCAGAGTATAAGTGCGATTCATGCTGTATTAAATGGTCATATATTAGCACCTCTGGCTGCAAGCGAAGATACGCTTACGAATCCACCCCTTTACTATTGGACTGGGGCTATCCTTGGCAAACTTCTCACACCCTTAATATCACTTCATGATGCTAGTCGCCTCATTAATGCTTTATGGATGGGACTTACTATTTTGATGGTCGGTATGGTAAATCGAGAATTATGGGGTATCGGTTTTGGAAGACAAGCAGCGCTTATTTTTATAGGATCAGTTGGTCTCATCTTTAATGTTCATACATTAATGCCAGGTATTGCAATATTGACAGGTATCACGATGGGATTTTATGGCTTGGCTCTTTCTAAAAGACGTCCCTTTAGATCAGCCATACTTCTAGGTTTTGGTTTAGGCTTAAGCTTTTTATCAGGGGGCGTCATACCGCTTCTTAGTCTTGTGCTTTCAGCACTACTTTTGCCAGCATTTTTTGAGATATGGCGAACGCGTCGCTATGGGCTTGTTTTAAGTTTAAGTCTTCTTGTGAGCTTACCTTTTTTAATGGTATGGCCAATACTTCTTTGGTGGCACCAACACGACATATTTATGACATGGATAAATAGTTTACATTTATTCCAAACGCAAAATTATATTTTTTACATTAAGAATCTTTCCTGGTTTGCTTGGCCAGCACTTCCTCTGGCCGCGTGGGGTTTATGGAAATTCAAACATAAAATATGGTCTCAAGCCAAATTTCAATTACCGATTATTTTTTTCGTATCAACACTCATCATCACTGCTTCTTATGCAAAAACGAATCAATCGCTCTTGATGCCATTTCTGATTCCATTATCAACCATTGCGGCAGGAAGCATTGAGACATTAAGAAGAGGTGCTGCGAGTGCATTGAATTGGTTTGGGATTATTTTATTTTCAACGATCCTTTTTCTTATTTGGCTGGGCTGGAATGCGATGCTTACAGGCTTTCCACAAAAAACATATGAGCGTATGCAATTTTTAGCGCAAACAAATGAATCTCATTTCAATATTTTTATCTTAATCATTGCAATCCTTCTGACAGTCATTTGGATTTTTTCTATGATTAAAACAAGAATTACAAATCGCTCATGTACGACCAATTGGTCAATTGGCCTCACAGTAAGCTGGGCCCTTCTGATGGCTTTATGGCTTCCATGGATTAATCACAAAAAAGACTTTAGTCCACTTTTTTTATCTATGGAAAAAGTGATTCAAGATAAAACTTGTCTCACAACACATAATATCAATGACGCACAAATTGATTTGATTGATTACTATTTAAATATCAAAGCGACCAGAGAAGGTGATCGAAGCAATTGTCATTACTTACTTGTCTATCAATTGCACAAAAAAGATCTTCCACCGATGAGTGAAAATTGGAAATTAGTATGGAATGAAAAACAACCCGGTGATAAAAATAATTACAAACTATTCTATAAAGAATAAAAACTCAAAGATGCTTTTTGATAGCATCGATCACGATGATTTCTAGACCCTTACCTGCATCTTTTGCAACGTGTTCTTTAATTTGATTGCGCATAGGAGGTGCCCAGAATTTCTTTAAATGATTTGCAATCTCTTCTTTGGCTTTTTCTTGATCCGGATAGGATTTAAAAAAAGAGCCGATCTGATTAGCCATGGTAACAAGTTGATCAATATTCATAATTAATTTTTTGTAACTCTTTCAGCATAAGTATAAATCACGTAATGAGGGGCTCTCGCAAACCCAACCAAACATACACCATATTTTAACGCAGATCGTATGGCAAGTCCCGTAGGTGCCGATATCGCAACCAACATCGAAGCGCCTAGCATCACTGTTTTTTGGACCATCTCATAGCTTGCTCGACTTGTGGTGATCACAAAGCCTTTGTCAGCGATGTCTTTTGCTTTAATTGCGCCAATCAATTTATCCAAAGCATTATGTCGTCCCACATCTTCCCGCACAATTTGAATGTCACCTTGTTCGTTGGCCCATGCGCATGCATGTGTCGCCCCCGTTTTCTTTTGGAGTGTTTGTGAGGCATGCATTGACTCAAGTGCTTTAATTATTGAACTCTCTTTAATGTTTAGAAGATGATCTATCTTTTTTTCTGGCAATCTTAACGCTTGGTCTAAATTTTCAGCCCCACATAATCCACAGCCTGTTCTGCCAAGAAGATTTCTGCGTTTATTTTTGAGTGATTGAAAACATTCTGCTGCAATATCAATTTGAAGTTCGATACCATTAGCTTGACGAATAATCTCAATGCCGTAGACATCGCTTTTATTTTCTACAATACCTTCTGAAATAGAAAAGCCTAAGGCAAAATCTTCAAGATCTGAGGGAGAAGCTAGCATGACAGCATGTGAGATGCCGTTATAGACAAATGCGATCGGCACTTCCTCTGCAATATCATCTTTTTCTATTTTATTTACATGACTTTTTAAAACTTCATAAGTCTTAAAACTATGCTCTGTATCAATAAAAAGATTTTGTGCCACTGATTAAATCTAATGAATTTTTAATGCGTTAGATTTACCTGCAAATTCAATTTGCTCTTCACTGAAATGTTGATATTGTTTCTGCCAGTCAGATAATTGTGTTACTTTGCTGACTTGCACTGCTGTCACTTTAAACTCAGGACAGTTTGTCGCCCAATCTGAGTTATCTGTCGTAATCACATTGGCTCCTGATTCAGGATGATGGAATGTTGTATAAATCACACCGGGCTGAACGCGTTCTGTGATGTGAGCTCTTAATACAGTCTCTCCTGCTCGACTTACAATCCCTACCCAATCACCTGATTGAATCCCTCTTTCTTCAGCATCATGCGGATGAATTTCAACCACATCTTCTTCATGCCACGCGACATTCTTTGTTCTTCTTGTTTGTGCACCGACATTATATTGAGAAAGTATTCTGCCTGTTGTTAAAATGAGTGGGAATTTCTGTGTCACTTTTTCTGAAGTGGGTACATACTCAGTAATAATAAATTTACCTTTGCCACGCACAAATTCATCAATATGCATAGTCGGTGTTCCAAGCGGATGTTCTTCGTTACAAGGCCATTGAATACTACCTAATTCATCTAGCTTCTGATAACTTACACCGGTAAATGTAGGAGTAAGTTTTGCAATTTCATCCATGATGTCAGAGGCATGCTTATAATCCATCTTGTAACCTAGCGCATTGCAAAGCATCTGTGTGATTTCCCAATCTTCATAACCATTCTTAGGAGACATCACTTTTCTTACTCTTGAAATACGTCGCTCTGCATTGGTAAATGTGCCATTCTTTTCTAAGAATGAAGAACCTGGTAAGAATACGTGCGCATACATCGCGGTTTCATTTAAAAATAAATCTTGAACAATGACGCATTCCATCGATTCCAAAGCATGCGTCACATGTTGCGTATTTGGATCTGATTGAGCGATGTCTTCACCCTCACAATAGAGTGCTTTAAATTGGCCATCGATTGCGACATCTAACATATTTGGAATTCTTAAACCGGGTTCATTTTGCAATTTCACATCCCATGCTTTTTCAAATAAAGCTAAAGTAGCTTTATCAGACACATGTCGATATCCTGGGAATTCATGTGGGAAGGATCCCATGTCACAAGAACCTTGTACGTTATTTTGTCCTCTTAAAGGATTTACTCCAACACCTTCTCGACCAATATTACCTGTCAGCATCGCAAGATTCGCAATTCCCATGACCATGGTTGAACCTTGACTATGTTCTGTCACACCTAATCCATAATAGATCGCAGCATTACCGCCCGTCGCATAAAGTCTTGCGGCGGCTCTCACCTCTTTCGCATCCACACCTGTGAATGCACTCATTGCTTCAGGTGAGTTTTCTGATTTAACAATAAAATCTTTCCATGCCTTAAAAGCTTCATCTTCACATCGCGCTTTTACAAAGGATTCATCCATAAGTTTTTCTGTCACGATCGTATGTGCTAATGCATTCACCATAGCCACATTGGAACCAGGTTTAAGTTTTAAATGATGATCGGCTTTGATATGAGGTGAGTTATCGACAAGATCAATCGCACGTGGATCTACAATAATTAATTTTGCACCTTCTCTTAAACGTCTTTTCATTTGTGATGCAAATACAGGGTGACCATCTGTAGGATTCGCACCAATAATTACGATTACATCGGCATGCATCACTGAATCAAAATTTTGTGTGCCTGCTGATTCACCTAACGTTTGTTTGAGTCCATATCCTGTTGGTGAATGACATACGCGAGCACAAGTATCCACATTATTATTTCCTAATGCTGCACGAACTAATTTTTGTACGACATACACTTCTTCATTCGTACAACGTGAAGATGAAATCGCACCCACCGAATCGCGACCGTATTTTTTTTGAATGCGCTTAATTTCACTTGCTGCATAATTAATCGCGACATCCCATGTTACTTTTTCCCAAGGATCATGAATGCTTTTACGAATCATAGGTGTCGTAATGCGATCTTTATGAGTAGCGTACCCCCATGCAAATCTTCCCTTCACACACGAGTGTCCATGATTAGCCCCGCCATCTTTATTAGGCGTCATACGAACCACTTCTTCACCTTTCATTTCTGCATGGAATGAGCAACCAACACCACAATAAGCACAAGTCGTTGTGACGCTATGTTCAGGAACGCCTGCTTCAATAATCGTATTTTCAATTAATGTAGCGGTTGGGCAAGCCTGCACACATGCACCACATGAGACACACTCTGAATCTTTAAAGTCTTTATTGCCTGCTGAAACTTTAGAATCAAATCCTCGACCTTGAATCGTGAGCGCAAAAGTGCCTTGCACTTCTTCACACGCCCTCACACATCTCGAACATACAATGCACTTTGAAGGATCGAACGTAAAATAAGGATTTGAAGTATCCTTCTCGCTCTTTAAATGATTTTCACCTTCATAGCCATAGCGGACATCTCGAAGACCTACAGCGCCTGCCATATCTTGCAATTCACAATCACCATTCGTCGCACAAGTTAAACAATCGAGCGGATGGTCAGAAATATAAAGCTCCATCACGCCACGTCTAATATCAGCGAGCTTAGGTGTTTGAGTGTGCACTTTAATACCTTCTGCAACAGGAGTAGTACATGAAGCTGGGTAGCCTCGACGGCCTTCAATTTCAACCAGGCAAAGGCGGCATGAACCAAATGGTTCTAAGCTATCTGTGGCACATAGTTTAGGCACAGTGACACCCGATACAGATGCGGCATGCATAATGGATGTGCCCTCAGGCACAGATACAGACACACCATCAATCGTTAAATTAATCGTCTTATCAGAAGTTCTTTTTGGGGTTCCAAAATCTTTTACATCATCCATATATTGTCTCTAAATAAATCACCAAATCAACGTATTAGTCTATGCCTTGGGCTCTTTTGCATCAACCCCAAAGTCTTTAGGGAAATGGTTTAAAGCGCTCAAAACGGGGTAAGGTGTCATGCCACCTAATGCACATAAAGAACCATTTAACATGGTGTCTGAAAGGCCTCTAATTAATGCGATGTGTTTCTTAACATCATGACCTTGCATAATATGATCTATCACTTCGACACCGCGGGTCGATCCAATCCGACACGGTGTACATTTTCCGCATGATTCAATCGCACAAAAATCAAATGCGTAACGCGCCATTTTTGCCATATTGACTGTTTCATCAAACGCCACAATGCCTCCGTGACCTAAGACCGCCCAGATTTCAGAAAATTTTTCATAATCAAGAGGAGTATCAAATTGCGACTCAGGTAAATATGCACCCAAAGGTCCGCCTACTTGCACGGCTTTAATGGGCTTGCCCGATAAAGAGCCCCCACCAAAATCGTAAAGAAGTTCTCTTAAGGTAATACCAAATGCTTTCTCAATAAGGCCTGTGCGCTTTAAATTACCTGCAAGCTGAATAGGCAGCGTACCTCGTGATCTACCCATGCCAAAGTCTTGATAATACTTAGCGCCTTTAGCCAAAATAATAGGTACGGTTGCTAATGAAATGACGTTATTTACAACTGTTGGTTTACCAAATAAACCTTCAATCGCGGGAAGTGGCGGCTTAAATCGCACCAATCCTCTTTTACCTTCTAAACTCTCTAATAGCGAAGTTTCTTCACCACAAATATATGCTCCTGCTGCGCGTCTTACTTCTAAATGAAAAGCCTTGCCCGATTTCAAAATATCTTCGCCTAAATAACCAGTCTTTGTCGCTTGGTGAATAGCTTCATTTAAAGTCTTGAGTGCGTGAGGATATTCAGAACGTAAATAGATATAACCTTGTGTGGCATTAACAGCAAGGCCTGCGATAATCATGCCTTCAATCAAGACGAAAGGGTCGCCTTCCATGATCATGCGATCTGAATAGGTGCCTGAGTCGCCTTCATCTGCATTACATACAATATATTTTTGTGTGGCCTTGGTATCTAATACCGTTTTCCATTTAATCCCTGTCGGGAAAGCTGCACCGCCTCGACCACGTAAGCCAGAAGCAGTTACAGTTTCTACAATCGCTTCAGGTTTTAAATTCAGTGCATTTTTTAAGCCCTGAAATCCATCATGCGCCATATATTGATCAATATTGGTGGGCTCGGTGATACCCATGCGTGCAAAAGTTAAGCGTTCTTGTTTTTTTAACCAATCGATCTCTGCGACCAGACCTAATGCGAGAGGGTGCTTACCACCATTTATAAACTCTGCATCAAATAAAGATTTCACATCACTTTGATTGACAGGGCCAAATCCTATTCGACCTTGATGGGTTTCTACTTCAACTAAAGTTTCTAGCCAAAATAATCCGCGCGAACTATTGCGAATGATTTGAATATCTAATTTTCGACCTTGTGCTTCTTTTAAGATCGCTGCTGCGACTTCATTGGCACCAAGAGATAGAGCTGTTGAATCGATGGGCACGAAAATTTTAATACTCATGACGCACTCTTTAAATCTGAAATCAGTTGATCTATTTTTTTATTATCTACACGGCCATAGACTTCTTCATTAATCATTACACTTGGAGAACATGCACAATTTCCTAAACAGTAAATAGGCTCTAAAGTGATAGCACCATCGGCAGTGGTTTCATGAAATTCTACGCCAAGCTTCTTTTTAATATGAGCTTCAAGTGCATCGCTTCCCATAGCCTGACAAGACTCTGCAAGACAAACTTGCAGAATATGACGGCCGGGTTGATGCGTTCTGAAATGATGATAAAAAGTTACAACGCCATGGACTTCAGCCACAGATAAACTCAAAGCTTTTGAAATTAAAGGGTAAGCCAATTCTGGCACATAGCCTATATCATCTTGAATGGCATGTAAAAGAGGCAGTAATGCACCAGGCAGGGATTGAAATGCCGCAATATGCTTTTCAATAGCCTGATAATCTTGCGGTTTTAAGACAGCCTCAGTCAACTTAAATGTGCTCCAAAAAATATTGTTTATGCTTAAATTGGTCACTATATTATACTTAAATCATGCGACAAAACACCTTAAAACCATGAAGTTATCGACATCTAAAGAAGCGATGATTCAGCCCCTTATTGACCAGTTTCAACGCAAAATTAATTACCTTCGTTTGTCTATTACAGACCGATGTGATTTCAGATGCGTTTACTGCATGAATGAGGATATGACCTTCCTTCCTCGCGATGAAGTTTTAAGCTTAGAAGAGTCCTTAAGGCTTGTAAAAATTTTTACGTCTTTAGGTGTGACCAAATTACGGGTGACGGGTGGTGAACCCTTGGTGAGAAAAAATATTGGCTGGCTTTTTAAAGAATTAGGTCAAATTGAGGCTTTAAAAGAAGTTGTTCTGACGACCAATGGTAGTCAACTAGTACAGCATGCGTCTATGCTAAAAAACGCTCGCGTCAATCGCATTAATATTAGCCTCGATAGTCTTGATCCTATTATCTTTAAAAAAATTACACGCACAGGCGACTTAAAAAAAGTGCTCTTAGGCATTGATGAAGCTATCCAACAAGGTTTTTCAAATCTAAAGCTTAATACCGTTTTAATGAAAGGGATCAACGATCACGAAGCTATGAATTTAGTGCATTTTGCAATCAATAAAAAAATAGATATTTCATTTATAGAAGAAATGCCTTTAGGTGATATAGATCACACGAGAAAAGATACTTACATTAGCAATGACGTAGTATTAAAAAATTTACAGAGTCATTTTAATTTAATCCCAACCACTTTTACTTCAGGTGGCCCTGCAAAATACTGGCAGTTAGCCAATCAATCGACTAAAGTAGGTTTTATTTCTCCACATAGCCATAATTTTTGCGATACCTGCAATCGGATCAGAGTCTCATCAAAAGGCGAATTATTTTTATGCTTAGGACAAGAGGAAAAAATAGAACTCATGCCTCTTTTAAGACAATACCCAAATGAAGATTGGCCTATTCAAAAAGCTATTATAGAAAGCATGACGATTAAACCAGAAGCGCACGATTTTAATCTTGAAATCAATAAACCTGCAGTTGTGCGATTTATGTCGCATACCGGGGGTTAAATTTAATTGAAAGAAAGAGTCACGGTGGTCATTTTAGCGGGTGGCCAATCAAAACGTATGCAGGTTCAAAATAAGGCGACTGTTTTATTTAAAGGTAAACCTTTAATTACTCATGTCATTGAGCGCATGAAACCTCAAGCAAAACATATTGTGATTAATACACATCAAAATCAAAATGATTTTGAAAAATTTAATTTACCTCTCATAGATGATGCATTATCTATTCAAGAAGGTCCTCTTTTAGGAATATTAACTAGCTTACAGAAAATAAAAACTGATTGGGTTCAATTCGTGCCTTGCGATACACCCTATCTACCGAATAATCTTATTGCAAATTTAATGAAAGAGATTGAGGCGCAAAAAACTTTAGCTGCAGTGCCTGAAACGAATGATGGCTTACAATCAGCATGTCTTTTATGTCACACCTCTACATTAAAAAATCTTCAAGATTTTTTTAATCAGGGAGGGCGTAAGATTGAAGATTGGGTGAGGCAATTACCCTTTTCTATTGTGCGATTTCATGATCAATCACAATTTATCAATATCAACACACAAAAAGAATTAGAGAATATATGTCTATGAAAAAAGATGTCAGTTTAAGCGACTTAATTTCTAAATCTAATATTGAGCACGATTACGATCCTAATGCGATGTCTGTTGAAAAAGCCAAAACATGGATCGCCAATTTTCTAAGTCCTCTCGAACAACAAGAAACCATAAATATCAAAGATGCCTTGCATCGCATTGTCGCAGAATCTGTCATAGCGAATATTAACGTCCCGAATCATGACAATTCAGCCATGGATGGTTATGCAATTAATATAGATTCACTTAAGGGCGACGGACCTTTTACGCTCCAAATCACCGGCAAAGTATTTGCAGGTAATCAATTAGAAGGTAATGCAAATGAAGCCGTGCGAATTATGACAGGGGCCACTATTCCTTCTGGATTAAATGCTGTCATTCCACAAGAACATACTGAAGCTCATCAGGATGTTATAACATTCAAAACAAAGCCCTCTATCAATCAAAACATTCGACGCTTAGGTGAAGATATCAAAAGCGGGCAAATAGTATTTCAGAGTGGCCGAAAGATAGAGTCTTGTGATTTAGGTTTACTTGCTTCACTTGGTATAGATTCCATCAAAGTTTACCGAAAAATTAAAGTGGCTTTTTTTTCGACAGGTGACGAAATTATTTCACTTGGAAATCCTTTGTTGCCTGGCCAAGTTTACGATAGCAATCGCTATAGTCTCATCGGTCTTTTAAAACGTCTTGATTTGGAAGCGATCGATCTTGGTGTCGTCTCTGATAATAAAAAAATTATTGAAGATACATTAAAAAAAGCAAGTGATATGGCTGATGTCATTATTACAACAGGTGGCGTTTCTGTAGGTGAAGCAGATTACATGAAAGAGATATTAAAAAAAATAGGCGAAATTTTATTTTGGAAAATTTCTATGAAGCCAGGACGACCGCTCGCTTATGGAAAAATTGGTCATTGCCATTATTTTGGACTTCCTGGAAATCCTGTATCGACTATGGTTACTTTCTATCAATTTGTAAGGGAAGCTATTCTTTCTTTGTCGGGCCAAAGACCCATTCCTAAAATACCGCTTATTAAAGCAAAGCTTTTATTACCTATAAAAAAAATACCCGGGCGAACAGAATTTCAGAGAGGTATTTATGAGCAAGATGATGAAGGTATTTTTAAAGTCAGTCCTCTAAAGGATCAAGGTTCTGGTATTCTTAGATCTATGAGTGAAGCGAATTGCTTTATCGTACTTCGTGAAGACATGGCTCATTTAGAAAAAGATATGTGGGTAGATATCCAGTTATTTACTAGCCTTTTTTAAGGCCCAAAAAAGGTAATTTTCTTCAAGCAAAAGTTCCTTAAACCACTCATTTTTTTATCAAATCCCATCACTTTTTTATTAAAAATCGCTTAATATAGATACGTGGAAATCAATAAAAAAGTCCCTTCATTTAAGCTTCCTGGCACGAGTGGTCTTCAATTTAATCTATCAGATTACAAGGGTCGTTATCTCGTCATTTATTTTTACCCTAAAGATGCAACTCCTGGCTGCACAACGCAAGGCGTTGACTTTAGAGATGCTTATAAGAAATTCCAAGCGCTTGACGCTGATATATTTGGCATCTCTCGAGATACTTTAAAATCCCATGAAAGTTTCAAAGCAAAATTTACCTTTCCCTTCGAACTTTTAAGTGACGAAGAAGAAAAAGCATGCGAATTATTTGGTGTCATCAAAATGAAAAATATGTATGGTAAACAGGTAAGAGGTATTGAGCGTAGCACTTTTATCATTGATCCGAATGGAAAATTGATTCAGGCTTGGCGAGGTGTCAAAGTCGAAGGTCATATCAAGGAAGTTTTACAATTTATTAAAGAATACAACTCTATTTAACTATGGCCAAAAAAAATAGTACAACCAAACTCTTTGTATTAGATACCAATGTATTGATGCACGACCCCTCGAGTATTTTCCGATTTGAAGAGCATGATATATACCTTCCTATGGTGACCTTGGAAGAACTCGATAACAATAAAAAAGGCGTCAGTGAGGTTGCACGAAATGCCAGACAAACAAGTCGAAATTTAGAAGAAATTATAGGAACGAATGAAGAGAGTCTAGAAAAAGGACGTTCACTAGGTATTAAAGGTAATACGCATGTCACAGGAAAGCTTTTCTTACAAACGACAGCGCTCCCTCATGATTTACCTATGCTCGCAGGAAGTAAGGCCGATAATCAAATTTTAGGTATTGTAGCTTACCTAAAAAACAAACACCCTGAACGTCAAGTGATTCTTGTTAGTAAAGATATCAATATTCGTATTAAAGCGAGAGCTTTGGGCATCGCTGCCGAAGATTACTTTAACGATAAGGTGCTTGAAGATACTGAGATGCTTTATACCGGCATCACAGAACTCCCTGAAGATTTCTGGGAGAAACACAGTAAAGATATGGAGTCTTGGCAAGAAAATGGCAGAATGTTTTATCGACTGACAGGTCCTATGTGCCCTAACTTTTCGATTAATGAATTTATCTTTTACGAATTCGATAAACCCTTTCACGCAATCGTCAGAAAAATATCTGGTAAAACAGCCACACTTGAAGTCACCAAAGATTTTATTAATGGCAAACATAATATTTGGGGCATTAATGCTAGAAATCGAGAGCAAAATTTTGCACTTAATCTTTTAATGGATCCTGATATCGATTTTGTAACTCTTTTAGGTCAAGCAGGCACAGGCAAAACACTTTTAACACTGGCAGCAGGCTTAGCGCAAACACTTGATAAAAAAATCTACAACGAAATTATTATGACACGTGTCACGGTTCCTGTAGGCGAGGATATCGGCTTCTTACCAGGCACTGAAGAAGAAAAAATGACGCCTTGGATGGGTGCATTAGAAGACAACTTAGATGTTTTAAATAAAACAGATGAAGAAGCGGGGGAATGGGGAAGAGCTGCGACGCAAGATCTAATTCGTTCGCGCATCAAAGTAAAATCGCTTAATTTTATGCGTGGCCGCACATTTCTTCATAAATATCTCATTATTGATGAAGCACAAAATCTAACGCCTAAGCAAATGAAAACACTTATTACGCGTGCAGGTCCAGGCACTAAAGTAGTTTGCTTAGGTAATATTGCACAGATTGATACGCCATATTTAACAGAGGGCAGCTCAGGTTTAACTTATGTCGTCGATCGCTTTCAAGGTTGGGATCATAATGGTCACATCACTCTTGTGCGCGGTGAACGTTCACGCTTAGCTGATTATGCTGCTGAAACACTTTAAATTAAAAGCTTCGAAAGGATTTATTCCTTTACTGATCGCACAGTTTTTATCAGCACTTGCTGATAACGCACTTTTATTTGCGGCAATTGCATTACTCGCACAACTTAACTCACCTTATTGGCATCAGCCACTCTTGCTTCAATTTTTTGTAATTTCTTATATTATCTTGGCGCCCTTTGTAGGTGGAATTGCTGATGCATATCCAAAGGGCCGCGTAATGTTCTATTCCAATGCTATTAAATTTATTGGGAGCTTATCTATGCTATTGGGTATGCAGCCTCTTTATGCTTATGCGATTGTAGGTGCGGGCGCTGCCGCTTACTCTCCTGCTAAATATGGTATCTTAACTGAGCTCCTCCCACCAAAAGAACTTGTGATGGCAAATGGATGGATGGAAGGTTCAACAGTTGTTGCAATTATTCTGGGTTCAATTATTGGGGGGGCGCTCGCGCAATTTGACCCTCTTATTGCAATCATTATTATTACAGGTCTTTATCTGCTCGCAGCTATTTTTAATCGTTACATCCCTTTAATTCCTACCGATCATAAATTACCAACTAAGAATCCTTTATTTATGATGAAAGATTTTTGGCGAGCATTTAAAGTTTTATGGAAAGACCCAGAAGGCCAATTATCTCTCGCTGTTACAACTTTATTTTGGGGGGCAGGTGCTTCATTGAGACTCATAGTAATTGCATGGGCAAGTTATGCATTACTGTTTAATTTAGAAGAGTCTACTCGCCTAACTGCATTGGTTGCTTTTGGTATCGCCATTGGATCAGTCATAGCAGCCCGATATATTAGACTTAAAGATTCAGTTAGAGTTTTACCTGCTGGTGTGCTGATGGGTGGTTTTGTGATGAGTATGATTCTGATTCACAACTGGTATATTGCTGGACTGATCTTTTTATTAATTGGTGCATTAAGTGGATTCTTTATCGTTCCATTAAATGCACTTCTTCAACATCGTGGTCACTTGCTAATTGGGGCAGGACATTCCATTGCCGTCCAAAATTTTAATGAAAATATTGGTATTCTTTTATTAAGCGGCACTTACACCTGGATGGTCCGAGAAGAATTTTCTATTAACACCATCATCATTCTTCTAGGTTTATTTGTCAGTGTGACTATGCTTGCAATTTATAAACATTACAAAAAAATTATTTAGTGCAATTTAACTTGGGCTTCTGTTCTTCGCGTAATCATGCGCGCTAGCGTTTGAAGGGCAGTACTCATAAATCCATGAAGCGCCATCAAATGCATTTTATAAAGTGACTGGTACATCAACCTTGCAACAAAGCCTTCGATGAACATTGATCCACCCATTAATGAACCCATTAAATTTCCTACAGTTGAATATTCACCCATATTCACGAGTGAGCCATAATCTTTATAAGCGTATTGAGGTAAATTCGCTTTACCTTTCACCCGTAATTTCATCGATTTAAAAAGCAATGATGCTTGTTGATGAGCCGCTTGCGCTCTTGGTGGTACAAATTGATCAGTGCCATTGATTGGGCATGCTGCACAATCGCCAAATGCAAAAATGGAATCATCACGTGTGGTTTGAAGTGTTGTATGAACCAACAACTGATTAATACGATTCGTTTCTAATCCATCTATTTTCTTTAAGAAATCTGGAGCCTTCACACCTGCAGCCCATACTACCAAAGCTGAAGGAATAAAACGTTTGCTGTGTGTCTTCACACCTTTAGCAGAAACTTCGGTCACACGCTCACCCATATAAAGATGTACACGTAATTTTCTTAACTCCAACTCTACAGAATGTGATAACTTTTGTGGAAGTGCTGGAAGTAAGCGAGGACTTGCTTCAATAATAGAAATCTTAATATCACGATCAGGATTAACCCGATCAATGCCATAGGCTGTCATCTCGCGTGTCGCTTTATGAAGTTCTGCTGCGAGTTCAACACCTGTAGCACCCGCACCTACGATCACAACCTCCAATTGTCCTGGCTGAATTGCTTTCTTTTGAGTTTGTGCTTTTAAAATAGCGTGGTGTAATTTTTGATGAAATACTTCTGCTTGCTCTTGTGTATCTAAAGCAATTGAATGTTCTGCTGCCCCTTTAATACCAAAGTCATTAGTTGTACTGCCTACTGAAATAATTAATGTGTCGTACTGAAAACTTCTTCTAGGGATAATTTCTTTACCATCCTCATCTACATAGGGTGCAATTGAAACTTCTTTTTTACGACGATTCAACCGATCCATGCGACCTAAGCGAAAACGAAAATGATGCCAATGTGCTTGCGCCATATATTCTAATTCGTGCTTGTCAGGGTTCATACTTCCGGCAGCAATTTCATGAAGCAGTGGCTTCCATACATGCGTTTTTGTGCAATCAATAAGGGTAATCTCAGCTTTTTTCTTTTTGCCTAAAGTATCACCGAGTTTTGTTGCAAGCTCCAAACCGCCTGCACCTCCCCCAACAATCACAATCTTATGCATCTTTGCCTTTCTTCAGATAATAAAAAACCACTCCTGCAATTATACAGGAGTGGTTTTATTATTTTTTCTAGGAATTAACTAGAAGTAATTCTGCTTACTCGTTACCAGTGACTGTTCCGTTACTACGAATCCATGAAATTACTTTGAGCAATTCATCAGGTGTAATACCATTTTTTGGATCAGTTGCGTCCATTAAACCGATACCTTTAGCACCCATACCTCCATTAGTACCGTTCCATACAGTTTCAAACATGCCTTTGTTTGTTGCATCTTTTGGATAACGGAATGTTGGACCAACTAAACCTGGGCCTACTTGGCCTTTAGCTTCTGGGCCATGGCATTGCGTACATGAATACATACCAAAAATCTTTTTACCTTTAGCAATCGTTTCAGGATTACCGATGTATGGATTTTTTCCTGTAGCTAAAAATTCTTTTGCAGCTGGCGTGTCAAAAAGTGCTGGATCAATTTTTAATGCACTTCCATCAGTTGTTTTAACAAATGAAATATCAGCAGATGCAACACCTGCGATTGTCATCATAGAAACTAAAAGTGATGACATAAGTACTTTTTTTACTAACATAATTTCTCCTAAAAATTGCGTGGATTTTGAAGGCTTCTGTCTTCAAAATATAAATTCTAAATAACCGTTTTATCTACCGATAAATCTGAAAAACAGACTTTTATCTTACTCATTTTTTGTTATAAAGTCACCCATTTTGGGTGACTTTTTTAACTTTAATTACCAACCTTCTCACCTAGAACCACAGGCTTATGCGGAATACCGTAATCATCTAAAATTTTCAAAATTTTGTCTTGATTTCGATCTAACGCAGCTTGAATCATCGCCATGCGTTCCTTATCTTTTTTACGAACTGCAACTGATATATTCCACTCTTCTTTACCTTTAATATTCTTATCTTGGTATTCAGGAACTGGAACCACTACAAGAGGCTCTTTAGATTGTTTCGCAAAATATCCGCCGATAGGGCCCCATACAATGGCGATATCAATTTTGCCCGCAATTAAATCATCAATAATAAAACTTGGTGGTAAATTCAAATCGCGTTGAAGACGGTATGGTCTCGCATTCGACATAAGATTATGATCATTTAAAGGAATAGTTGGAGGGCTTTGACCTACGATACCAATAATGCCTTTTTTAAGATCTTCTGAGTCCCAGTCCTTAATATTGTAATTACTTGATTTACGATAAACGTATACATAACCTGATCGGTAATAAGGCTTAGACGTTCTTAAACTATCTACATCACTTCCCATACCAATAATGACGTCGCAACGTTGCGCATTGATTGTATTTCTTAAGTAGCCTTGACGATCAAGCCAAAATTCGTACGTCAATGTTTTTCCTAAATCTTTTGCTAGCACTTCTGCGATCTTATTTTCAAAGCCTTCACCCTTTTGAGTGGAATAAGGCATATTGTCTGGATCAGCGCAGACTTTAAATTCGCTTGGATCAGTTTGCTGATAAGGCATACCTGGAAGACCATCTTCACGATCAGCGCCAGCTGCAAATACCGAACTCATATAAGCTGTTTGAATTACACATAAAAACAAAGCAATTTTTTTAAACATTTTTTTTCCTTACCAGTTAAATATCTATGGATCCTATAAAAAAACACCCCGCTCGAAAGCGGGGTGTTTATAGGACATACTAACTAACAGTTAGTTCTATAAAAAATCTTTCGATAAATTATAGGCTAAATACTGTTAAAGCACCGCCGCCAGGAGCAGCATTGTACTTAGTAAGTTCAGCATAACCACCAGCAGCGCCAAGAGCGTCTGTTGGGTTAGTTAAGCCAAGGTTCATCGCAACGCCAGCCCAACCACCAATACCTGATAAAACACCAACGTATTGTTTGCCGCCGTTTGAGTATGTGAATGCATTACCAATCACACCAGAACCAACTTGGAATTTCCAAAGTTCTTTACCAGACTTAGCGTCAAGAGCTTTGAACCAACGGTCAAGAGTACCGTAGAAAACTAAGTCTGAAGCAGTTGTTAAAGCACCGCCCCAAGCAGAGAATTTCTCTTTGTTGTACCAAGCTTTTTTGTTAGTCATTGGATCATAAGCAGCGAAGCCACCCATAACACCGTCTGGACCAGCAAACATAGTTAATGTTGCACCAACCCATGGTTGACCTGCTACATACTTAGACTCAACTGGTTCGTATGTCATACATACGTGGTTAAGTGGTGTGTAGATAAGGCCAGTCTTAGGTGAGTAAGCAGCTGGTTGTTGGTCTTTTGTACCCAATGCAGCTGGGCAAACACCCTTAGCATTGTAGTCTTGGTGTGTAGAAGCTGTAGCTAACTTGCTAGGTACACCAGATTTTTTGTCAACGTCAGTTGCCCAGTTAACAAATGGATGTACTTTTTCTGCAGCAACTAAAGTACCGTTGTCAGCTTGCCATGTATAAGCAAAACCGTTACGGTCATGGTGCCATGCATATGTCTTACCACCATTGTCAAATAAGATCACTTCGTTAATACCGTCGTAATCCCACTCGTCATGTGGAGTCATTTGCATACCCCAGCGTGCAACGCCAGTGTTTAAGTCACGTGCGAAAACAGTCATAGACCATTTATTGTCGCCTGGACGTACATCTGGATTCCAAACTGATGGGTTACCTGTACCGTAGTACACTAAGTTTGTTTTTGGATCATATGGCCACCAGCCCCAAACAGAGCCACCACCATGTTGCCAACCATCTTTAACTGCTTGTGGTTTCAACCATGTTTTAACGCCAAGATCTTTTTCACCACCTTTTAACTTAGCAGTATCAATTTTCTTGAATGAACCGCCTTGTTTATTACCACCATTAACGTCTTCATAGACTGATAATGCTGAGTAAAGTGGGTTTTCTTTGTTGAAGTCTTTGCCGATTAATACTTCAGCATCAGGACCTGTTGAGTAAGCTTTCCAAGCTAATGAGCCGTCTTTTAAGTTGTAAGCTGCGATAAAGCAACGAACACCGAATTCAGCACCAGAACAACCTGTTAAAACTTTATCTTTTCTTACTTGTGGAGCGTTAGTGTTTGTAGCACCAACTTTAGGGTCTGTGTTTTTAACATCCCATACTTTTTTGCCAGATGCAGCATCTAAAGCAACTAAAGTACCATCATTTTGTTGTAAGAAAATTTTACCGTCGCCATAACCAAGACCACGTGAAACGTTGTCACAGCAGAGAACTGCTTGAACTGATGGATCTTGTTTTGGGAAGTAAGACCAAACGATTTTTTGATTGTCGTTTAAGTCAAGAGCGTAAATGTTATTTGGGAATGCTGTATGAACATACATCATGTGACCAATAACAAGTGGAGCACCTTCGTGGCCACGGTTTACACCAGTAGCAAATGTCCAAGCTGCTTTAAGGTTTTTTACGTTACCTTGGTTGATTTGAGTTAATTTGCTGTGCGCTTGATTGGTATAGTCACCACGTGGATCAGCCCAATTATTTGCATCAGAAATAGCTTTTTCTTGATCAGCAGCTGCTGAAGCGATCATTGGCATTGCCACTGAAAGACCAGCTACCAAACCAAGAGCTAACTTGATTTTATTAATTTTCATATAAATCTCCATAGTTTTTACTAAGGGTTTTAAAAAGAAGTAAACTCTCTAGTCACTTTAAATTTTAAAGTGTTTCACTTTAAGACTCGAAGGTACTTCGAAGGCTTACTTTCAGCACAATATTACTTATGCTTGATTAGCAATATATGCCTCTTTTTTTTGAATTGCAACAATTTCGTTACAATTTGTTAACATTTTTTTATGGCTTTTTTGACAAAAAACCTGTCTTATTCAATTTTTGTTAAAATAACCAATAAAATCAATAAGAAAGCTAAACATTTTCTATGCCAACTGACTCTCTATATACCTTATATCCAGAGATTTCACCCTATCATGCGACCTGGATAGAAAGGCCTCAGGGACATAAAATTTATGTCGAACTTTCAGGAAATCCTCATGGAAAACCTATTATTTTTCTTCACGGCGGACCTGGTGGCGGGACCAATCCTAAACAAAGACAGTTTTTTGATCCAACACACTATCAAATCATTCTTTTTGATCAAAGAGGATGCGGGCAAAGTAAGCCTTTAGGTGAAACAAGAGGGAATACCACAGCAGATCTTATATCCGACATGGAAGCTATTCGTGAACACCTTGGCATTAAGCACTGGATTATTTTTGGAGGCTCTTGGGGCAGCGCTTTAGCATTGGCTTATGCGACTCAATATTCTGAAACTATCCAAGCACTTATTTTGCGAGGCATTTTCTTAAGTCGCAAAACTGAGCTTAATTGGTTCCTAGATGAAGTTAAATCTTTTTTCCCGGAAGCGCATCAAACACTTCTTGATTACTTGCCAGAACACAAACGTGAGAATCTTATAGAAAGTTATAGTGAACTTGTATCTTCTTCTGATTTAAAAATCAGCGGACCTGCATCTATCGCATGGAATCGTTTTGAAGGTGGCCTTTTAAAATTATTACCACAGACAGAAGAAAATAAAACACTGACAGATGAAGATATACAAAATGAAATTGCACGTGCACGCGTTCAACTTCATTACATCAAAGATGAATGCTTCATCGATGGTAAAAAAATATTGAAAGAAGTTAAAAAATTAAAAGAAATTCCTACAACGATTATTCAAGGCCGATACGATATGGTGTGCCCACCTATTACAGCATATGAACTTCATCAACATATGCCGCATGCTAATTTCATTATGGTGCCTGATGCAGGGCATTCAGCTTCAGAGCCTTCAATGACAAGCGAACTCATTAAAGCTACCAATTACTATAGAGCATTATCATAATGATTAAATTGCATCCACTTTTTAAAAATCTTTATCATAAAAAAGATGAGTCGCTTCCTATTTTTATGATGAAAGAAACATTTGCAGGATGTAAGCGTCACAATGTGTTTGGCTTAACAGCATCGTTATCTTTTTTTTCTCTCTTCGCTCTCATTCCAATGATTCTTCTTATTTTCTTTTTCTTGAGTCATTGGTTAGTAAATTCTGAATTCGCTTTAGGAAGATTAGCGCTTCTTACAAGTGATTTATTACCGCAAATAAGTAAAAAAATTATGCTTGAAGTTTATAAAGTATCAAGCCATACAAAAGCATGGGGCATCTTGGGTACTTTAATTTTATTATGGGCAGCTACCCCGCTCACAAGCTCTCTTCGTGCAAGCCTTCTTATTATTTCAGCGACCGAAGAAGATCCATCATTTCTAAAAAGTAAGATTCGAGATATCGTCGCTATTATTGGGATCCTCTTACTTTTCTTCTTTTTTACTTTATCTGGAATGGTCTTTCAAAAAGCTGCGGTATTCTTTGGCGAGTATTTAAGTTTTGTAAATTCGCAAATGATTTATTTTGTAAGTTCATTTTCATTTGTCGTTTTGTCTTTAGCACTTTTTAACAGATTCTTTTTTCCGATTAAAGTCAATGTAAAACATATTATTTTAGGCTCACTGCTCACCGCTTTCTTATGGCTCGTCCTCAGATCAACATTCGATATTTTTTTATCATTGAGTCAATCCTACGGTACTTTTTTTGGTGGCATGCGAAATCTTTTTATTTCACTCATTTGGCTTTATCTTAATATCGCATCTTATTTACTAGGTGTAGAGCTTATGGCCACACTTCACAAGAAAGATATGTTGTTGTTAAAAAAATTATTTGATGATTCGATTCCTCTTTCAAGTTCTTTTATTCATTATCTTGCTTCACGCTATGGAAAAATTTATAAGATAAATGAAATAATTTTTGAACAAGGTAATCGAGAACATAATGTCTATTACATTGTTCAAGGCTCGGTTAGTCTCGTTCAAGATGATCGAGTGATTCGCTCTTTAAAGGCACATGAATACTTTGGTGAGATGGCGGTGTTAAATGAAACACCAACTATTGCTTCAGCCGTGTCGACTTCGAATGAATCAGAAATTATTACGATTCCAAAAGTACATCTTGAAATGATGCTGGCAGACGAACCTAAAGTGGCGATGAAATTCTTAAGGAAAATGTCTTTAAGATTGCAACAGCGCTAAACGCTTGCAGGCTTTAAATCAAAAGCAATACAGATTCTCTCTTCATTGGAACTAAAAGGTATCGTTCGATGAAATACAGAGGATGGAAAGAAAACTACATCACCCACTTGAGGTAGGTATAGTTTTTTTTCAAAGTCATCGTGCATTCTAGGATAGTCATCTCCATCAATGCTCAACTCAATACCGCCTTCATCTGGATGTTTTTTTTGTTGAGGTATCGCTAAGTAGACAGCCCCGCTAATCCAGCCTTCTTCATGTATATGTGAGCTCAAATGACCGCCTTTTTGCATTTTGACAAACCAAGAGCTACTAAACTCGATGTTTTTTGGAAATGCCTTAATAAATATAGAGTCTTCATTTTTATAGCGATCAAAATATTTTTTAATAAGTAATGTAATTTCTTTCGCCAATTTTTTAAATGAAGAATCTTTGCGTTTAAAGAGATTGCCTGATGATTGAATGCCATTGACTAATCGACTTTGCGTACGCTCTGAAATATCTGCTTCATTAATATCATGTAAGAGTGATTTTAATAAATCATCCTTGGGATCTTTCAAAGCATCAACTTGACCATGAAATACAAAATGAAGGGGGTTTGGACAAAAATTGTAACGATCTTCTTTATAAAAGTTTCTTGCAAAGTGTGTTGAAAGTGTTGCTAGCAAAGGTGATGTATTTTTTTTAAGAATCACGCTATTCAATTCTTTTTCAAAAATATCAAATTGTTTTGTCTTGTATAAACAATAAAGCGCACGCTCTTCCCAATCTTTCAGTTGAGAAGCTTTATAAAACTCATAAGCCTCCTGAAATTTTTTATTATCATGAAGGAATGTTGCGAGATTGTAATTAGCAATAGGATTTTCTTTATTTAATGCTACAGCTTGTCTTAAATATTGATTGGCTTCTTGAATTTTTCCTTGATGCCATAATGCATCGCCTAATACTGAACAAATTTCCGCATCATTCGGACTCATCTCTATTGCTCTTTGGTAAGATTGAATAGCCTTTTCTAGATGGCCTTGGTTACGGTAAGCATTACCTAAATTAAAATGGCCTCGGGCATGATCTTGAATATTAAGTGATTTCTGGAAAGATAGGATGGCTGCATCAAAGTCACCTTGCAATAAATAAACAGCACCCTTATTGCCATATGCCTCATAAAATCCAGGTTCTAATTCAATTGCTTTTTCATAAGCACTCAATGCTTTGTCAAATTGGGATTCATTCTGATAAGCAATCCCAAGATTAAAGTACGCGACTACTAAGTCGGGTTTAATTTGAATCGCTTTTTGATAATGCTGAATAGCACCTTGAGTATCACCTAATTGATAAAGTACTGAACCCAAATTAAATTGCATCTCTGCAAATTGTGGTTGAATCTTTAATACATTATGGTATGTATCAGCAGCTTCTTTAAATTTTTTTTGTGCTTCTTGAGATACACCTAAGACATTATGCAGAATTAATTCTTGCGGAAAATCTTCTAATAAGATTTTTGCTTGATTTTCTGCAAGTGCAAATTGACCTGATTGATATAGATGGATTAATCCATCTATATCAGATTGTTTGAGCATTTTCATGCAAAGTAATTATTCACGCGGAGTGCTCTCAGCAATTTTATCCATCCAAGCAAAGAGAACACCAGAAATAATAAAGGTGGCATGAATACCTACCATCCAAGCCATTTGAGTATTTGTGAGCAATTCACCTGGTGTTGATGCGTGCATAAATGCTTTTAAAAGGTCGATCGCAGAAATTGCTACAATCGAGCCGATTAATTTAAGTTTTAAACCTGAGTAATCAACTTTACCCATCCAGTGAGGCTTATCTTCGTGATTATCCACATCAATCTTAGAAACAAAATTTTCATAGCCACTAAAAATCACCATGATGAGAAGATTTGCCACAAGCGTCATATCAACCAAAGCAAGAATAGATAAAACGATTTCTCGTTCGGGCGTATCGACAACTGTCATCATAATATGAAGAAACTCTTGGCCAAACTTTAGCAATAAACATACAAGACCACCTACCAATCCTAAATACATGGGCGCCAAGATCCAGCGACTTTTAAATACCACTTTTTCTAAAATTTCTTCTAACATTTTATTAGCTCCATAAGTTGTCGTTAATTGGATAAATCATATCATTACACTGCCTGATATAGGTTGTAGTAATGATTGAAAAAAAATCTTATTAGGATACTATTTTATCTTTACTTTCTTAAGTTATGTGATGTCAAACGATTCAATCATTATTCATGGTCATCTTTTAAAAGAAGCAAGAGAAGACTTAAATCTTTCAATTGATGATGTCGCACGTCGTTTGACTCTAGGTCATAAACACATCATCTCGATGGAAGAGGATAAAAGGGATGGTTTTGTATCTTTTCAAATCAAACTGATTTCTGTTAGAAAATATGCGGCCTTTCTTGAGTTAGATATTGATTCAATCATTGAGCACACGAAAAATAAAACAAAATCTTTAAATCTACCCGAGCCTGAAGTAGAAACTCCTAATGATGTAACGAATGATTTACCCAAGAAAAAAATATTAGTTTTCACAAAAATTAAGTCATTTTTTTTGTGGATAAAAGCCCACATCAAAGCCCCTCATATTTTTTATTTAATTATCTTCCTTTTTGTTTCTAATTTTCTAATTGGTGTTTACCAAAAATATGCTATTGCACATAAAAATTTTGAAGGTCAAGAAGTTGATTTGCCCAATATTGATTCTCTGCCTAACGATATTGCAACATATGAAATTAAACCTATAGAAGAAAAAGCGGAGTCACGTGATGTACCTCCTGTCACAATCAAAAAAGAAGAAGAAAATAAAAAAGATAATAAAGACCCTGTGATTAAGATGTGTGACCAAGCCATTTCAAAACCGATTACACAAATCTCTTCCCCCACTGATCCTCTCAAACCTGGAGATTACTTCCACATTATATCTAAAGGTCAACAAACGATTTGTATATCAGATAGTAAGGGTATTGAAAATAAATACACTCTGACCGAAGGTCAAAAATTAACCTATCGAAATGGAAAGGCTCCCTTTAAACTTCTAATAGATCCTACGATGAGTGAAATTTTTTATGAAGGTTGGTTAATCAAACTTAAACCTGAGCAAAGCTATATTCAACTTAATCCAAAAACTTATAATTGAAGCTTAAAGAGTTTATTTAAACTTTCTAACTGCCCCAGTAACAACGCCCCATATCTGAAATTGCACGCCCTCTAAAACTTCAATAGGGCTAAACGCTTCATTCGCAGGAAGTAAGCGGGGCGAGCCATTTTTATTTTTAGCTAAAGTCTTCACCGTAAATTCACCGTCTAATGAAGCTAATACAATGTCGCCAATTGCGGCTTCTTGGGATCGATCTACAATCACAACATCATCATCATGGATACCAGCGTTATCCATTGAATTTCCTTTGATACGCACAAAAAAAGTCGTATCAGCTTCACGAATAAGATAATCATTAAGATCCATCCTTTTCTCAACATGGTCATCTGCTTGAGATGGAAGTCCTGCAGGCACCTTGTGTTCAAATAGAGGAATCTTGGTTTTCGTTATGGCTTCATTCATTAAATCAATAGAGACCACATTAGAAATTTCTTGAATCTTTCTTTTGGCATAAGCTTCTAAGATATTAGATATCACAGCAGTTTGGCTTTCCGGCACTCTGACTAGCGTTGTCTTTTCGCCAAATTTTCCAGTACCTGATTTGCGTCCAGCGCCTGGTCTTTTACCGCCTCGAATGGGGACAATTTTTTTCATTTGAATATTGTAACAAGAATCAAATGAAAAGAAAGCTTTATTTTGGATGAAACAAATATCGATAGAACCCTTATCCAATGTGAAAAAAATTGAATATGACTGTTGACAAGGCTTAAAAATCAATGCAAAGTACGCCTAGACCTTCTATGACGCTGTCATTTCAATGGTCTTACATATCTTAATTTACATTTGGAGGAATTATGAATAAAGGCGAACTAATCGAAGCAGTTGCAAAAGCAGCAGGTTCAACAAAAGCAGACGCTGGTCGTGCGATTGATGCAACACTTGCAGCTATCACTAAAGCTCTTAAAAAAGGTGATGTAGTAACACTTATCGGCTTTGGTACTTTTAAAGTTTCTAAACGCGCTGCACGAGTTGGTCGTAACCCACAAACTGGTAAAGAACTTAAAATACCAGCACGTAAGGCTCCAACATTCAAAGCAGGTGCTGCTCTTAAATCAGCAGTTAACTAAGCTTAGAATTAGTTATTCATATAAAAGCGCATGGGTTTAAACCCATGCGCTTTTTTTATGTCTTAAAATAAAGAACCATGCCCTATTACTTAAAAGGAAATAAGATTGAGTTACTTAAAAATGGCAAAGATTATTTTGCCGAGGTGATTCAATCAATCAAAAAAGCTCGTCATAGTATTTTTGTAGAAGCTTATATATTTAGCCATGATGTAACGGGCGAAAAAATTTTAAACGCACTTAAAGAAGCAGCCAAAAAAGGTATTAAAGTTTATTTATTGCTTGATGGTTTTGGTAGTCGCGATCTCTCACAAAAGATTAGAGATGAAATTAAAGCTTCCAAAATCTATTTTCTTTTCTATAACCCTAAAATTTCACCTTATCGAATGAAGCGTATCTCACTAAGACGTCTTCATCGGAAAATGTTTTTGATTGATCATGAAACTGCGTATGTTGGAGGTATTAATATAATAGATGATATGAATGTTCCTAACGGTAAGGCCCCACGGATAGACTACGCTACTAAGTTAAGCGGACCCGTCGTAAACTTTATCGGTCGAAGCATGGTCAAGCTTTGGAAAAGAGTCTCGTGGTCTCATTTGGAAAAATCATACGTTCCAAAACATACACAAAAAAATATAGCCGATTATCCAAACGGCACAAAACTTAATTTTATAGAGCGAGATAATTTTCGCCACAGACAAGATATCGAAAAAGCTTACTTACATGCTATTCAAAATGCTAAACATGAAATACTTATTGCAAACGCTTATTTTATTCCAGGTAAAAAATTTGAAAGGGCTTTAATTGAAGCTGCTCAAAGAGGTGTGTCAGTGACGCTTCTCCTAAAAGGCGAAATCGATTATTTTCTATCTAATGCCACGCGCGCTTTTTATGGAAAATTTTTAAAAGAAGGTATCGCTATTTTTGAATACACAAAAAGTTTCATGCACAGCAAAGTGGCGGTGATTGATGGGACTTGGTCTACTGTAGGATCTTCTAATATTGATCCCTTTAGCCTCTTACTTGCTCGGGAAGCAAATATATTTATCTTTGATAAATCTTTTGCCGCCCAACTTAAAAAAAATATTCAGGCAGATATTCGGATAGGTGGCACTGAGATTCTTTTAAAAGATTGGGATAAGTCGCACTTAATCAAAAGAATAAAATCTCGTATTGCGTATTTTCTTATTCGATTAAGTTTGGGTATCGCTAATATTTAAGGCATACCGCAATCGTGACATTTGCCTTTGACTGTAGAAAAGCCTTTAACAGTTGAGAGGCCTTTGACATTAGTAAAGATGGCGCCCTCTACATTGGCATCGGTTAAATCTGCATTAGTGAGATCAGCGCCCGTCAAATCCGCCTGACCTAAATCAGCACGATACATATTTGTATTTTTTAAATTCGCTTCCCTTAAGTCGCCAAATAAGAAACTCGCTATATTTAAATCAGCTCCTTCAAAATTTGCTTTATAAAACTTACCGCCTACCGAATCAAATTTCATTTGCCCCATGGGTTGATTGCCTACATCTAAACCAAATTGGCCATTCTTGATGGTGGCGCCGGACATATCCACAGCACCAAGCGTTCCAATGACGCGCGCTCGGCTTAAGTTAGCGCCTTTAAAAACTGTTTCGCCAAAAATTGCTTGAAATATCGTTGCTTCGGTTAAATTAGCGCCTGATAAATTAGCTTTCTCAAGACGCGCTAAATTTAAATAAGCTCTTTGCATATTGGTGTTAGCTAAATTAGCACCTATGAGATTGGCACCAAAGACGCTCGTATTAAGCATTTTGCAGTGACTTAAATCTAGGCCATTCATATCTAAGTAGCCCAAATCTTTGTTTGAAAAATCACAATCAGGGCTTTTAATTTCTTTAAGCATTTCTTCTTGAGATATTTTTTTGCGGTCAACCTCTTTATTTTTTTCATAGAATACAGCAGCTTTTTTAATGAATTCATCGGGCGTTTTTAAAAAGATTTCTTTACTGACTTCGCTGCCAAAACAATACTCTTTGCCTTGATAATTAGTATTCACCGAGCAATCGGTTTTAAGAAAATGTCCTTCAGATAAACTTAATAGGCAGTAATTACCGAATTCACCTGCATAAACAAGGTGGGTAATAAAAAGTAAACATAAAAGCCAATATCTCTTTAATAGCATAACGATACATCCTAAAGATTTTGATTTATTATAAACCTTTATCATTTCATATTTCATATTATGTCCAAAACTAAATATACAGTTCTTGTCACTGGTGCAAATAGGGGTTTAGGTCTCGAATTCGTTAAGCAATATGCTACAGACAATTATGAAGTCATCGCGTGCGTAAGGAAGTTAAATAAAAAAGATAGCCTTCATAAACTTCAAGCATCTTACAAAAATATTTCTATATTTGAGCTCGATATTCAAAACTTTCTATCAATTGATCAATTAGCAAAAATATTAAAAAAACCCATTGATATTTTAATTAATAATGCAGGTGTTTATCCAGATAGCTCAATCGATCATATCGACTATGACGTATGGCTTGATGCCTTTAAAATTAATACACTTGCTGCATTTAAAATGACAATAGCTTTCCTCCCACATCTTAAAAAGGGTGATTTGAAAAAAGTAGCATCGCTCACAAGTAAGATGGGAAGTATTGATGACAACTCAGGAGGCGGCGAATATCTTTATAGATCAAGCAAGGCTGCACTCAATATGGTGATGAAAAGTTTGTCCATTGATTTGAAACCTTATAATTTATCGCTTATTACGCTTCATCCGGGTTGGGTGAGAACTGATATGGGCGGGCCCAACGGACTCATTGATGCTGATGAAAGTGTTGCTGGCATGAAACGTCAAATTGAAAAGCTTTCAGTCAAAACCACGGGTCAATTTATTGCATATGATGGTAAAAAAATTCCTTGGTAATAAAAACACTTTCAAAGTATCAAATTAAAAGATCCGTCGCGTTTTTATCTAGTCTTGATAATGACTGGGAAGATTTAATAAAGAAAGTGGGAGCTTGTCATTTAAAAATATCATCTGAGCTATCGCCTTACGAATCTCTTTTAAAAACGATTGCGTATCAACAGCTTCACGCTAAGGCGGCTGAAACTATTTTTCAAAGATTTTTATCTCAATTTAATAATCATTTTCCTAAAGCACAAGAACTTCTAGACACAGATCCCAAAGTTATTCGCCAAAATGGTTTTTCTCAAACAAAAACGGAAACACTCTTTCGTATTGCTGAAGCTTCTCTAAATAAAATTATTCCCGAACAAAAAGAAATTATTTATTTAAGTGACGATGAAATTATAAAAAGATTAAGTTCTATTAAGGGTGTGGGAGCTTGGACAGCACAAATGTTACTCATATTTAATCTTGGGAGATTAGATATTCTGCCGACGCATGATCTTGGTATCCAAAAGGGATACCAAAATTTAAAAAAATTAAATGCTCTACCTAAACCTAAACTATTAGCTAATGTAAGTGAGGCCTGGATGCCACATCGCACTGTTGCTAGTTGGTATTTATGGCGTGCTAATTAGTGTTCAATGCAAAGGCTAGTTTGTGGCTTACAAATACGATTAACCTCGCTTGAGGAAAGTATCGCGATATGACTTCCTCGATACCACGATGTATATTCAGGTTTTATTTTTTTAAAATCAGGTTCGCCATCAAAAGTAATGATGATACGACCTTCAGGATGTTCTTTTGTCCAATTGAATAATTGAGCGTTTGTTAAAACTTGTGGTGGGTTATTGAGCCTTCCGATAAAATCAAATTGTCCTGCGTAATTACCTAAATATGCTAGTGGCAATTCTTTTTCTTCAATTGCTTTTAATGCGCGGCTTACCTCTCTTAAATCATAAGCATTACCTGTATGATAAATCACGCCCAAGAAAAGAATAGATATGACCAATATATTGGCGGCGACTAATTTCCATAAGAATGAAGTTTTATCTTTCACTCTCCAGATAAATAATAAGAGAGCGCCTGACATTAAAATAAAACTATTTTGGATGGGCAATGAATTCATCCAAGGGGCCAAATCATTTATGCGATGCGTCTCATTTAAGTAATAAAATGCGCTGCCTATAATAAATAATAGTATAGCAATCGCTGCATGGTCATACCATGCTATCTTTTTAATGCGATCAAATTCACTTGCAATGATAAGTGCAAGCGCTGGATAAATTGGTAGTAAATAATGTACTTGTTTGCCACTAATAAAACTAAATGCAATAAACACTGGAAAAAACCAAGCCATAGAAAACTTTAGGCCTTCACTTAATTTTTTAGATGATCTTTGAAAGATTAGTTTCCAAAATGAAGGTACGAAGATCCAAGGGAATATAAGAAGTGGCGCCATCTCTAAATACCACCATTGGGGTCTATTATGCGCAAAAGAGTTCACCATGCGGTTAGCGGTTTGACCCCAAAAAATATCATGTTGGTATTGGGCACCACCTGAAATTCCAGCAGGAATAGCCCAACATAAAAGGATAGCGATACCTATAAGAAATGAAATAGCAAAGGAGCTATACCACGACTTCCATGCTAATTTTTTTTGCTCACACCACCAGGGCGCTGTTAATGCAAGCGGCAAAAGCTGCAAGAGAATGGCGGGTCCTTTTGCTAGCAATCCTCCAACAAAGGCAATCATCAAATATAAATAACCTTTCGAATTTTTTTCCTTCAACGAAATTACCATGCCCAGAATGCCAAGACATGTGAAAAAAGTAAGCATCATATCGAACATCAGCGCTGAGGAATAAACAGCCCATACACTATTTGCCAAAAGAAGAAGTGATGCCACATGGCCTACTTGATTATTTTTTCTCCATAGTAGGCTTGCGATTTTTTTAACAAGAAAAATAGAGCCCAATGAAAATAAAAATGGAATACATCGTGGCCACCAATCATTCACACCAAATAAATACCAACCTAAATTAATCAACCAGAATAGAAGTGGGGGCTTATGACTGTATGGCAAGTGGTTCAGATGTGGGACTATATAATCATGATGAAGCCACATATCCCATGCAACAGCTAAATAACGCGTTTCATCTGGCGGAATATAGTGACGTCCGGCGATAGTGATGCCAAGCAATAAAAAAGCAATACTCAGTATTGCGATCAAATTATTTTTTTTAAAAACCATTCAAAGATTTTATAGCTTAGGTGAAACAATCATTTTAACCGTAAATCGGTCAGCGCTGTCCCAACCATATCCAGCACCTAAGTGAATATCCCATTCTTTTAAGGGGCCATGCTCAATCTGAGTATTGGCAACTAAAAATAATTGTTTAGCTTGCTCGTTACTTGGTAAAAAATTCCTATAAGGGCCTATTACTTGATAATACTCAATACCAACAGATTTAAAAAATCCCTCACTTCGCAGCAATGCGCTTCCATACATATTGAGATCTGGCGTTTCATCTTTATTCCTTGAGAGTTTTTTATCTAAAACTGGATTGATAGCAAATGACCAATCTTGACCTTCCCATGCACCAATAAAACGTGCTTCAGAGGTTTTATTTGAATCGTCCATACCATTTTTTAATTGTGCATATTCCACATTAACTCCTAACGACCAGGGGTTATGCTCGTCAGATTGAATTGGCATCCATTTAATTCTTGGCTTATAGCCGGCTACCTCATAGCCATATTGAGGCGTATAAATCATAGGCAAATAAAAACCTAATTCAAATGTTTTGGAGAGGCCATATGAAAATTCAGGGGTAAGTCTTATACCGCGATCAGTTACACGTTC